>JAEEGL016506702.1_pt1 | contig 18024 bp, 11 predicted proteins | sample 9134231 | NCBI WGS metagenome assembly JAEEGL01 (sample SAMN16246548, study PRJNA631951) | gut metagenome | biome: gut microbiome; feature: rumen; material: fiber-attached | host: Bos | place: Iran: Karaj | collected 2018-10 | reverse complement strand
TGGTGTTTGAACGAAAAAAAGTAGCTTGCACAACGTATAATAGAAAATTATTCCTACCTTTGCCCCCGAAAATAATAGTAAAACACGAGTCATTACACAAAATCCATCCACAGATGACGCACAGATTTATTCTTTTGATGCTTCACTTCGGCGACGATAGCCACACAGGCATCGCCCACCTCCTGTCACCCCAAGGGGAGAACGATCACTCTCCTCTGGTGAAGACAGACGAGACTCCGTGGTATTACCTCAACTGCAGACGAGTGCATCGTGCATCAAAGGGAGTCTATATCCGTAACGGACGTAAGATGATTGTCAAATGAATGAGTTGAAAGTTGAAAATTGAACTTTTGAAGCCGCGAGTGCCATCAAGCTTGCTTGTTTAGCCAATTCGTGACAAAAGTTAGCGAAGCTAAAGTTGAAAATTAATTGTAAAACCTTAATTTGCAAATGTTTATAAACAAATTATCAGTAGTCATCGCGGTCTTGTTCCTGACCGTAGGACAGCCGGTCGAGGCAGCAAATTTCGAGACGGCTGCAGATGCCGTGAAGAATATGGGTCTGGGGTGGAACTTGGGCAACACGCTGGAGGCCAACAGCTCCTCTGTCACCGATGTCACGAACCCGGCCTACTGGGGTCAGCAAGACTTGTCCTCCGAGACCTGTTGGGGTCAGTATGCCACCACCCCCTCGTTGTTCAAGATGATGAAAGATGCCGGGTTCGGTGCCATCCGTGTGCCAGTGACGTGGTATAACCACATGGACAGCGCCGGCAACGTGGATGCGGCGTGGTTGGCCCGCGTGCATGAAGTGGTGAATAGTGTCCTAGACCAGGGCTTGTACTGCATCATCAACGTTCACCACGACACGGGCGCAGACAGCAACTCGTTCAAGTCGTGGATCAAGGCCTCCGAGGACAACTACGCGCTGAACCGCTCCCGTTATGAACGTCTGTGGCAGCAGATAGCACAGGAATTCCGGGACTGCGGACAGCGCTTGCTCTTCGAGAGCTTCAACGAGATGCTGGATCCCTTGAGCTCCTGGTGTTTCGCATCCTTTGCCGCTACCGGCAGGTACAACGAAGCCATAGCCACATCGGCCTACAACGCCATCAACAGCTATGCTCAGAGCTTCGTCACCACCGTGAGAACCACGGGCGGCAACAACACCCAGCGCAACCTGATCGTCAACACCTACGCGGCTGCCAACGGCTATGGCACTTGGAGCTCACACCTGGCCGAACCGCTGACGATGCTCAACAAGCCGGCGGGCGAGACCAACCACATCGCCTTTGAGGTGCACGCCTACCCCTCCATCGCCAACAGCAATGGCAGCAACCGACCCATCACAGACATCAAGCAGGAAGTGGATGGTATGATCAGCCTCTTGAAGAGAACGCTCGCTGCCAAGGGCGCACCGGTCATCATTGGTGAGTGGGGCACCTCCAACGTCGATGCTGCAGAGACGGATTATGTCAAGCGCCCGGAGCTCATGCAGCAGTTCTGCCAGTACTTTGTCCAACAGTGCAAGGCCAACAACATCGCCACCTTCTACTGGATGGGTCTCACGGACAGCGCCTCACGCCTGTTCCCGGCCTTCAGCCAGGCCGACCTGGCACGCTGGCTGCTGCAGGCCTATCATGGCAGCCACTTCAACCCCGTTCTGCCAGAGCGCAGCGACTATGGCACCAGCTGCATCGCCTGCACCGTTGACTACCAGCAGCAGTGGTCAGAGCTCAATCTGGCGGCAGGCAGCTTCACGGCCAGCGATTACTCGCAGATCATTCTGGAGCTGGCCGAGGCACCGGCTGCCAAGGTACTGGATGTCAAGATCTATGGCACACACAATTCCAACCGGAATCTGACGGCCGCCGTCTCCGCCATTCCGTTCACGGCCGCCATGGGCACCATCACGCGCGTCACCCTGCAGTGTATGCAGACCCGTGCCAGAGCGAGGGTGAAGAATGTCTGGCTGGTGAAAAACAACGGAGAGCGTGTGCCCAGCGACCCCAGCGTCTTATGGGGCTGCACCATGAGCGACATCAGTATCAGCTATCCGGCAGCTGTCAACGCAGTGACGATGTGCGGACAGCCCGCCAACAGCGTCTATGACCTCTCCGGACGGCGGCATGAGGGCACGCTCAAGCCGGGCATCTATATCCGCAACGGCCGTAAGATGATCATCAAATGAACGAGTTGGCAAGTTGATAGTTGATAGTTGACAAGTTGATAGTTGACGAGTTGACAAGTTGAAAGTTGAGTCTACTTGAAAAAGTCCTGAAAGGACTGTAAGCTCTTCGCCAAGGGCATCGCCCTGGGTATCGGGACGTCAAGGTAAACTCGTTCTGTAAGGGCAAAAGCATATAATAGACTTTTTCAAGTGGACTCATGAAAGGATTCTTCTCACCCAGATTTCACAGATTTCGCTGATTTATATGGATTCTAATTTCTATTCATTATTTCACGAATTTACTGGCGCACGCTGCGCAGGTGCCGAAAGCCGCAAACAGTTTTTCTTGAAACAACGAATTACACGAATTTAACGAATTATTCTTAAACTCTAAACCCTATACTCTATACTATAAACCCTCACCCTTAAACACTAAACTCTAAACCCTAAACCCTAAACCCTCACCTCATTTGTTATACACAGGAGAACTGATATCAATAGGCGTCGCCTTCTCTTGGACTGCCACCGCCTTGCTGAGTGAGTTTGGCTCCAAGCGATTGGGCAATCTCACGCTGAACGTGCTGCGAATGGGTCTTGCCCTGTTCTTCTCGTCCGTCATGTTCGGCGCAGTGACAGGGAACCCGCTGCCAGGAGGAGCCACGGCAGAAGCCTGTGGCTGGATGCTCTTGTCGGGGCTGGTGGGCTACGTCATCGGTGACTACTGCCTCTTCCAATGTTATATCATCATCGGTTCCCGCTATGGTCAGCTGTTCATGACACTTGCACCCCTGTCTGCAGCCATCATGGCGTGGGTGACCTTGGGACAGCAGATGACCGCCATGAGCATCGTTGCCATGGTGGTGACACTCTCCGGCATCGCCATCTCCGTCGTTGGGCGCGGGGAGCATCACAAGGTAACGCTCCGGCTGCCGGTGCGCGGCGTGCTCTTCGCCATTGCTGCAGCCCTCTGTCAGGGCATAGGATTGGTGTTGAGTAAGATAGGCATGGACCATTATGCGCCGCCGCCGGAGATGCCCCTGTGGCTGCTGCCCTTCAGTGCCAACTTCTACCGTTGTCTGGCCGGCATCGCGGGCTTCTCCCTGCTGCTTTGGCTGCGAGATGGTATGCGCCCCTTGCACCAGGCTCTGCATGACCGCAAGGGGCTTGCCGCTGCCATCGCCACAACCGTCTTCGGACCATTCGTGGGAGTCGGCTTTTCGCTGATGGCCGTTCAATACACCGCAGCTGGCATAGCCTCCACGTTGATGGCAATGACACCTGTCATCATCCTCCTCCCATCCTATTGGCTGTTCCATGAGGAAATCACATGGAGAGCCGTCCTTGGTGCCATCATCTCCGTTTGTGGCGTCAGCCTCTTCTTCATGGCATAGGGCATAGGTCCTCTTTATCAAGAATTTGAGAATTATTCTTTTTGCATGATAGCATTTGATGGAATCACAGCAAATGTAAGTAAACAAACAACTTACTACCAAATTGGGTGAAGGTTGAAAGCGGAATGATAGCTGCATGCCTCTTATGGACTTAGTCACGTCCTATAGATGAAGACACATTTCCTTATGCATTTTTTCTCAAGATTGATCATTAAGTTGGATTACATGATATAAACGGGAAGATGTGATGGAATCAGCGAATTATTCCCACACTGTCGACACCTTAATTGGCGATTTGCTGATGTTTGTCCCAAGCTGCCATGAGGTCTGCTACGACATAGCAGGAGCCACCGACAAAGATGAGATCATCTGAGGAGGCGTGGCTATGAGCTGCATGAACAGCCTCTGGTACGGTTGGGCATATCTTCACAGAAAAATGTTTTTCTATGAAAGGACAGGCAAGGGTCTCGGCGGGTAGTGCCCGTTGACATGAGGGTTGCGTGAAATAGAAAGTCGCACGATCGCTCAGTTTCTCTAATTCGGTGAGAACTTGAGAATAGTCCTTGTCGTTTACCATACCGAAGACGATGTGCAAATGGTTATACGACTGCTCTAAAAGCTGTTTGACAACATATTGTATTCCAGCGACATTATGACCTGCATCACAAACGAGTGTAGGATGCTCATGCAGGGTCTGCCAACGGCCCCGCAGACCTGTCAGTTCCATGACATGCATGAGTCCGTTTCGTACATTGTCTTCTGTCAGCAAAGGAGCATAGAACGGTTGCTTTCGCAACTCGGAGAGGGCGCATTGTACGGTGTTCATATTGGCGTGCTGGTAGAGACCTTTCAGTTCACTATCAAGTGGAGGAAGGTTTTCTTCATCGGCAAAACGAAGGGAAGCGGTTGCGGGTTGCTGTGGCACAACGTCATGCCCAACAGGGGGAATGGACTTGGAAACTTCTTCAAAAGTGTTCTGGAACACCTCTCGGACATCTTTGTGGCCATTCGTTTCTCCTATAATTACGGGGATGCCCGCCTTGATGATGCCGGCTTTCTCTGCAGCGATTTTAGGAAGTGTTGAACCCAAGAACTGTTGGTGGTCAAAACTGATATTAGTAATTACCGAAAGGTCGGGGGTGATGATATTGGTACAATCCAAACGACCGCCCAGTCCAACTTCAATGACTGCCACATCCACCTGCTGTTCAGCAAAATACAAGAAGGCCAAGGCCGTCGTCAACTCAAAGAACGATGGTGTGAGAGGCTCAAAGAAGGTACGTTCCTTCTCCACAAAGTCCACCACCCGCTGCTCTGGAATCATCTGTCCGTCCACCCGGATGCGCTCACGAAAGTCCACCAGATGCGGCGAGGTATATAGTCCTACACGCAGCCCTGCCGCCTGCAAGACTGCCGCGAGACAGGAAGAGACGCTGCCCTTGCCGTTGGTACCTGCTACGTGAATGGTACGATAACGTGTATGTGGATGGCCAAAGTGTTCATCCAACGCCCGCGTGTTGGCGAGCCCTTCCTTATAGGCGCCAGCCCCGATGTTCTGGAACAACGGGGCTGCGTGATAAAGATACTGAATGGTCTGTGCGTAGTCCATTACTCAAACATTTGCTTGAAACGGCTGAAAATGTTGGACTTTGCACTTTGGTTTGGCTGGAAATTGACGCTCTGCTGCATCTTCTCCAGCGCCTGTTTCTCCTCACGCGTGAGCGTCTGGGGAATATAAACGGAGATGTTGACGATGAGGTCGCCGTTGCCGTAGCCATAGCCTTGAAGGAAGGGCAGTCCCTTGCCGCGCAGTCGCAACACTTTGCCAGGCTGTGTGCCAGGATCAATCTTCAGTTTAACCTTGCCATCGAGTGTCGGGACTTCGACACTACCACCGAGCGCTGCCGTAGGCACATCAATGAGCAGATTATAGATGAGGTCGTTGTCCTGACGGATAAAGTCCTTGTCGGGCTCCACTTCAATATAGACCTGAATATCACCTGGTATGCCGCCATGAATGGCGGCATCACCCTTACCGTTGATGGTGAGTACCATGCCGTCCTGCACGCCAGCAGGAATCTTCACTTCCACCACTTCGTCGCCGGTGGTGACACCCGTGCCACCACAAAGGTGACACTTATTCTTGATGATGGAACCCTCGCCACCACAATCGGGGCAAACACTCTGAGTCTGCATCATGCCGAAGACCGAACGCTGTGAGCGAAGCACATAACCCGCTCCATGACAAGTCTGGCACGTCTGCTTGTCACCGGTGCCATTCTCTGCACCAGTGCCGTGACAATGTGTGCAAGTGACCTTCTTGCGAACCTTGAACTTCTTGGTCACACCCGTGGCACATTCCTTGAGGGTCAGGCGCACTTTCAGGCGCAAGTCACCGCCCCGGTGCTGAGCCTTACGCTGTCCGCGTCCGCCTCCACCAAAGCCAAAGCCTCCGCCGAAGCCTCCGAACGATGCTCCTCCGCCGAAGAGGTCGGAAAAGATGTCGCCGAACTGCGAGAAGATGTCATCCATTGACATATTCTGGTAACCACCTCCTGCAGCTCCACCCACTCCAGCAAATCCGAACTGGTCGTAGCGCTGGCGCTTCTGGGGATCGTGCAGCACATCATAGGCCTCTGCCGCCTCCTTAAACTTGGCTTCGGCTTCCTTCTTCTCAGCCTCAGATTTGTCACCCTGACGGTCAGGATGATACTTGATGGCCATCTTTTTGTAAGCGGTCTTTATTTCTTGCTCAGTAGCAGTCTTGGACACACCAAGCACTTCATAGTAATCTCGTTTCTGTTCTGCCATAATGACCTCCTTTCGTTACATTCCCACTGCCACTTTGGCATGACGTATGACATGGTCATTCAACGTGTAGCCTTTCTCTATACAATCAATGACACGCCCTTTCAATTCATCGGCCACGCCAGGAACTTGTGCCACAGCCTCATGCAGGTCAACATCAAAGTCCTTACCATCGGTATCTATCTGTTTGACACCCATACCTGCCAGCACTTTCAGGAACTTCTGGTAGATGAGTTCTACCCCTTCGGCCACAGCTGCCACATCCGTTGCTGTCTTCATGGAGGGCAGAGCCCGCTCCAGATCATCCACGATAGGCAACAGAGCGAGGACAGCTGTCTTAGAGCCGTTTAGAATAAGCTCAGCCTTCTCCTTGATCGTGCGTTTGCGGTAGTTCTCAAATTCCGCCTGCTTATAAAGAGCCTGAGTCTTCAGTTCTTCGATCTCGTCATGCGCAAGAGCGAGAAGTTGCTCTGGTGTCTGCTCTTCGGACGTGTCGGACTTTGCTGCTTCTTCCCCGACTGTGGAACCGTCGGGCACACAGGTTTCGGTGTTCTCTGTTAATTCTGTCTGTTCTGCACCCTCTGTGGGGTTTAGAACTTCTTCCTTATTATTCAATTCTTCTGCCATAATTACAATATTTAATGTTTGTCATTCTTGCTGCAAACAGTATGCCAGACTCTCGCTGGCAAGGAACTTTTGCATCATGGTTCATGACTTTCTGTTTTCTTTCTTCTGAACAGTTCACGAAGGCTGGAAAAATCTTTATGCACGCGAAGACCGATGCCCTGAGTGGTGAGCGCAGTCTTTGTGAAATAGCGATCGTTTGTCTGGCTGTAGGCTTTGAGGCTGAGTGTTCCAGAGGGATTGAGCAGCCATTGAATATCAAAATCGCCGATGAAATTCGTATTGGCCACAGGTGTATCACGGTAACCAAAAGTGCCGTTGATAAGTAGTCGATTGTCAAGAAGGCGACCACTCAACATTCCTTCTACGTCCATATCACTCCAACCCTGAGTTCCGGTAGAGAGGCTTGTGCCAAAGTTCCAGTTTTGATTTCCGATTGTATTGGAAAGGATGTCATTGAGTTGCCCGGACAACGTGGACGAGAGCAGGCTCTGCATGGCTGTGTTTGTTTGATTCTGGTCGGGATCAAGGCCATAAGTGTAGAAACGTCCGATGCCGAGAAGATAGATGACCTGCAGGTTGCGTTCTTCGTCGGTGGAGATGAGTGCACGCACCATCTGTTTCTCATCCTCGTTGACATTGGGGATGTCGAAGTCGAAGGTGACCTGTGGCTGTTCTGCGAGTCCACCTATATTCATGAGACAATTGACACGAACGTTAGAGGCTGAGAAATTACTGCCGGCGGCCAAGTCGTTGAGGGACACGGAGGGAACGGTGTAAACGGCTTGCAGGTTCAGCCCAGCTTTCATGGGTGATCCGCCGAAGACGATGGTGCCACCCTGCTGGAACTGGAAATCTTTGCGGATGACATCTTGTAGGGTAAGACGGTAGGTGCCACGGTCAACCCGATAGGTGCCGTACATCTGGAAACGACCTTTGTTGTGATAGGTCGCCCGGATGCCGCCGTTGCCGTAGAGGGTGATATAATCCTCGGAACGCGGATCCATCAGGAGGCGCACCTGTGCCTCTGGGGTGACTTGCACGTTAAAGGAGATATGGATATCAAGGCCTGTATCGGCGGTCACCTGTGACTCTGAGGACTCTCTGGTAGCAAAGGTATCTGCTCCCTCCCCAAAAGGGAGGGCGGGGGGAGAGTCTGGAGAGTCCGTTCCTGGTGAGTTCACGAATGTGATGAACTGGTTATTGGTGAGCGTCTCGGGTGTTGAGGCGTTGTAGGTCAATGTACTACCGGCACTGGGGCTTCCTTGCAACTTCACGTCAAGACGGTCTGCGTCTCCCGAGAGGTTACAGGTTCCGCTGGCCAGAATAGTAGCATAGAACACTTCATCACCGAAGTCTCTGAAATCATAACCCAACAAGTCGTTGGCCGTGATGTCAAAGGAATAATGTATGTTCTTGAAATGCTGCCATGTCAATTGTCCATCCACCACAGCCCGGTGGTCACGACTGTCCGAACCTTGAAGCGGGTCAAACATTTGGAAACCTTTAACACGAACACCCTCTGGACTCAGCCAAACGCTGTCTCTGCCCAGCGAGTGGTAACGTGTTCCTAATGAACCGATTGACATGGCAAGCGTGTCCATGGCCAATGCACCATCCAAATCCATTTGACTGAAGGGGCCGTGGATGCGGGCATGCCCGCTTGCACGTCCAATGAAATCTTGGAAAATGCCACTGGCATATTCCATGATGAATCCAGCATTGAGGTTGTTGGCCCGCACATCAATATCCAGTCCGCTGTCCGGTCCGTGACCGGGAGTTATGGTACCCTGTACGCGAGTGGGTTGATGATTTAACGGCTCGGTAATCCAGCCGTCGAGGTCGATGCTACCAGGAGCCACTCGCCCCCATCCGCCCGTAACATTGAGGTGTCCAAGAAGGGTGTTTTCGAAATGGAAGTTGTTGATATCCAGTGCTGCGTTCACTCTGGGCTGTGTCATCAAATCCGTAGCTTTGATACTTCCAGTAGCTACGCCAGCCAGTTCCACATCGTGGAAATCCAGTAACCCGAAGACATATTCCAGATTGATGCCACGCAGATCTGCACGCAGCGTGTCGGTGGACAATGGAGAGACGACGCCATCAACCTGCAAGTGGCGTCCGCGTTGGGTAATCTTGAACCCTTGCACATCAATGTGTTGGTTCCTGATTTGCAAGTTTGCTTCATGAACATTCCAGACGGTATCGGCAATGATGATTTGCGATGGATTCAGATGCACATCTGCCGCCAGATGCTGCTGCGTGTCCTGCAGGAATCGTGTTTTGGCAGAGAGTTGTCCGCTCAGAGCCGTGTGCTCGCTCCCCTCCCAGGTGGCAAATGTTTCCAATTGGTCTTGCTCGGCATCAACTGTGAGGGTGATATGAATGGGTTCGCCTTCCATCCAACGTTGCAAAGTGACAAAGGAGCGCAGATACTCTCCCTGCTGCCGTGCAATGAGGCTGACGGAGCTGAACTCCTCTCCTGCAAACAAAATATGTGGGGCATCGGCATTGAGTGTCAGCTGCCTGCGATCGCCGTTAATATGTCCTTCCAGTAACACCGACTGTGGCAGGTGCAAGTCCACACCTATCATACTAAAGAGACTGTCTGCGTCCCATAGACGTAGAGTAAAATCCATCTGGTCAGGATCGGTAGAGAGCAAGGACGTTGGTTGTGGAATGAGCGATGGAAGTGCCGCGTGAAGCAGCTGGTGACAAGTGGAAACAACAGTGGTATAACGGAATAGGCCGTCGGCCTGCACTTCGATTCCGTCTCCGTTGATGTGCAAATGGTGACCGTCGGTATCATTGTCCACCGTGACATGAAATCCATCCAAATCCAAAAGATGATTACCCTGCCGGAAATGCAGGTTGTTGAGATGGAGTTGTCCGGTGAGTTGTTCAAACGATTCTGTGGTGAAGTCCAACTCTTTTGTGGCATGGACGTTAGCTTCCAAATTGCCGCTTAGATCCGGGTGAGCCAACTGCAACGTACCCTGCAAGGCTTGTGGTGAAAGATGGAACTCCGTTTGCATGTGAGCAAAGTGTTCACCCTGTGCTGACAGGTCTGTGGCAAGCACGCGAGCATGGACATTTTTTTTGCGGATAGACCCTTCAGCCTCTGCGTTGAAGGTGATGTTGTGGGCTGAAGGCAGGAAGGAGATGAGGCCAAAGACAGCCTCTGGCTCGTCAAGTCCCACCTGCAGTGTTCCTTTGAAATCATCTTGTCCGAGGACGGTGGCGTGGAACTCGGCCATCCCGAGGAGGGTGCTCAATGTTACATCTGCTGTAGCCTTCGCGAAATGGTAAGAGACATCGCCCAGCACGTCCATTTTGCCAATGGGCTGTAATTGCTCTGTCATCTCTGGCGTGAGATAGCCAACATCTTGAAGCGTCTGAAGGGTGGATAGCAGCCAGGTGTTACCCATGTGGAACTGCTGAAAGACAGCATCAAATCCATCGTCATGAATGCTGCCGGTTGCCTGCAAGAGCAGGTCTGAGGACTTGACAGCTAAGCGCGGTATCTGCCATCGCTGATTATCAAGGTTGACCTGTGTACTGAAACTCACAGGTTCAGGCATACGGTCAAACAGCGGCAGCAAGGGTGAAAAATCTGCCGGTGTGATGTGCCCGTGGGCAATGGCACGAAAGGACGAGAATGAGTCATTGACATCAAAGCGGGGAACGTATAGGTCTGAAGCAGGCAACTGCAGGTGCAGATTGGAGACAAAAATGCGATGGCTGCCAGTACTCGTCTTGGTCAAAAAGGTTCGGGCCGAAAGGTTGTTTACAATTAATCCACTGCTTGAATCACGAAATCTCAGTTCTTTGAGATTAAGGTCAATACCTTTTTCATCTGAGACTTTTATTGAAAGGTGCAAAGCAAGGTCTTCCAAAGAAAAAGAAGACGGACGGAAATTGACAAGCTGAAGCGTCTCGTCCCTGGTATTCTTCGAATAAATGGGAGAGATGGATGATGTTCCAGCGCTGGATAGTGAGCCTCTCACCTCATGCGAGAGACGACCGCGACGGACAATAACAGATTGCACGGCCAGGTCAAGTGGGGCGCTGGCGCTGTCTTCATTCGACAATTGGTCTATAATGAACTGGAAGTTGTAGGGCTCGCTGGGCGAAGGACGGCGCAACCTGATGTCGTAACCAAAAAGTTGCGCATTGGCAATGTGATAACGTCCATGCATGAGTTGCCAGGGATCCATCTTGGCGCTGAGGCGTGTGGCCGTCAGGAGGGTGTCACCCTGTTTGTCGAACAGCAACAGGTCATCGATGACGATGCGGTTAAATAACCCCAAATGAATACGCCCCACTTGCACATCTGTTGAGAGAAGATGGGAAAGCGTCGTGGCAACTTTCCGAGCCATCCACTGCCCGGCCCAAGGGGAGGCTGTGAAGAGAAGTAGAGCCAGATAGCCACCCACGACTATGCCGACAAAAACGCGAACTATGTAGCTGACACGTTTAATGGATGCAGCGTGTTTTGCGTACAAAGTTACGTCTTTCCTTTTGTATGAGCAAGTAAAGTGAAGAGAATTGCAATATTTTTTATACTTCGGCAAAAATTATGGACAAATTATGCATGTCATTTGGACAAAAAACAGTACTTTTGCGCAGAATTAAGCAAAGAATACCATTTCATTTAATTAATTTTTATGGCAAATGTAATCAAGTTACGCAAAGGCCTCGACGTAAACCTGAAGGGCAAAGCGAGCTTGGAGACCATGCAGACGAAGGTTGAGGGTCAGTATGCGCTGATCCCCGATGACTTTTATGGCATGAAACCCAAGGTCGTTGTCAAGGAAGGTGACGCAGTCCAGGTCGGGGATGCCTTGTTCGTGGACAAGAGCCATCCCGAAGTGAAGTTCGTTTCGCCTGTCAGCGGCACCGTAGCCCTGGTGGAACGCGGTGAGCGCCGTAAGGTGATGAGCGTTCGCGTAGATGCCGACGGCAAGCAGACAGCCAAGTCTTTCTCGGAAAAAGACCCGTTGAAACTGCTGCTGGAAAGTGGCTTGTTCGGATTCTTCCGCATGCGTCCCTACGACGTAGTCGCAAATCCCGAAGACAAGCCCAAGGCCATCTTTGTCAGCGCTTTCAACAGTATGCCGCTGGCTGCAGACTTCGAGTATGTCCTTCAAGGACAGGAAAAAGAGTTTCAGGCAGGTCTCTCTCTGCTGGCCAAGATTGCCAAGGTGAACCTGGGCATCAGTTCAAAACAGAAAGCCGCTGCCCTGACCGCTGCCAAGGACTGCACAGTCACCGTGTTCGATGGGCCTGCTCCTGCTGGCAACGTAGGTGTGCAGATTAACCACGTCAGCCCCATCAACAAGGGCGAAGTGGTATGGACTCTGGGTGCCGAGGAGGTCATCTTCGTGGGCCGTCTCGCTTTGACAGGCAAGGTCGATATGACCCGCACCATCGCTGTGGCAGGCTCTGAGGTGAAGGCTCCGAAGTACGCCAAGGTGGTCATTGGTGGTCCTCTCACCGCCCTCTTGAAAGGTCAGTTGGACGAGAAGAAGAGCCTCCGTATCATCAACGGAAATCCGATGGTCGGTGTGAGAGCTGAGAAAAATGGATTCCTGGCAGCTCACGCCACAGAGGTCACCGTCATCCCCAATGGTGATGATGTTTATGAGATGCTCGGATGGATAGCTCCCCGATGCAAGGAATTCAGCACCAGCCGCAGCTACTTCAGCTGGCTCCGTCCCAAGAAGACTGAATATGAACTAGACGCTCGCATCAAAGGTGGTGAACGCCACATGATCATGTCTGGAGAGTACGACCGTGTCTTCCCCATGGACATTTATGCAGGATATCTTGTTAAGGCCATCATCGCAGGTGATATCGACCGTCAGGAAGCCCTCGGCATCTACGAGGTAGCCCCAGAGGACTTTGCATTGGCTGAGTTCGTGGACAGTTCCAAACTGGAGTTGCAACGCATTGTGCGCGAGGGTCTGGATATCCTAAGAAAAGAAAACGCTTAAAGATTTAAAGATTTAAGGATTTTATATTTAAGGATTGGTTTCCTTCGGCCATGAACAGCCAAGCGCAGCCAAATCATTAAATCATAAATCATCAAATCCTAAAATAACGTTATGAATGCATTAAGAAAATATTTCGACAAGATAAAGCCGAACTTCGAGGAGGGTGGCAAGCTCCACGCCTTCCGTTCGCTTTATGATGGCTTCGAGACGTTCGCCTTCGTTCCCAACACTACCGCGGGTCGCGTAGGCACTCACGTTCACGACGCCATTGACAGCAAGCGCATCATGTCGCTCGTTGTCATTGCGCTGGTGCCTGCGTTGCTCTTCGGCATGTACAACGTGGGTTATCAGAACGCTCTCGCTGCCGGACAGTTGGAGAACGCCACTTTCTGGGGCATGTTCTTCTACGGCTTCCTGGCCGTGCTGCCCAAGCTGATCGTCAGCTATGTGGTAGGTCTCGGTATCGAGTTTACCGTTGCTCAATGGAAGAATGAGGAAATTCAGGAAGGTTTCCTTGTCAGCGGTATCATCATACCGATGATTGTTCCTGTCAACACTCCGCTGTGGATGCTCGCCATTGCTGTTGCCTTCTCCGTTATCTTCGCCAAGGAGATCTTCGGCGGCACAGGTATGAACATTTTCAACGTGGCTCTCATCACGCGCGCGTTCCTCTTCTTCTCTTATCCCTCCAGCATGACAGGCGACGATACCGTATGGGTGTCTCAGAACACCATCTTCGGCCTCGGTTTCGACGTGCCCGACACGTTCTCCGCAGCCACTCCGCTGGGTGAGATTGCCGCCGGCTTGACAGCTCCCACCTCCAGTCTTTGTGACCAGATCTGCGGTTTCATCCCGGGTTCCATCGGCGAAACCAGCGTCATCGCCATCGCCCTCGGAGCCATCCTTCTCCTCTGGACGGGCGTTGCCAGTTGGAAAACCATGTTGAGCGTGTTCGTAGGCGGCGCTCTGACAGCTTGGTTCTACAATGCCCTTGGCCTCTCACCCCTGGATGCTTGCCAGCACATCGTACTCGGCGGTTTCTGCTTCGGTGCCGTGTTCATGGCCACCGACCCCGTTACCTCAGCCCGGACGGAAGGCGGTAAATGGATTTATGGTTTCATGATCGGCTTCGTGGCCGTGACGGTCCGCGTGCTCAACCCCGGTTATCCCGAAGGCATGATGCTCGCCATCCTGCTCATGAACCTGTTTGCTCCGCTCATTGACTACTGCTTCGTCAGCCGCAACATCTCGAAGCGTGCCAAGCGCGCCGTGAAGTAATAAAGATTTAAGGATTTAAGGATTGATTTGCACATCGAACATCCTTAAATATCAAATCATTAAATCATTAAATCAATATGAAGTTAAATACAAACAGCAATGTTTACACCATCTGCTATGCAGCAGTAATGGTGGTGATTGTCGCCTTCCTGTTGGCTTTCGTGAGCAGCGCCCTGAAGCCTGCCCAGGATGCTAATGTGGCTATCGACAAGAAGAAACAGATTTTGGCTTCCCTGAATGTTCGCGGCATCGCCAAGAGCGATGTGGAAGCCAAGTTCGACGAATTGATTCAAGAGACTTACGTCCTCACTCCCGATGGCCAACAGATTGAAGGCGCAGATGCTTTCGAGGTCGAGACCAAGGAGATCGGCGAGAAGTACCCCGTTTATCTGGCTAAGACCGCCGAAGGTGAGGACGCTTACGTTCTTCCCCTGAAAGGCCGTGGCCTTTGGGGTGGCCTCTGGGGTTACGTGGCAGTCACGCTCGACTGCGAGAAAGTGCTTGGCGCTTACTTCGACCATGAGAGCGAGACCGCGGGCCTGGGCGCCCTCATCAAGGAAGAGAAGTTCCAGAGCCAGTTCATCGGCCGTCCCGTGATGGCCGACGGCAAGGTGGCTCTTACCGTGGTGAAGAAGGGTGCCAGTGAAGCCGAGACTCAGGTTGATGGCGTCACGGGTGCTACGCTGACGTCCAAGGGCGTAGGCGAAATGGTTCAGACAGGCATCCAGCAGTATGTTGATGCTATCAGCAAAGGCATTGAGGGTGCCATCGCAAAGACTGCCGGCTGTGGACATCACACCCCCAAGTGCTGTGACAAGCCCGACTGCCAATGTCCGGAAAAGAAGCTCTGTGCCTGCAAGGACGGCAGCTGCGGCGATGCTGCTTGCAACTGTGCTTCCGATGCCAAGTGCTGTGCCCGCGAAGAATGCCCCTGCACTTGCTGCGAAAAGATGTCTCCCTGCGAGATGAAAGCCAAGTGCGGCAAGCACGAAGGATGTCCCGAAGGCAACCACGAAGGGTGCGGTAACCATGACGGTTGTTCCGAAGGCAAGACCGAATGTGAAGGTTGCCCTGCGAAGGCTGGTGCCGATGCTCCTCATAAGTGCAAGAGCGGTAATGACTGCTGCAAGAGCGGCGTATGTGACAAGAGTGGTTCCTGCGGGAAGCCTGGTTGCGATGGCGACAAGGCTTGCTGCGGACACAAGTGATAAATAGTAAATTGTAAATTGTAAATTACTATTATGAGTATGTTATCCAAAGCAAATAAGGAGGCGCTGATTAACCCGCTGAACCTGAACAACCCCGTGGTGATGCAGGTGCTCGGTATCTGTTCAGCCTTGGCTGTAACGGCTCAGTTGGAGCCTGCCATCGTGATGGGTCTCTCCGTGACCATCATCACCGCCTTCTCCAACTTGATTATCTCCCTCATCCGCAATACCATCCCCAACCGCATCCGTATCATCGTGCAGTTGGTTGTGGTGGCAGCGCTGGTGACCATTGTCAGCCAAGTGCTGAAAGCTTTTGCCTACGATGTCAGCGTGCAACTTTCTGTCTATGTGGGCCTCATTATCACAAACTGTATCCTCATGGGGCGTTTGGAAGCTTTCGCCATGATGAATAAACCTTGGCCTTCATTCCTCGACGGTATCGGCAACGGTATTGGCTATGCCATCATCCTCGTCATCGTCGGTTTCTTCCGTGAACTCCTCGGAGCTGGCACTCTGCTCAACATGCAAGTCATTCCAGACTGGTGCTACGAGCACGGTTATGTGAACAACGGTATGATGACCATGCCCGCGATGTCTCTCATCCTCGTCGGCTGTGTCATCTGGGCACACAGAGCATATAATAAAGAACTCCAATAATTTACCATTTAGCCCTTTACAACTTACCATTAAAAGGCAATGATAATCATCGACCTTCATCTTAGCTTTATCATGCAAATGACAAATGATTAAATGGATAATAAGGTATTGTAAATGGTATCAAATCGAAATGGTAAATGATTAAATCGTAAATGTCATTATGGAACATCTTTTAAGCCTATTCGTCCGCTCCATCTTTGTGGACAATATGATTTTCGCGTTCTTTCTGGGTATGTGCTCCTATCTGGCCGTGTCCAAGACCGTGAAGACTGCCCTCGGCCTCGGTGTGGCTGTCACATTTGTGCTGCTCATCACCGTACCCGTGGACTATCTGTTGCAAGTCTATGTCCTCGGACCTAACTGCTTGGTTGAGGGCGTGGACCTGAGTTTCCTCTCGTTCATCCTCTTCATCGCCGTGATTGCCGCCATGGTGCAGCTGGTAGAGATGATTGTGGAGCGTTTCAGCCCATCGCTGTACGCTGCACTCGGTATCTTCCTCCCGCTGATTGCCGTGAACTGCGCCATCATGGGTGCTTCGTTGTTCATGCAGCAGCGCATCACCATGCCGGACACCAACTCTCAGGCCATCACAGGCATCTGGGACGCTGTGGCCTACGCCCTCGGCTCCGGTATCGGCTGGCTGCTCGCCATCACCTGTCTGGCGGCCATTCGCGAGAAGATGGCCTACACCGACGTGCCCAAACCCCTGCAGGGACTCGGCATTACGTTCATCACCGTCGGCCTCATGGCCATGGCTTTCATGTGCTTCAGTGGACTTAACCTGTAATAATTTAAAGATTTAAAGATTTTATATTTAAGGATTGGTTTCCTTCGGCCAAGAACAACAGCCAAGCTCAGCCAAATCATTAAATCATAAATCATCAAATCCTAAAATAGAATTATGAATACATCACTAATTCTCACAAGCATTCTGGTGTTCCTCGGGATTATCATCCTGCTGGTCATCGTTCTGCTTGTCGCAAAGGCATACCTCTCACCGAGCGGTAATGTCACTATCACCATGAACGGCAAGGACACGCTGTCCGTGCCGCAGGGCGCAAGTCTGCTGTCCACTCTCGCTGCCGAAGGAATCTATCTCCCTTCTGCTTGCGGCGGCAAGGGCTCTTGCGGACAATGCAAATGTCAAGTCGTTGAGGGCGGTGGCGAGATTCTCGACTCAGAGAAGGGCCACTTCACCCGCAAGGAACAGAAAGACCACTGGCGCCTCGGCTGCCAATGCAAAGTCAAGGGCGACCTGGGCATTAAGGTACCCGACAGCGTACTCGGCGTCAAGGAATGGGAGTGCACCGTGATTGGCAACAAGAACGTGGCAACCTTCATCAAGGAGTACAAAGTCGCTCTGCCTCCCGGAGAGCACATGGACTTCGAGCCGGGTTCCTATGCGCAAATCAAGATTCCCGCATTCGACTGCATCGACTACGACAAGGACTTCGACAAGAGCCTCATCGGCGACACCTATCTGCCCGCATGGGAGAAGTTCGGACTCTTCCCACTCAAGTGCAAGAACCCCGAACCCACCATCCGTGCCTACTCCATGGCCAACTATCCCGACGAGGGCGATATCATTACCCTCAACGTGCGTATCGCTACCCCACCCTTTAAGCCCAAGGACCAAGGTCCTGGTTTCATGGACGTCAACCCCGGTATCGCCTCTTCCTATATCTTCAGTCTGAAGCCCGGCGACAAAGTCATCATGAGCGGCCCCTACGGAGAGTTCCGTCCGCAATACGGCACTGGCCGTGAGATGATTTGGGTCGGCGGTGGTGCCGGTATGGCTCCGCTCCGTGCACAGATCATGCACATGCTCAAGGGCAATGGCATCGCTCCAGAAGACCGTCAGCGCGAGATGCACTACTTCTATGGTGCACGTGC
>JAEEGL015653951.1_pt1 | contig 18024 bp, 10 predicted proteins | sample 9134231 | NCBI WGS metagenome assembly JAEEGL01 (sample SAMN16246548, study PRJNA631951) | gut metagenome | biome: gut microbiome; feature: rumen; material: fiber-attached | host: Bos | place: Iran: Karaj | collected 2018-10 | reverse complement strand
GCCGGGCGCGGGGCGATGCGCAGCCTCTACAGCAACCGGGAGGATGAGGCGAGGCTGAATCACCTCAACTCCGCGCTGATAGACTACCTTGCCGGGGGAGAGGGGGAGATCCGGAGGTCCGGGCAGTTCCTCTGTGACGGGGAGCTGTATTACTCCTACTGCATCGTCAGCCAGGACAAATACCTTGGCTGCCTCATCAATCTGACCAGGTATTTTCCTGAAGAAGAAGGAACCGCCATCTATTACGTGACGGACGGAAGGGTGACGGATACGAACGGCCGGGAGGCCGGGCCCGGGGAGGCCGTTCTGGAGGCCGCTTCGAACGGAGAACAGAGGCTTCTTCCCGACGGCACCGCGCTGGCAGCCGCGCCTGTCGAACACTCTGCCATCAAGCTGGCCTTCGTCAGCAGCACCGGCAATGAGCTCAGCCTTTTCCGCCAGCCTCCTTTCTGGATGCTGATCATCTTTACCCCCGCGGTGACCCTTCTGTTCCTCCTGTGGTTTCTCCGTATTCTGCGGAATACACTGCTGAGCCCGGTGGAGCATATCGCAAACCGCGCGGCGGAGATCCAGAGGCACATCGAGCACCCGGAAGAGGAGGAAGTGCACACCGCGGAGGACGAGAAGGTCATCGAGTACGCGGAGATCAACAGGAGAATTGATGAGACTCTGCTGCGCGTGAGCGAGCTGCAGCGGGCGAGGCACCGTGAGGAGCAGCGGGCGAACGAGGCGCAGCTGCAGTACTACCAGCTGCAGGTAAACCCTCACTTCTTCCTGAACTGCCTGAACAACATCAGCACTCTCCTGGAGAGCAGGAAAACGGAAGCCGCGGACAGTCTCATCAGGGATCTCTCCACCCATTTCCGCTACGTATTTCAGCGAAGGACAAAACTGGTGACGGTCGCCGAGGAAATCCGCGAGATCCGGGCATACTGCAACATCTATGCGGTAAAGGGCGGTTCGCCCGTGCTGTTCCAGGCGGACGTCAAGACGGAGGCGGAGAACCTGGCGGTTCCTATTCTCGGGATACAGACCTTTGTGGAGAATTCCATCAAGCATCAGAGCCAGGGCGGACAGATCCTTCAGATCAAGGTGCAGGTGAGACTCTCTGACGACGAGCAGGGAGAGAAGCAGCTGCGTGTGACCGCTTCGGATAACGGAAGCGGCTACAGCGAGGAGAACCTCGCGGAATTCAACGCGCCCGTGGAGGATTACGAATACCGGGGGGAACATGTGGGCATCGCCAATCTGAAGGCGAGGATGCGCCTGATCTACGGCGACAAGGCGCAGCTCTACTTCTACAACGGTCCCTACGGCGGCGCATGCATGGAACTTGCGCTTCCGGCGGAGAGTACGGAGAACTGAACCGGCAGAAATAAGAACAGAGAGGCAGATTATCGATGAACCTTCTGATTATTGATGACGAACCGCTGATTCTGAATAAAGTGAAGGAAGACGTCCTGAGCATGGAGCTGGACTTCGAGCGCGTGGACACCGCCCACAGCGCAGCGGAGGCAAGGAAGCTTCTCTCGGATAACTATTACGAGATATTTCTCTGCGACATCGTGATGCCGGAGGAGGACGGGATCACCTTCGCCAAGTGGGCGCTTTCCCGCTATCCCGGCGCCAAATTCATCTTCCTCACCGCCCACGCCGACTTCGAGTATATGAAGGAAGCGATCGCGATGCAGAGTTTTGACTATGTGCTGCAGCCCGTGGATCCGGAGGAGCTTAAGAGCGTCATCCAGAGGGCTTCGATGCAGGTCCGCCTGGAGTGGAGGAACGAGCAGCTGAAGGCTACCGGCTCCTTCTACGAGGACCATGAGGCGGACATTCTGGACGGCAACGCGACGCGCTATCTCACGGGCCTCTCCTCGGATGAGGCTTATCTTCGCCGCCTCGTCGAAAAGCGCCTGGAGGAGAACGCGGAGGGGAGGCTGTTCCTTCCCTTCTTCGTCCAGGTGCTCAAGACGGAGCGCGAGTGGAGGGAGGACGAGCGCAGCCTCCTGCGCAGCATTTATTACAACATCACCGACGAGATCCTGTCCCCTCTGGGGACGCGCAATGTCCTCATCCTGAGGAGCGACCGACAGGGCAATTTCATCACGCTTATTACCTGCCCCGGTAGTGGGGAAGACGCAGGCGCGGACGGCATGCCCGGCGGCGTTCCCGAGCTTGCGGCCGTCCTCGAGCGCCTGGAGACCATGCGGATTCTCTTCGCAAAACTGGTCCGCACCGAGATCGCGATTTACTGCGGGCGCTTTGTCCCCTTCGGCGGGCTGAGGGAGGTCTGCGGGGTGATCACGGCGGACATCAGCAACACCGCCGACAAGGTGAGCCGGGTCTACCAGGCGGGGCAGCTCTCCGCGGGCGGCGCGGAGGGATACGCGTTCTCCGCGCAGCTCGGCACCTGGGAGGCGCTCCTTGCGAGAAACCGGATTCTGGACTTCAGGAGCAGTATTTTCCATTACCTCGATTTCTACACCGCCGGCGGGACGCTCAACCGGGATTTCCTTCTGAAGTTCCACGAGAGCATAAGCACCATGATCCTCGGCTACATGGCCTCCAATAATATCAGCAGCGCGGAGATCTTTAACGAGGAGGTGTCCTATTACGACTTCGTCTACAGCTGGAGCAGCGTGGAGGAGCTGAAGAGGGTCATCGCCTTTATCATCGAGCGCCTCTACAGCATGAACGGCGCGGAGGACGAGGACCACGTGGAGAGCGCGATCCGCTACATCAGGCAGCATCTGGAGGAGGACATCCTCGTCGGGGAGCTGGCTGACCGTCTTGGCATGAATCCCGGCTACCTCACCCGCATCTTCAAGAAGAAGACCGGCCTTAATCTCAAGCGCTTCATCGACAACGAGAAGATGTCCGCGGCAAAACTCCTGCTCACCACCACAAATCTCCCGGTCACGATCATCTCTGAGCATGTAGGCTACGCCAACTACAGCAATTTCTCCCGGAGTTTCCGCCAGCTCGTGGGCTGCACCCCCACCGAGTACCGCGAGTCCGGCGGACAGGAGACTGTCTGACCGGCCCTCCGGAGGCCTTATCCGCCCGGCGCGGAAGTCCGGCTATATACAGTTCCTCCGTCCCCTTCCGGCCGGTGAGAAAATCCCATAATCCAGGTCGCTTTTTTGATATTCCGGAAAAGCGGCCTGTTTTATTGTAAATTCCGGAACGGAAAGTGAGTTTTATGGGACGCGGGCTTATTCACCGTCCTTTGTTCCAGGTGCCGGGAGACACCGGAACCGTCCCAGTTTCGCTAAAAGGAGGAGGCGCGATGAGAACAAATCAGGTCAGGACAGAAAACGGAATAATCCGGGGCGTGAACGGCTGGGATCCGCGCGTGACGGCATTTAAGGGTATTCCCTATGCAAAGCCGCCGGTAGGAGAGCTTCGCTGGAAATCCCCGCAGCCCGCGGAGAACTGGGAGGGCGTCCGGATTGCGGACCACTTCGCGCCGATCTCGGTTCAGAACCAGCCGGGGGTGAATCCGGAGGAATTCTGGACCGAGGAGATCCACCCCGCCGCGGCCGACTATCCCCAGAGCGAGGACTGCCTTTATCTCAATGTGTTTACCTGTGCCAAAACTTACGACGAGAAGATGCCGGTCCTGTTCTACATCCACGGCGGCGGCTACCAGGGCGGCTATCCTTATGAGGTGGAATTCGACTGGGAGCACATGGCGAGAAAGGGAATCGTCGTGGTCTCCGCGGCGTACCGGCTGGGCGCGCTCGGCTTCCTCGCGCATCCGCTGCTGTCCGCTGAGAATCCCGATGCCCCGAAGGGCAATTTCGGCCTGGAGGACCAGCTTGCTGCGATCGCCTGGACAAAGCGTAATATCGCAGCCTTCGGCGGTGATCCTGACCGCATCACCATCGCGGGGCAGTCCGCCGGAGCAGGCAGCGTGCAGAACCTGATCACCTCCCCCTTCTCCGCAGGTATGATTCAGGGCGCGATCGTGGAGAGCGGCGTCATCGCCACCTTCCCGGACAGTCATCCCGGCCTTACGCCGCAGAGCCTGGAGAAGGCGGAGGAGATCGGTGAGCGGTTCTTTGAGAAGGCCGGTATACGTACGATGGAGGAGGCCCGCGCGCTTCCCGCGGAGCAAGTTCTTGCCATCACCAATGAGATGGGCCGCGGCGTGCTGTTCTCCCCCACGGTGGACGGCATCTTCCTTCCGGAGACGCCCTTCGAGGCCTATGTGCACAACACTGTCCCTGCGATACCGATGATCGTCGGTTACAACCTCGGCGAGACGAGAGGCTTCATGCGCCTGTGGAGCAGGCTCCCGGAGACTCTGGAGGAGCTTTACACCTACGCGGACCGTTACGGCGCGGACCGCGGGGAGTTCTTAAGGATCGCGGACGCGAAGAGTGACGAGGACGTAGTGAAGCTCTTTGACTCCGACGGCTTCTGCGATTTCATCGCCGGCTCCAGGCTGGTCGGTGCGCTCCGGGCGAAGGCCGGGCAGAAGGCATACATCTATGAGTTTGACCCGGAAATTCCGGGAGACGACAATGCAGGCTCCTATCACGGATGCGAGATGTGGTTCGCCTATGATTCCCTTGCCCGCTGCTGGCGCCCCTTCTCCGGGAAGCACTATGATCTCGCCAGGCAGACCTCTTCTTACTGGGTGAATTTCGTAAAGACCGGCGACCCCAACGGTCTCGACACGAACGGGTGCGAACTGCCGCGCTGGGAGGCGTATACCGTGGAGGACAGATATGTCCAGAGCTTCACGGATGTTCCCGCAAAACTCGGCAAGTCCGAGGATGAGCTGATGAAGTTCCGCATGGAGATCGCCTGCCGTGCGGTGACAAGGCAGTAAAGGGCGGAAAGGAGATACCGGATGTACAGAGAAAAAGTGACCCAGTTCCTCTGCTCGGACACCGGGCCCATCGTGCAGACTAAGGCCGGGAAGCTCCGCGGCTTCCAGGTGAACGGCACCTACACCTTCTACGGGATCAAGTACGCGGACGCGGAACGCTTTAAGGCGCCGCACCCCGTGGAGCCCTGGGACGGCGTGAAGGACGCCATCGAGTACGGCTACTGCTGCCCGGACATCGTCCGCGGCGAGGAGCCCTGGGGATGGTTCCTCTATCCCCGGCGCAAGTACTTTGGCAATGAAAACTGCCAGTACCTGAACGTCTGGACGCAGCACCTCGATCCGGGGGCAAAGCGGCCGGTGATGGTCTGGATCCACGGCGGCGGATACTTCGGCGGAAGCGGAATCGATCTCGAGGCCTACGACGGCGAGGACCTCTCCCGGGACGGCGATGTCGTCGCGATAACACTAAACCACCGCCTCAATATCTACGGCTTCTTCAACCTGAACGAATTCGGCGGCGAGTACGCCAATTCGGGCAACGCGGGCATTGCCGACCTGGTGGCGGCACTGGCCTGGGTCAGGGATAATATCGCGCAGTTCGGCGGCGATCCCGACAACGTGACCATCATGGGCCAGTCCGGAGGAGGCGGCAAGGTCACCACTCTCCTGCAGACGCCCGCCGCGGACGGCCTCTACCACAAGGTCATCCTACAGAGCGGCGTCATCGGGACAAAGGATAACGACCGCTCCGCGCTGCTGGCCCCGGCGATCCTGGAAGAACTCCATATTACGGAAGCCAGCCTGGGCGACCTGTCCAGGTTAAGCCACGACCAGCTCGTCGATGCCGCCGAGGCAGCGACAAAGCGGGTTCTGGGCATGGGAAAGCCTTTGGCCTGGGGACCGGTTCCCGGCGATTACTATCTCGGCTATCCCACGGAGCACGGCTTCCGGAAGGAGACGGAGAATATCCCGATGCTTATCGGCTGCAACCTCTTCGAGCTGGACGGAACGAGCCCCGCAGGCGTGAAATCGCTTCTCACCCAGGAAGAGAAACGCGCAATGGTGGCGGAGCGCACAGGGGAGGCCATAGCGGACGAGGTCATGGCGGAGTTCGCGAAGGCTTATCCGGAGATGGATGTCTCCTACGCGGGAGCGACGGACATCCGGTTCCGCATTCCCCAGCTGCTCTTTATGGAGAAGCGGTATGCGATGGCCAAAGCCCCGGTCTGGTGCTACATGTTCACCTACGAGAGTCTCTTTATGGGCGGCGTGCTGCCCGGACACGGAGGGGAGCTTCCCTTCATGTTCGGCAACGCGGACCACAACGTGGCCATGTTCCGCGAGGGCGTAAGCGAACGGCTGATGAACGAGATGGAGCGGAGCTGGTTGAGTTTTGCCTATACCGGCAATCCGAACGGCAGCCACATCGCGAAGTGGGAGGCCTGGAACCCGGAGCGGAGAGCCTGCATGAACCTGGGATGCACGACGGTTCTTAAGCACGGGCATGATGAGCGGCTTCTGCAGCTCTTAAAGGACAAGGAGATCGGCGAGATCAAAATCTGAATAATCGGGAGGGCAGGGAGCCCCGGGAGAAAGAAATGACGAAGACAAAACTGAAGACACCGCTGCGGCAGATCCGCACCGAGAACGGACTTATTGAGGGAATTATCGGAAGTGATCCGAGGATCACGGTTTTCCGCGGCGTCCCGTACGCAGCGCCGCCGGTGGGCGATCTCCGCTGGAGATCCCCTCAGCCTCTCGAGGGATGGAACGGGGTGAAGAAGTGTGATCATTTCGCGCCGATGGCATACCAGGCAGTGATCGGAGAGGATCCGGAGGCTTTCTACAACAAGGAGTATCACCCGACGACACCGGAGTACGCCATCAGCGAGGACTGCCTGTACTTCAACATGTATTCCCCGGCGGTGGAGGAGAACGAGAAGCTGCCGATCTATGTGTGGTTCCACGGCGGCGGACTGCAGACGGGCTACTCCTATGAGATGGAGTTTGACGGAGAGCATATGGCGAGAGAGGGCGTGATCGTCGTCTCCGTCGGCTACAGGCTCAATATTTTCAGCTTTATGGCGCATCCCGAGCTCTCCGCGGAGAGCCCGGACGGAGCGAAGGGCAATTACGGGCTGGAGGATGTGATTTTCTGCATCCGGTGGCTGAAGCGGAACGCGCGCTTTTTCGGGGGCGATCCGGACCGGATCACCCTGGGCGGACAGAGCGGCAGCGCCCTTGGCGCCATCTGCATCGGTGCCTCCCCGATGAGCGAGGGCCTGCTCTCCGGCATCATCACCATGTCCGGCGGCGGCATGCGCGCATTCGGATACGGTGCGAAGTGCACGCCCCTTCACCAGGCGGAGCAGCTCGGCGTTAAGATCCTGGAGCAGCTCGGCGTCTCCTCCGTGGAGGAGGCGAGAAAACTCCCGGCAGAAGCCGTTTATTCGGCATACCGGAGCATGAAGGTCGACTACTCCCAGTGGAGCCCGCGCATCGACGGAGTTTTCCTAAAGGAGGATGTCACGGATGCCCAGATCCTTGGACACCACCACAATATCCCGTATCTCTTCGGCAGCTGCGCGAACGAAGGCGGACTTCTCGGGTTCCCGCCGCCGCCCGCCCCGGAGACACCGGACGAGCTCCGCGCCCTTGCGGAGCCGATTCTTGGGGAGCACACGGACGAATTCATGGCGGAGGCCGCGGCGCACTGCGATCTCTTCGGCCCTGACGCGATCCGTGCCTTCTATCTGAGCGATACCTTCAACCCCAGGACTGTCGGCGCAAGGGCATTCGCACTCACGCAGGCAGAGCAGGGGCGGAAAGGATACTGCTACTGGTTCAACCATGACGTCCCCGGCGACGATGCAGGCGCGTTCCACGGTTCCGACCTCTGGTTCGTGTTCGGGAACCTGGACAAGTGCTGGAGGCCGTTCTCCGGAAAGCACTACGACCTCGCACGCAAGGTGATGAAGTACTGGTGCAATTTCATCAAGAACGGCGACCCGAACGGGACCGACCAGGACGGCACTCCGCTGCCGGAGTGGCTTCCTGCGGAGGGGAAAAGTCCCTTCGTCATGGAATTCGGCGATGAACCGCACCGCAAAACTGCTCCCGACGCGCCGGGCTTTGATCTCCGCATCGGTGTCCAGCTCGCGGAAGCAAAAGCTGCGCTGGGACAGTAACGAAATGTCATACACCAGGTCAGTTTTTTGATATTGCGCTTTTCCCGCCGGAGTTATCGTGATAGCAGGAAAACAGCCCGGACAGGTTCCCGGGCCCGGAACGAGGAAAGAAGGAAAGCACAATGAAAGATGAAGCAGCCAGACTCGGCAGACAGGCACAGCGCAGGACACTGCGCAAGCGGATCTACAAGTACCGCATTCTCTATATCCTGGCACTTCCGGCATTTGTCTATCTCATCATCAACAACTATATGCCGATGGTCGGGCTTTCCCTGGCGTTCAAGAACTACAGCTTCGCCAAGGGAATCTTCGCGAGCCCGTGGAACGGAATCAGCAATTTCACTTATCTCTTCGGCTCCAAGTGGGCGAAGATCATGTTCCGCAACACGATAGGCTACAATCTTCTGTTCATTGCCCTGGGAACGGTTTTCGCCATCTTTGTGGCGATTGTCCTCGGGGAGGTCTTAAACCCGAGAGCGAAGAAGATTTATCAGACACTGATACTCATTCCTCACCTGGTGAGTACGGTTCTGATCGGCTATTTGGTCTATGCCTTCCTTTCCTACACCAACGGCTTTGTCAACATGAGCATCATCACGCCGATGGGCGGGGAGGCGATCAACTGGTACACGGAGCCGAAGTACTGGCCCTTTATCCTGACGATCGTCCAGCTGTGGAGGAGTTTTGGCTTCCAGAGCATCGTCTACTACGCGACAATCATCGGTTTTGACAAGAGCTACTACGAGGCCGCGGTCGTCGACGGCGCGAACACCTGGCAGCAGATCACCCAGATTACGCTGCCGCTGCTCCGCCCGACCATCATTATCCTCACCATCATGGCGCTGGGCCGCATGTTCGCCTCGGACTTCGGGCTGTTCTACCAGGTCCCGATGAATACCGGCACACTCCACACCGTGACAACCACGATCGATACCTTCGTCTACCGCGCCCTTATGGAGAACCACGATGTGGGACGCTCCCTTGCGGCAGGCTTCCTGCAGTCGATACTCGGCTTCATCGTAGTCATGATCACCAATACCATCGTGCGCAAGATTGAGCCTGAGAGTGCGCTGTTCTAAGAATGTAATCCTCCGCCGGTTCCGGGCCGGAACCGGCGGGAGGGAGTTCTGTCAGGAATTGTGTGGGAAAGGAGCGCAAAATGGCCGGTAAAGGAAGAGGATTCCGGATTTTCTCCAATATAGTAATGATACTGCTGTCGTTTGCAGCGGTTATGCCCTTTATCCTTCTGGTGGTCTCCTCGATTACCAGGGAAGAAGTGATCGCAAGGTACGGGTACTCGTTTGTGCCCAGGGCGATTGATTTCGCAGCCTACCGGTACCTGTTCATGTCCAGCAACCGGATACTGAAGGCGTACGGGATGACGTTTCTTGTGGCATTCATCGGCACGTCCTGCAACATGCTCATGACGATGTTCGCGGGGTACCTGCTCTCCAAGCGGGACCTGCCGGGAAGGAATTTCATCTCCTTCTTCATCTTCTTCACGATGCTGTTCTCGGGCGGAATGATCCCCAGCTACATTATCTGGAGCAGGCTGATGAAGGTCGGCGACACGATTTTCGGCCTGATCTGCCCGAACCTGATGCTCTCGGCATTCAACATCATCCTGATGAGGACTTATTTCACCTCGAACATTCCGTATGAGCTCTGCGAGGCGGCGGAGATGGACTCCTGCTCCGAGGCGGGAATCCTGTTCCATATCTGCCTGCCGCTGTCCAAGCCCATGATCGCGACGCTCACCCTGTTCTCCGGCCTCGCTTACTGGAATGACTGGATCAACGGCCTGTACTATCTGGTCCGCAGGAAGGATCTCTTCACGATCCAGAACGTGCTGAACACCATGCAGAGCAACGTGCAGTTCCTGAAGGATTATGCGACCGCCAGCCTCGGCGAGTTCGCCCAGAGCATTCCCAGCCTGGGCGTCCGGATGGCCATCGCCGTCATTTCCATCATCCCGATCATGGTGATCTATCCCTTCTTCCAGCAGTATTTCGTCCGCGGAATTGTCGTCGGCGGCGTGAAGGGCTGACCGCAGGGAGGGACCCGCGACAGCGGGAGGATTCCTTGCGATGCCACCGGCGGCACCCGCTGCACGGTATCCCCGGTCCCCACTATTTCCTGTATCAGGTAAAATGAAACCGGGCATTGTTCCCGGATCAATTAAAGGAGGTAAATATGAGAAAGAAACTGACAGCGGCAATTCTTGCGGCGGTGATGAGCATTGCCCTTATTGCCTGCGGCGCGGCTGATCCGGGAAGCACCGGCACCCAGGCCCCTTCGGAAAGCGTGGAAGCAGCTCCCGCGGAGGCAGCGCCCGCGGAAGCATCCGCGGAGGAGTCGAATCCTGCCGACTGGCCGGTGATCAAGGTCGAGATTCTTTCCTTCACCGACGCCCAGGAGAAGGAGCCCGAAATCGAGCAGGCGCTGAACGAGTACCTTGTCTCCGTTGACGCGGGCGTGCAGGCGGACCTTCTCCCCATCGCCATCGGCGACCGCTCGACCACACTTACCCTGATGCTGGCGGATCCGGACAACCCGATCGACCTCTTCGGCTGGCGCTTCTATTCCACAGTGCCGGACATGGTGCACAACGACCAGATCATCTCCCTGGAGAAGTACCGCGAGGTATATCCGGATCTCTGGGATCTCTTCCCCGAGGACGTCTACCGCACCTGCCAGGTTAACGGCGAGCAGTACTCCATTCCCGGTGCGGATTCCTTCGGCAATTTCCAGGTCTACGCGATGCGCAAGGATGTGGCGGAGGAAATCGGCGTCGCCGACAAGGCGAGCACCAGGATCACCCTGGAGGAGCTTAACGACATCCTGCTGAAGGCCGAGGAGGCTCATCCGGAGCTCTGCTGGCACGGCGATACGGCGGTGTTCCCTTTGCAGGGCATCGACAACTTCGGCGAGACCGCGTGGCTCGGCGTTCTCTTAAACCGCGGCGTGGACAGCCACGAGATCATCAACTATTACGCGTCTCCGGAGTTCCGCGCATACTGCGAGCAGTGCAAATGGTGGAAGGACAACGGCATGATCGTGGACGACCCGCTCAACAACACCTATGCGGGCTACACGCTCATGAACGACGGCGTCGGCGGCGGCTATCTTTTCGAGGCGTACAACTGCGAGTACGCGCTGTCCCTGATGAAGGCACAGATCCAGTATGAGACTATTGTCTTCCAGCTTACCGATTTCGCCGGCAACAATTCCTGTGTCTACAACGGATGGAACATCTCTTCGGTCTGCAGGAATCCTGACGCGGCGATGAAGCTGCTTTATCTTATGTACACCGATCCCCAGGTATGCCGCTACTTCACTCTGGGCATCGAGGGCCTGACCTACAAGGTGGACGAGAACGGCTGTGCGTGGTATGCGGACGGCAAGGACGTCAACAACGTCGGCTGGAACCTCTCCGCCCCCTGGTTCTACCCCAACGAGTGCCTGAGCCTTCCCTTCGAGACCGACTATGCCGGATACTTCTCCGACATGGCGGCGCTCTGGAGCGATGACAGCCTGAAGTACTCCGAGGCCATGGGCTTCGTATTCGACAAGACCCCTGTATTTGACCAGTACAGCGCCTGCGCGGCTATCGTTGACGAGTACCGCACCGCTCTGCTGATGGGCCAGGTGGATATTGACGATTATCTCGCCCGCTTCAACGACGAGCTTTCCGCAAACGGCATCGACGAGATCGTCGCCGAGATGCAGAGGCAGTTCGATGAGTTCGAGGCTTCCAAGAACTGACGGGATAAGGAAGGACTCCGGCCCGGAAGGACGCGCCTTTCCCCGGAATCTTTATCCCGGTTTCCGATAAGGTATAATACGAACATGGACGCACATGGGCACCGGAACCGCGATCCCGGTGCCCTTTCCATAGGGGAGGACAACTATGTCTGGACAGACGAACCGAATCACAATCAGCACAAAGACACCGGAATTTCCCACGGCGCCGTCCCTTTACGGCCTGTTCTTCGAGGATATCAATCACGCGGCGGACGGCGGGCTTTATCCCGAAATGATCCGCAACAGGGCGTTTGAGGATTCCCTTGTTCCGGAGGAGTGCACCACGGATCCGGAGGAGAAGATTATCATCAATCCCTACGGCTGGCCGGGAGCCTTCAACAAGGGCGAGGGAATGGACGAATGGGCAGCTGCCGTGCCTCCGACGGATATTCCGGCGTGGTATTCCTACAGGGCCCGGATGACGCTTCTCACAGATCCGGCCGCGTGCCTCAACCCGAACAGGAAGGCCGCGCTTGAGGTGTGCTTTGAGGAGGGCGGAAGCATCAGCAACATCGGCTACTGCGGGATGGCGGTGAAGCCCGGCGAGGCTTATGACTTTATGATGTTCGCCGCATCCGGCGTTCCGGCGGTGATCACGGCGCAACTGATGAGCGGCGGAAGCGTCCTCGGAAGCGCGGTCATCGCCCTCGCGGCAGGTGAGGATTATGCGCAGTACAGCGCGGTGATACAGGTCCCCGAAGGCATGGATACAGGGGACAGCTCCCTGTCCCCCTGCCTCGTGCTCACGGCGGACAGGGCATGCACGGTCACGTTCGGCTTCACTTCTCTGCTTCCGGAGCGCACCTATAAGGGGCACGGGTTAAGGGAGGACCTCGCCGAAGCCCTGAAGAACACGCACTCGAAGTTCATCCGCTTCCCCGGCGGCTGCGTCGTGGAAGGCATCAGCGAGCGCAACGCGTGGCGCTTCTCAAGAAGCATCGGGCCGGTGTGGGAGCGCCCGAGCGGCTGGCTGATGTGGCATTACCGCGCGACGAACGGCCTTGGCTTCCACGAGTATCTTCAGCTCTGCGAGGACCTGGAGATGGATGCCATGTTCGTCTGCAACTGCGGGATGTCCTGCCAGGCCAGGCGCGGCGGCGGATTCTCGGAGGAAATCACGGACGAATACCTCGAGGAGGCACTGAATGCCTTGTCCTACGCGCTGGATCCCGCCGACACGGAATACGGCGCGAAGCGCGCGGCGGCAGGCCATCCCGAACCGTTCGGGCTTAAGTATGTGGAGATCGGCAACGAGAACCACGGGCCGGAGTACAATGCCCGGTATGAGAAGTTTTATCACGCGCTGAAGGAGCGCTACCCCCAGGTGACCTATATCTCGAATGGCCACACGGAGGAAGCGGGCCTTCCTACCGAGATGGTGGACGAGCACTACTACAGCTCCCCCGAGTTCTTCTTCGAGCATGTCAACCATTTCGAGGATTACGACAGGAAGGGACCGGAAATCTTCCTCGGAGAGTACGCCGTCAACGGCGGGAACACCATCGCCTCCATGGAGTGCGCGCTGGCGGAGGCCGCCTTCCTCACCGGCGTGGAGCGCTGCCAGGACGTCGTTAAGCTCACGGCGTACGCCCCGCTTTTCCAGAATGCGGACTACACGGCGTGGAAGCCGAACCTCATCGTCTTTGACAGCCGGGAGGTCTACGGAATTCCGACCTATCACGCGGTCTCCCTCTTCGGGAAGTACAGGGGTGACGAGGTGTACGGAATAAAGGTCGACGGGGAGACAAAACCGCCCGTCTACCACGGCGTCCCGGGAATCCTGTGCGGGAAGGACGGCTTGAAGTTCAGGAACGCAAAACTGAACGGCGTCCCGGTGGAAGTAACCCGCGAGGTCTACGGGGAGGTGTGTGAAGCGGAGGACGGCGCCTTCATGATGGTCACCGGTTCCCACCGCCATGTGTTCACCGGAAAGAGCGATGCCTGGAACAGCGCATTCGGCAGATTCATAGAGAACAGTCCCTTCCGGGGAGAAAAAACACTCTGGGCAGTGTTCGGGGAGAACAGCGAACCGGCGGATCTCACGGAGTACACCTTTGAGATCGACGTGCTGAGGGATGAGGACAATCCGCTTACGCTCAATATCTGGAACTTCCGCCCGGATACGGATGCGGGCTGCAATGAGCCGAAGGACACGGAGTGGACCGCCATGTCCGTGCGCCGCCAGAGCTGGCGCATTGACGGATGCACCAGCGCGGTGCGCGTTCCCGGATGGCACGATAAACCGCTCACCCCCGACGAGACAGTGCAGGCGGATATCGACTTCACCAGGTACAACACCTACAAGATTGCGGCGAACAGGGAAGGTTTTGACTGTTACATCAACGGGGAGTTCGTCCAGTCCTGCCGGCTGCCTCTTCTTCCCGAGGTGACGGCCTCCGCGACGGGGAACGGTGAAGAGATCCTTGTTAAACTCGTTCACGCCGGGGAGGAAGCTTCGATGGCGGTTATTGCTCCCGACTGCGCGGTAGAGGACGATGCTGTGCGCGAAATCATCGCGGCACCCCTCGACGCGGTGAACAGTTTTGCCGACAAGACCAATGTGTCCGCGAAGGAGGAGAAACTTCATCTGTCCAGGAACGCGGAAGGGGAGGTTATTGTCGATCTTCCCGCGCACTCCATCCAGGTGCTTCGCCTGAAGAAGGCATAAGCGCCTGCCGCCCGTGCGTGGTATACTTTATGAGCAGATCAGCAGTCCAGTTAAGGAGAATGAGATGACCATAGACAATTACCTTCACACACAGTACAACGATCCGTTTATCGCACAGAGGGCTGATCCCTTCGTGACCCGCGGCCCCGAAGGGGAGTACTATTTCACCGCGTCCGTTCCGGCCTATGACCGGGTGGTCCTGAGAAAGAGCGCCACGCTCGACGGGCTTAGGGATGCGGAAGAAATCACGGTCTGGACGAAGCATGAGAAGGGCATCATGAGCCAGCACATCTGGGCGCCGGAGCTTCACTTCCTCTTCGGCGGATGGTACATCTACTTCGCCGCAAGCGACGTGGATGATATCTGGGCGCTGCGTCCCTACGCGCTTCACTGCACCGGGAGCGACCCCATGTCGGATCCCTGGGAGGAGTGCGGGCAGCTTCAGGCGGCGGACGGAGACCTTTTCTCCTTCAACGATTTCTCCCTCGATACCACGGTGTTCGAGAATAAGGGACACTGGTACGTGATCTGGGCGGAGAAGGTCAACATCGGCAAGAAGATCTCCAATCTCTACATCGCGGAGCTGGAGACGGCGACAAAACTGAAGACGGCCCAGGTGCTCTTCACCAGCCCGGACTATGACTGGGAGCGCATCGGCTTCTGGGTGAACGAGGGCCCCGGCCTGTTAAGGCACGACGGAATGCTCTACATCACCTATTCCGCCAGCGCCACCGGCCCCGAGTATGCGGTCGGGATGCTCTCGATCTCTGAGGACGCGGAGATTCTCGATCCCCGTGCATGGAAGAAGGAGCGTTATCCCGTCCTGGAGACGGACCTGGAGAAGGGGATCCTCGGGCCCGGCCACAACTCCTTCACGAAGCTCGAGGAGGAGGACGGCTCCGTCTCGGACGTCATGATCTACCACGCGCGCAACTATGACGAGATCGCCGGCGATCCGCTCTACGATCCCAACCGCCACACCTACAGGATGCGGATCAAGTGGGACGAAAACGGCCGTCCGGTATTCGACATCCGCAATAATTTCTGATCTTGTCTGCACTGACCCGGAATGTGAGGTTTTGTCATATTCCGGGTCAGCTTTTTGATATTGGGACGGAGACGAAAACCCTATGATAAGTTCAGATTCAGGCTCCGGACAGAGCAGTCCGGGGCCGGGTACTTCTGAACATCCGGCGTTAGGATACCGCCGGAGAGAATAGGGGGAATATCGTGAAAAAGAGAATTGTTTCCATCCTGATGGCAGCGGCAATGACGTTTGCCCTCGCGGCCTGCGGAAGCGCTGCGCCTGCGGCACCCGCGGCACCCGCGGCACCGGAAGCATCTGCTGAGGCTCCGGCCTCTGAGGAAGCGGCAGCTCCGGAAGCCGGTGAAGTAAAGGACGGCGAGCTTGTCGTCGCGGAGAATCCGGAGGACTGGCCGAAGGTCGTTGTTGAGGTCTGCTCCTTCACGGATACGCAGGAGCACGAGCAGGAGATTGAGGATGCTCTTAACGAGTATCTGGTCTCGATCAATGCCGGTGTTCAGTGCGACATGCTTCCCATCGCCATCGGCGACAGAGCAACCCAGCTCACCCTGATGCTCACCGACCCGGACAACCCGATCGACGTGTTCGGCTGGCGCTGGTACTCCACCGTGGTCAATATGTACAAGAACGGCCAGGTGATCTGCCTCGACAAGTACAAGGACGTATATCCTGAGCTCTGGGAGATCTATCCCGAGGACATCTACCGCATCTGCCAGGTTAACGGCGAGCTCTACTCCATGCCCTCCGGCGGCTGCTTCGGACAGCAGGACGTCTATGTGCTCCGCAAGGACATCGCTGAGGAGATCGGCGTGATGGATCTGGTGGACACCAAGATCACCGTCGAGCAGCTCGAGGATATCATGGCAAAGGCGGAAGCCGCACATCCCGAGATGTGCTGGCAGGGCGACACGGCACTCCTTCCCTTCATGGGAATCGACAACCTCGGCGATGACAAGTGGCTCGGAAGCCTTGTGAACCGCGGCATCGATGAGACAGAGATCGTCAACATCTACGACACCGAGCTTTTCCATGACTATGTCACTATGTGCAAGGACTGGGCGGACAAGGGATATCTCGTGGACGACCCGCTGAACAACAGCTACGCAGGCACCACCCTTGTCAACGACGGCATCGGCGGCGGCTACATGTTCGAGGCCTTCGACATGGAGTATGCCTACACCCTGATGCAGCAGCAGATCCCTCAGTATGAGATGGTCGTATTCCAGCTCACCGACTGGGCCGGCACCAATTCCTGCGTCTACAACGGATGGAATATCTCCGCGGTCTGCAAGAATCCTGACGCGGCCATGAAGATGCTCTACCTTATGTACACCGACGAGAACGTTCTCCGCTACTTCAGCCTTGGCATAGAGGACCTGACCTATGTCATGCACGAGGACGGCGCCGCGTATTATCCCGAGGGCAAGGATATGAACACCAACGGCTGGAACTGCTCCGCTGTGTGGTTCTACCCCAACGAGACCCTGAGCATCCCTTTCGAGACCACTTACCTCACCATGTATGACGACATGAAGGCGATCAACCAGGATCCCGACAGGAAGTATTCCAATGCCATGGGCTTCATCTTTGACGACACTGCAGTGTTTGACCAGGTCAAGGCCTGCGACGCCATCGTCGACGAGTACCGCGAGGCGCTCATGATGGGCCAGGTCGATGTGGAGAGCAGCCTGGAGAGCTTCCGCAGCGAATTAAAGGCAGCCGGTATCGACGAGATCATCGCGGCGATGCAGGAACAGTACGACGCGTTCCTTGCGGAGAAGTAAGAAACAGTCAGCATCATACGCAATGAACAGGCCGGCCGCCGCAGTTTACTGCGGCGGCCGCTTTGCGGGAAAGAGTGCGGTGCGGCCTCCGCTGCCCGGCATACCGGACGGTATGCTGATCCGGACAGCGGCCCGGTGCGGATGCGGTATATTCCGTGAACAGGATCCCGCAGAGGCCATCTGCGAATGTATACACAGATATTTGTTTTATTTTTCACAAGGGTATGGTAAGATACACATTTGGAAACGGTTATCTGTAAAGATTGTTACTTAAGAATAGTTTCAATAAAGAAAGGGGTCATTACCAAAATGGCAGCACTGGATTTAACCAAGTATGGCATCACCGGCACGACCGAGATCGTGCACAATCCTTCCTTTGAGCTCCTGTTTGAGGAAGAGATGAAGCCCGAGCTTGAGGGCTATGACAAGGGCGTCCTGACTGAGCTCGACGCGGTCAACGTGATGACCGGTATCTACACCGGACGTTCCCCCAAGGACAAGTACATTGTCATGGATGAGAATTCCAAGGACACTGTCTGGTGGACGACGGATGAGTACAAGAACGACAACCACCCCATGAGCGAGGAAGTCTGGGCGAAGGTTAAGGCGATGGCCCAGAAGCAGCTGTCCGGCAAGCGCCTGTTCGTCATGGACGCGTTCTGCGGCGCGAACAAGGACACCCGCATGGCGATCCG
>JAEEGL015107908.1_pt1 | contig 18024 bp, 12 predicted proteins | sample 9134231 | NCBI WGS metagenome assembly JAEEGL01 (sample SAMN16246548, study PRJNA631951) | gut metagenome | biome: gut microbiome; feature: rumen; material: fiber-attached | host: Bos | place: Iran: Karaj | collected 2018-10 | reverse complement strand
TCTGCTATATAGTATTCTTATCTTTAGGACTATATTGTTATTGTCACATCCTTATCAATAATGGTTGGTTATATAAATTAGCTATGGACTATTTGAAGCAGATTTGCAACAGATTTTTGCAATAAGACGCAAAAGCATAGCGAGCTATAGTTCCAGGCTTTGAACAAAAAGATGTGCAAAAGATGCACAAATAGGCAAAGATAATTCAAAAAGAATTTATTATTCAATAGAACATGCCTAATATAACACGAAAAGGAATCCTTGTTTTGTGGGATTCCTTTTCGTTTCTTTTACGATTATTTCGTTACGTCTTTTTTCGTGTATTTTATGACTTTTGCACATGTTTGGGGTAGGAGTTATGATAAAAAGAGCCTATTTTTTTTAATTCGATGAAAAACAATAGAGTAAAAAATAAAGATTAGAGTTGTTAACAGAGTTATCAACAGTTGTGAATAGTTATTAACAGGGTTATCAACAGGGGTGAGAACGTAGTGTTAATATCTTTTTATATGATTTGCTTGCAGTTAGGAAAAATGTTTCTACATTTGCAACGGATTTGAAAGAAATATGTATTAAAGAGATAAAGGAGAGAATAAAAGTATGCCAGATATTACAACAACAAGACGAAGAGGAAAGAGTGAAACTCCTGCACAAAGTGAATATGGACGTTTACAACCTCAGGCTCTTGAATTGGAAGAAGCCGTAATTGGTGCCTGTTTGATAGAACAGGATGCCTTTGGGCAAGTATCTGACTATCTCAAACCTGAATCTTTTTATGATAGCAAGAACCAACATGTGTTCAGGGCTATCCAGACTTTGGCTGGAGAAAACAAACCTGTCGATATTCTTACCGTTGTCGATGAACTTCGACGTCAAGGTAAACTTGAACAGGCTGGAGGACCTGCACGTATAGCAGAATTGAGCGACAAGGTGCTCAGTTCGGCTCACATTGACTATCATGCTCGCATCATAGCTCAGAAGGCTCTTGCACGTCAACTTATCTCTTACGCAAGCGAAATACAGAAAAGCGCCTTTGATGAGGGACAAGATGTGGAGGAACTCATGCAGTCAGCTGAGGGACGACTCTTTGAACTTTCAAAGACGAATATGAAGAAGGACTTCACACAGATTAATCCTGTGATAAATGAAGCCTACGTTATGTTGCAGAAGGCAGCAGCACGTTCCGATGGTATGAGCGGACTTGTTTCTGGATTCGACCGTCTCGACAAGATGACGAGTGGTTGGCAGAAGTCAGACCTCATCATTATTGCCGCACGTCCTGCGATGGGTAAGACTGCGTTCGTGTTGTCTATGTGTCGCAATATTGCGGTGACTAACAGAGTTCCTGTAGCGATGTTTTCTCTTGAAATGTCGAATGTCCAGTTGGTCAACCGTCTTATCGTCAACGTCTGTGAGATTCCTGGTGAGAAAATCAAGAGTGGACGTCTTGCCGATTATGAATGGCCACAACTCGACTACAAGATAAAGGAATTGTACGACGCACCACTATATGTGGATGATACTCCTTCGCTTTCTGTATTTGAACTGAGAACAAAAGCACGCCGATTGGTTCGTGAGCATAATGTACAGCTTATTATTATCGACTACCTTCAGTTGATGAATGCGAGCGGAATGTCATACGGTTCACGTCAGGAAGAGGTAAGTACTATATCTCGTTCCTTGAAGGGACTTGCAAAGGAATTGAATATTCCTATCATCGCTCTTTCACAGTTGAACCGTTCTGTTGAGAATCGTGTGGGACAGGATGCCAATGACCCAGACAGTAAGCGTCCGCAGTTGTCCGACCTCCGTGAATCTGGAGCCATCGAGCAGGATGCAGATATGGTTTGCTTTATCCATCGTCCTGAGTACTACAAGATATACAAGGACCAGCATGGAAATGACCTCAGAGGTCTTGCCGAAATCATTATTGCCAAGCATCGTAATGGTGCCGTGGGTGATGTTCGACTCAGATTCCGTGGCGAGTTTGCTCAGTTTGCAAATATCGAGGAGCGTGACGCAGATATGCTTATACCGTCAAATGACGGAACTATACAGCCTACGGCTTCGTCCATGAATGAGCCTGCTGATGGTAATGACCCATTTGCAAGTATCGGAGTTGAGAATGCTCCACAAGACATGCCGTTCTAAAATCAAGAGTTTAGAACTCGAAATTAAGGCTTAAGAATTTAGAATTATAAAGAATATTTCAACATTGAGAATATATGTAAGAATTGATGAAATTCTTAATATTCAATTTTAATAAATTGAATGAAAAGAAATTATATTTTAATTGATAAGTAAGATTTGAATGAATTTGGTATACAGTTTTGTAGTATGATTTATTTTTGTTCGTGAGAACGGAATTGGATCAATATTCTAAAAAACAAAAAAAATAATAAGATGTATTTGGTTGCGCGAGTAACTGATTATGTTTAGATTGGATGATAATACATTTTCTCACTTTATCAATTAGAAAGGGAGGACGTTATGCGAGAGAGCATGATGTTCTCCCACTTTTTTTATACATTATTTGTTTTGCTTTTGGAAAAAGACTATATTTGCACCCGAGAAATAGATTGTTTCATACAATAAGGTGGGGCGTCGTAAATGATTCCTGCTCGAAAACTAAAGAGTTAAATAAAGTTTTATATAAAATATATCATACTATGATTGTATATCCAAATTCAAAGATAAACATAGGTCTAAATGTCGTGGAAAAACGCAAGGATGGTTATCATAACCTTGAGACCGTTTTCTATCCGATAAATCTTCAGGATGCTCTTGAAATAAAGACTATTGATGGTGTTGAACCTGATTGTGGATATCAGCTGAAAGTAGCTGGTAACTTACTTGATGGTACCCCTGAGGATAATCTCATTGTCAAGGCATATAAACTGTTGAAGAAGGATTTCGACCTTCCTCCTGTTTCCATATACATTTACAAGCACATTCCTACAGGTGCAGGACTTGGGGGCGGCTCTTCAGATGCAGCCTTTATGATTAAAGCTCTCAACGAGAAGTTCTCTTTGGGTCTCTCTATCCAGAAGATGGAAGAATATGCCGTGATGCTTGGTGCCGACTGTCCTTTCTTTATTAACAACAAACCTGTATTTGCTACGGGTATTGGTAACGTCTTTGAGCCAGTCAGTCTTTCGCTCAAGGGCAAGACACTTGTGCTAATCAAGCCGGACATTTTTGTATCTACTCGTGACGCCTATTCTGCTGTCACTCCACAGCGTCCTATGGCATCGCTCAAAGAATTGCTTGCACAGCCAATAGAGACATGGAAAGATAATGTGGTTAACGACTTTGAGGCAAGCGTTTTTCCAAAGTATGCTGAGATAGCTGCCATCAAAGATAAGCTTTATGACCTTGGAGCCGTATATGCTTCGATGTCTGGTTCAGGTTCGTCAGTCTATGGCATTTTCAACGCTCCTGTGGATAATGTAGATGAAAAGTTTGCTGGGTACTTCTGTCGTCAACGTGAACTGGAATAAACCTTACAGGTAGCTAATTAAGTTAAATGACTGAATAGAGAAAATATATTATTTTTGTTAAAGTACAGAGGTGACTGAGATATACTAATTATTAATTCGATAATTATTATTACTCCGTTTCCTCTTTTTTTGTAGTCTTTGAAATAATCATCACTCTTTTGCTCTTGAAATATAACGTTCTTTTGTTTGGCTTACTTTTAAATTGAATCTATGTAAATTTGAAATGTAACTTCAAATTTACATAGATTTTGCTTGATTTGATATTGATAATTGATAAAATTCATGCAAATTTGAAGTTGTATTTCAAATTTGCATAAATTTGTTGCGCTAAATTTGGCGGCTATGTTATAAATTCATACCTTTGTTGCGGAAAGAAACAAAAAAGGCTTTATTCAACAAGAAAAATGGTTGGGTTAAGGCTGATGAAAAATGATTTGTACGCATAGTGTTTTTGCACAATGTGCCTCTTAGAAAAACAGGCAAGAACCTTTAGCTCGGCGAAGCCAAACAGAACAAAAATAAGAAAAAACATGTTTTCTTTTGTTTTCTTTGGTTTTCATCATGTTTTTCTAACTGGCCGCTTTGCGGCAAAAAAGGCAATACGAGTTTTAAACTTAAATGAGTTATGGAGTATAGTATTGAAGATTACATGGACTTGGTTGCAAGTGAACCTGAAATAGATTATAATAGGGTTGTGGTGCGACGCGAGATAAGTGCTGAAGTCAATGAGGCGATGAAGTACTTTCCCGTAATCACCATTACAGGACCTCGTCAGAGTGGTAAGACGACATTCGTGAAGTATCACTTTGCGAACCTTAGGTACTATACGCTTGAAGACCTCGACACAAAGGCACTTGCCATGAGTGATCCTAAGGCATTCCTCAATAGACACTCAGAAGGAATGATACTCGATGAAGTACAGAACGTGCCAGAACTATTGTCGTATATACAGGGCATGGTGGACGAGCACCCGGAGAAACGATTTGTTCTCTCGGGAAGTAATAACTTCACTTTGCTCAAGAATATGACACAGAGTCTTGCGGGCAGAAGTTGTGTGTTCGAACTTTTGCCTATGTCGCTTGCTGAAGTGTCAGGATGGGTAAGGACGCTAACACTTGATGAGTTGCTATTCAATGGATTGTTTCCGGCAATATGTACAAAGCGTAACCTGCCTAAGTACATGTATCCTGCATATATAAAGACATATATTGAACGAGATGTGAGACTACTCACGAATGTGAAGGACCTTATGCTTTTCCGTACATTCATGCGATTGTGCGCTGGCAGGATTGGCTCGATATTCAATGCTTCGGAACTTGCCAACGAGGTGGGTGTGTCTGCCAACACAATCCTTGCATGGGTAAGCATATTGCAGACTTCTTACATCATATACCTGTTGCCTCCATATTTTGAGAACAGCAGGAAGCGACTCACAAAGAGTCCTAAAATGTATTTCTGTGATACGGGTCTTGCGTGTGCCTTGCTTGGAATAAGAAGTCCTGAAGAGCTGAGTACGAATGCTATGCGTGGGCACCTGTTCGAGAATCTTGTGGTAACAGAAGCGTACAAGAGTTGTCTCAATTCGATGACAGAGCCATCGCTCTATTTCTATCGTGACTCGAATCAAAACGAGGTGGATTTGTTGCATGTTACAACTACTGGCATGAAGGCCTTTGAGATAAAAAGTGCTGCAACATATTCTACATATTTTGAGAGGGCACTAAAAGCTTTACCTACATGGGTGAAACCGACGATAGAGGAAAGTACGATTATCTATTCGGGTATGGATGAACGTACTGGGGCAGATATCAATCTTCGTAACTATATGTCGGCAAGTGAGGATAAAATCTTTTAGAACGTGATATTGGGAGTGCGGATGAAGAGGATTCTTTGTCCGCACTTTTTGCTATATTTGATTATATTATGTACGAATAATGAAAATTCTTCATTCTTCATTCTTTATTCTTCATTTATAATCACTATCTTTGCACGAAAATGTGTAAATAAATAAAAAATGGAATTAGCAAGTAAATACAATCCTTCAGATGTAGAAGGTAAGTGGTACCAGTATTGGATTGACCACAAACTCTTTGCAAGTAAACCCGATGGACGTGAACCATATACTATCGTAATCCCACCACCAAATGTGACAGGTGTGCTCCACATGGGTCACATGCTCAATAATACTATTCAGGATATTCTCATTCGTAAGGCCCGTATTGATGGCAAGAATGCATGTTGGGTACCTGGTACTGACCATGCGTCTATTGCTACTGAGGCTAAGGTGGTGAACCGCCTTGCTGAACAGGGTATCAAGAAGCGTGACCTCACTCGTGAGGAGTTCCTCAAGCATGCATGGGATTGGACTGACGAGCACGGAGGTATCATCCTCAAGCAGCTCCGTCGCCTTGGTGCGTCATGCGACTGGGATCGTACTGCCTTCACTATGGACGAGAAGCGTAGCGAGTCTGTGCTCAAGGTGTTCGTTGACCTCTATGAGAAGGGACTCATCTATCGTGGTCTCCGTATGGTGAACTGGGATCCAAAGGCTCAGACAGTTCTTTCAACAGAGGAGGTTATCTATCGTGATGAGAAGTCAAAGCTGTACAACCTCAGATACTATGTTGCAGATGCAGATGTTAATCCTGTTAAGCCAACAGGTGAAGAGGGTGAGGTTATCCATAAGGATGCTGATGGCAAGTATTATGCGGTAGTAGCAACTACACGTCCAGAGACTATCATGGGTGATACAGCCATGTGTATCAACCCTAAGGACGTTAAGAACCAATGGCTCCGTGGTCACAAGGTTATTGTGCCACTCGTAGGTCGTGTAATTCCTGTTATCGAGGACCGCTATGTAGATATCGAGTTCGGTACAGGATGTTTGAAGGTTACTCCTGCTCATGACGTTAACGACTACGCTCTTGGTAAGACTCACAACCTTGAGACTATCGACATCTTCAACCCTGACGGAACAATATCTGAGGCAGCTGGCATGTATGTAGGACAGGACCGTATGGATGTCCGTAAACAGATTGCTATCGACCTTCAGAATGCAGGTCTCATGGAGAAGATTGAAGACTATGAGAACAAGGTAGGTTATTCTGAGCGTAATCAGGATACTGCCGTTGAGCCTCGTCTCTGTAAGCAATGGTTCCTCTCTATGAAGCATTTTGCAGACATCGCTCTTCCACCAGTACTTGAGGGTAAGATTAAGTTCTACCCAACTAAGTACGTGACAACATATCGCAACTGGCTTGAGAATATTCAGGACTGGTGTATCTCTCGTCAGCTCTGGTGGGGACATCGCATCCCTGCATACTTCGTTAATGACGGAAGCGTACAGGATGACGAGAACGAGAAGTTTGTCGTTGCCCTCACACCTGAGGATGCCCTTGCTAAGGCAAAGGCTAAGTATGGCGACAATATCACAGCAGATATGCTTGTTCGTGATGAGGATGCCCTCGATACTTGGTTCTCTTCATGGCTCTGGCCTATATCTCTCTTTGACGGAATAAACAATCCGGGCAACGAGGAGATTAAGTACTACTACCCAACAGCAGACCTCGTAACAGGTCCGGATATCATCTTCTTCTGGGTGGCACGTATGATTATGGCAGGTGAGGAATACATGAAGGATGTTCCTTTCCGCAACGTATATTTCACAGGTATTGTTCGTGACAACCTTGGTCGTAAGATGAGTAAGTCACTCGGTAACTCTCCTGACCCAATAGGCCTTATCGAGAAGTATGGTGCAGATGGAGTACGTATGGGTATGCTCCTTTCAGCTCCAGCAGGTAATGATATTCTCTTTGACGAGAGCCTTTGTCAGCAGGGTGCAGCATTCTGTAACAAGATCTGGAATGCCTTCCGTCTTGTGTCAGGATGGGAAAAGGCAGACATCGCTCAGCCAGAGGCAAGCAAGAAGACTATTGAGTGGATGGACGCTAAGCTTCGTGCAACAGTAGTCGAGATTAACGACCTCTATAGCAAGTACCGTCTTAACGAGGCACTCATGACAATCTTCAAGCTCTTCACAGACGAGTTCTCTGGATGGTACCTTGAGATGATTAAGCCAGCTTATCAAGCTCCTATTGATGCTGCCACTCTGAATAGCACTTTGAAGTTCTTTGAGCAGCTCATGAAGATTATCCACCCATTCATGCCATTCATCACAGAGGAACTCTACCAGCACATTGCAGAGCGTAAGGATGGAGAGTCAATTATGGTTGACCCTCTCAAGATTGACGCTCCAACTGAGGCTGATGCAAAGATTATTGCAGACGTAGAGTTGATGAAACAGATTGTGGCAGGCGTACGTGCCGTTCGCAATCAGAAGAACATCGCTCCAAAGGAGGCTCTCACGCTTCAGATTATGGGAGAGAACCCTGTTCCAGCTCTTGCAGATGTGACAAAGAAGATGGCTAATCTTTCAAGCATCGATATTGTTTCTGCAAAGGACGATACTGCTTCTGCATTCCTCGTAGGTACAACAGAGTTTGCCGTACCACTTGGCGACCTTGTTGATGCTGAGGCTGAGATTGCCAAGATGGAGGCAGAGGTAAAGCGTCTTCAGGGCTTCCTCGTAGGAGTACAGAAGAAGCTTTCAAATGAGCGTTTCGTATCAAGTGCTCCTGCTCAGGTCGTAGAGCTTGAACGTAAGAAGCAGTCAGATGCTGAGACAAAGATTGCTGCCCTCACAGAGAGCATCGCAAAATTGAAGAAGTAATAACGTATTGCATGATAAAGGAAAATGGCGAGTGTCGGATGATGCTTGCCATTTTTTTATTCGTGGTTATAATGTAATCCCGTTTTAGAAATACCATGTGCTTTTATAGGGAAGATATGCGTCGGGCGTTCCAGTTCCAGTTGTTCCAGTTATTTTTAAAGGGTATGTTTTTTTTGCAAAACTCTTTTTTGTACAGTATATCTATATATAACTATTTTATTATTAATATTATATATAATATAATTATATATAATATAAATAAAAAGAGAAAATGTACTATCCCCAAAAAATAACTGGAACAACTGGAACTGGAACGCTTTTGTATGCAGTTCTTCTCTATTATGCAGATTTTCAATATTGTATGAAATGCGTTAAGACGATATGCTTCTGTGTTTCTGTTCCTGTTAGGGTAAATTGTTGCTAAAATAAGGTTCCAACACCCATTTTTTGACTCTCATAAGTCTCATATTAGTCGCTAACAGGTCAGTACTTAGTCACTAACTTGACCCTTAAATTTTGTAATGTCTTTCTAATATCAAAGCATTTCAATGGATATAGTACATGTTTGATGGAAAATCCAAAACGATTACGCCAATTATAAGGCAGTAGAAAGATAACTCTTTTTCCCTTACCATTCTCTTATGTCTCTCTACGAAATTGTAGAGGAATGTAGAGAAAGGTAAGGGATTCTTAATTGTCTTTTTTGAAGTTTCTGGTCAGAGAAAAATATTTCTCTGACCAGAGAAATGAAATTTGCATGTTGAAACAGGGAAGAGTGAGGCATGTGATGCTTCGAATTTACGTTTTACCTTTTTGACTCTATAAAAATGAATGCATATAGTGCAAGTGTAAGAATATTAGTGTGTTAAGACGAGCTTATGCAAATTTGAAGTGGTACTTCAAATTTGCATAAACTGATGTTAATATATTCGTTTTTAATTATTTGCGGCTATGCATTAAATAAGTTCGAGGGCTATGTGCTGGTAGTCGTGGAGGACGGTTGTGAGGAAGTCGTATGACGATTTTTTGCTTGGCTTTTCAATGTTCAGCAATTTGCATACTTTTCCTGTTAATATGTCCATCTGCTTTATAGCTTCAATGTTCTTTGTGTTTGTTAATGGCTTGTTTGGATTGTAGGTGGATAGGAGTCTTCGGATGAGTTCAGCCTGACCGAATGAGAGGTTGCGAGCTTCCGGATATACTGGTGTATAGTCTTTGCTCGTATAGGCAAATTCATCGAGTGTGATTCGCATTTGCTTATAGCTGCCCTCGTGAATTACTATCGTTGAGGCAGCAAGGTCGCCAATTCGTTGGTTGTTCTTTGTGAATAGTATGACGAATATGCCTATTCCGCTTACTCCATAGTCAATCAACCTGAATAAGTGACGAAGGAGTAGGGAACCCATGGTCGGATTTGAACCATCTTTGTTTACTACGCGTATTCTGAATGCTATCTTTCCTATTGTCTGCCCCCTGTAAAAGGTTTCGAAGAGGAATTGATAGAATACGCCAATCATTGTGTATGCAAAAATGATGTACTTGGAAAAGCTATCACCACCCAAAGGAGTCATGATGTATGCGTTCATGGGTATCAATATAATAAAGTAGATGGTGATTAATGTATAGTCGATAAGTGCAGCTCCTATTCTGCTTGTCAGGGCTGCTGGTGTCTGCTGAATCTGTACAAACTGGTCAGTTGTTATATTTGATACTGGCATTTTGTTTTATGTGTATGGATTTTTGTGAAATGTTACTTTTTTTTTGCAAAATTAAACATTATTCCGTAACTTCGTCACATAAATTAGGTAATTTAATTGACTTTTTTATCAATACAATCATAAATCATTGTGTTACAAATGTTTTGATTCTAACTATATCTGCATTCCATGAAGGAGATAAATTTCATCAGAAATAATATTGAACATTGGAAGGAGGCTGAGAATGTAGTGGAGCATATTCGGGAGTATTCTCCAGATGTTATTGCCGATGTGTATTCCTCTGTTACGACTGATTTGGCTTTCGCTCAGACTCACTATCCTGATTCGAGAATTACGCTTTACTTGAATAATCTGGCTTCGGCTATTCACAATAATATATACAGGAATAAGCGTGAGAAGTGGAGTCGCATCCTGACTTTCTGGTCAGATGAGGTGCCACGTACTATGTATTGTGAAAGAAGGTTACTGTTGTGGTCTTTCGCTATATTCGTGTTTTCTATTTTTATAGGTGCCATTTCACAGTTGGCTGACCCAGATTTTGCAAGAGTTGTAATGGGAAATGGGTATGTGGAAATGACGCTTGAGAACATTAGAAAAGGCAATCCTATGGGTGTGTATGGTTCAGCTGATGAAAATAGCATGTTCTTGCAAATAACCACAAATAATATTATGGTGTCCTTTAATGTGTTCATTTCTGGTATATTTACAAGTATCTTACCAGCTATAATGTTATTCAGAAACGGAGTTATGGTAGGATGCTTTGAGGTGTTTTTCTTTCAACATGGACTTTTGGTTGAATCTTTTCTTGCCATCATGCTTCATGGTACACTCGAATTATCAGCCATTGTGATAGCTGGTGCAGCTGGGCTTGCTTTAGGCTCAGGTATGCTTTTCCCTGGTACATATTCACGTATGGTTGCATTCAGGATGGGTGCAAAGAGGGGATTTAAGATTGTGGTTGGAACGGTTCCTGTGTTTGTCGTGGCTGGATTTATTGAGAGTTTCCTTACTCGTCATACTCATGCTCCGATATTGTTTCGTGGTGGGCTTATAATGCTGTCTGCCGCATTTATTATATGGTATTTCATCATCCTGCCATACAGGAAAAATAGAAAATTGGAAAAATAAAATCTTATGGAAAGTTTGTCACAAAATAAAATAGAATTATATGTTGACCGCCCATTTGGTGTGAGATTTAATGCTGCAATAGACTTTATTAAACTGCATCTTCGTGTGTTATTAAAGATTCTTGCATGTTTTATTCTGCCAATATGTGTTATTGATGCAACGTTTGTCAATACTCTTGTGAATCGTATTGCGATTACACGTGATATTAGTGTCATGGATGTCCTTTTTATCCTGTTACTCTTGCTGTTGCTCGTGGTTAGTTCTGTCATTTCTTTGGCTATCACATTTGGATTGTTCAAAGCGTATGAGGACAATCCTGAAGGGGCAAGGAGTATGACGGTGAAGGAATTTGTACCATATCTCAAGGAAGGTATAAGGAGGGGTATAGGTCTGTTTTTCTTCCTTTTCTTCGTATATTTCGTGATGATGATTATTTTTGTTCCAATGGCTTTCGTTCCTGTAATTGGTTCGGTAATCTCTCTCTTGCAATATCCTATCTCATTTGCCATGTCTCCTGTTATTCTTATTCCTGTGGTTTATTATCTTGAGAATAAGGGAATCATCGAGTCAACCAAGAGGGCGTTTGCGCTTGGATTCAAGACTTTCTGGTCTTTGGTGGGAATGTATATAATCATAGAGGTTATATCTTCATTTGTGACCGTGTTTGCCCTTGTACCTTATGCTATTGTAATAGTAATGGATATCGTGGCCTTGTCAAAGTCTTTTGAGGCAGGTACATGGGGACTTGTGTTCGTCAATTTCGGAATGTTCGTATTTGGTATCCTATTCGTATTTGTATATCATTTTATCGCTATAATAACTTCCTATGCCGCGGTTTACCATTATGGATATGCTGTTGAGCACTTGGAGCATGTGTCTGTCGTGGCAGACGTGGAGAACTTTGAGAAGATGTCGGACAACTCGTTGGATGCTCCTGAGAGTATCTCAGAGAACCTGAATGATGTTGATAACTTTGAAAATCTGTAATTACTCATGCAACATCCTATAGACACACTTTATATGGATTCGGAGATGCTGGACGACTTGGCATCCCAGGACGAGTTCAACTATTCTCGTGAGCTTGTGCATAAGGAATCCGAAAGTATTTGGGATTATCTTGAAAAGTGGCTTCGCCAGTTTTTTTCGGATGATTCAGACTACCAGTATCTTAAGGAATATGGCGAATGGATAGTTGGAATTGTCTTGTTTGTGGCAGTCGTTGTGGCAATAATCATTTACTTCAAGAATCATCCTGAGTTGTTTGATAAAAGGCTCAAAGATGGTAATCTTGATTATCAGGTGGGTGTTGATTCCATATATGGAGTGGATTTTGATGCCATGCTTCAGCTTGCACGCAATAATGGGGATTATAACGAAGTTATTCGTCTTGTCTATCTTCAGACACTTCGTATGTTGAATGATAAGGAGATAATTAAGTGGAAGTTATACAAGACTCCAACTCAATATACGAGGGAGTATCCTAATCGAGATTTCCGCAGTTTTACCAATATGTTCCTTCGTGTCAGATATGGAGGTTATGTGGCTAAACCTGAAGATACAGAACTGATGGATAGTCTCAGAGAAAGGATTTTGATGGCTATTGGCCGTGATAAGCAATCTCGCCAAAGTGCTTCAGCAGAAGTGAAGAATGAAGAACCAATGGCAACAGAACCATCTGTTGGCGTAATAGAAATGGAGAAAGGAGGGACTGAAGAATGAAGTCAAATGCAAAGATTATCCTTCTTTTTGTTGCCTTTATCGTCTTGATGTTTTTCGTTCAGACGCGTATGCCTGTTGCATTCAAGTGGGAGCCTACGTTCCGTCATAATGATAGTGAGCCTTTTGGATGTATGGTCTTCGACTCTGTCATGAAGGCAAGTCTGCCAAAAGGCTATATGGTTACACAACGTTCGCTAAGTAGTATCGCTCAAGACATGGATAGTACGGGTAAGGCGAAGAATGTGTTGCTTGTTGGTAATGATATCAGTCTCTCCGAAAAGGATAGCATGGCTATTAAAAACATATTGAATAGGGGAGGTAAAGTGATGCTTGTCATGACTACTTATGATGGTGGTAAGACAGATTCACTCCTGTTATCCAATTTCGGTATGATGGCTTCGGGACAATCATATTTTAATACTAATTCTTTGACAGAGTGTCTTGAAGGTAATGACAACTTGAATGATACTGTTGTTTGGAGAAAAGGTATAGGTTTTTACCCTCACAATACATACAGGTTTTATCAAGGATTGATAGATTCACCCCTTAAAATAGGCGATTCGTTGAATGTCATAACTGTTGCTACATCCACGTATGCATCTCGCTATCATTCATTGATAGGATCAAGAAAGTATGGCAAAGGTCAGTTCATACTTGCAGGTACACCTTTGCTATGTACCAATTATAGTGTGTTGAGTAAGGATACTCGGGAACTTGTGTTCCGCATGATGTCGCTCATTTCAGACAAGGAGGTCGTGAGGACAGAGGTATATTGTAAGGGAGTCTTTGATGAGGATACTTATAAGGAAAAGACTGTGCTCGACTTGATATTGAACAACGAGCCTCTGCTCTGGGCTTGGCGACTTATGGCTATAACACTCTTTGTCTTTATGATATTCAATGCACGTCGTCGCCAAAAGGTTATACCAGTTATTGAACGTCCTAGTAACCATAGTCTTGAGTTTGTCAAATTGATAGGTACTCTGTTCTATCACAATCATAATCATGCAGACCTCGTATGCAAAAAGTTCACTCTTTTTAAGGAGGATATATTGAAGAAGACTGGGCATGATTTGGATGACGAGACTGTTGACTTGGAAGACTCCGTCGAGCTATTGAGTAATAGAACTGGTATTGGAAAGGGTGACATTCGTTCCGTACTTGTCCGTACGCTTAATGTCGTCCGTTCCAAGGACGTGAAGATTGAGGTAGAAAAGATGGTTGATCTCATAGACGGAATGAACAACATCCAGAAACTTTTGTAGTATAAAATAAAAAACAATATATAATTATGGAAGAATCACGTATTGATATCGTTGAAGTAGCAGATAAGATTCAACAGATAAAAGATGAAATAGGAAAGATTATCGTGGGTCAGAAGGAGGTTGTTGACCTTATCCTGTCATGTGTCCTTGCCGATGGACATATACTTCTTGAGGGTGTGCCTGGAGTGGCAAAGACATTCATGGCCAAGATTATAAGCCGTCTCATAGATGCAAAGTTTTCACGCATTCAGTTCACACCTGACTTGATGCCAAGCGACGTGTTGGGTACTACCGTGTTTAACATGCAGACCTCGGCTTTCGATTTCCATGCAGGACCTGTGTTTGGCAATATGATTCTTGTGGATGAGATTAACCGCGCTCCTGCCAAGACTCAGGCGGCTCTTTTCGAGGCCATGGAGGAGAGGCAGATTACGGTTGACGGAAAGACTTACCAGATGGATGCGCCATATACAATTATTGCCACTCAGAATCCAGTTGAGCAGGAGGGTACATACCGTCTTCCAGAGGCTCAGCTTGACCGTTTCATGATGAAGATTACCGTTGGCTACCCAGATGTGGAGGATGGACTCGAAATTCTGAGACGTCATCAGCAGAAGGCAGATTTCACAGACGTAAGCTCGCTTACTCCTTTCATTTCAAAGGAAGAGGTTCTCTCGCTCAGACAGCAGGCTGCAGGCATCCTTATTGATGATTCCTTGTTACGCTATATCGTGGAGATAGTTGAACAGACACGCAACAGTAGGGCTGTATTCCTTGGTGCTTCGCCACGTGCTACGGTAGCCATCCTCAAGTGTGCCAAGGCATACGCTTTGATAAACGGACGCGACTTCGTGACTCCTGATGATATCAAGTATGTGTCTCCTTACGTGCTTCAGCACAGGATTATCCTTACGGCTGAGGCTGAGATGGAGGGCTACACTCCAATAAAGGTGGCTCGTTTGCTAATTGATAAGGTTGAGGTTCCTCAGTAAAGTTTCGGGAATAAAATTGGAGTTAACTTCCCTATAACTACTATGAAGTGAAGCGTATGCGGAACTTAAATTAATAAATGTAAGTAATGTATATAAACAAAAGGCTATACATAGTTGTTGCTTTTGTCGTCGTACTGTTGGCTGGCGGTTATTGGCTTGAACCTCTGTTCCTCGTCGGTCAGGTGTTCCTTTGGGCTTTTCTGGCTGCGCTGGTTGTGGATGTCTTCCTGCTATATGCTGCCAAGGATGCCATTAAGGCAGATCGATTCTGTTCTGACAGATTCTCTAATGGAGACGAAAACGAAGTTCGTCTTGATGTAGAGAGCAAGTACAGGATGCCTATCTTCCTTGATATAATAGACGAGATACCTGATGTGTTCCAGCGAAGGGACATACTCTTCTCCTTGTGTATGGACAAGGCAGAAAATGTGGATGAACCTCAGAAGGCGTTCGTCAAGTACAAGCTGCGTCCGACGGAGAGAGGTGTATATCGCTTTGAGCGTATTCGTGTATTTGTATCTACGTGGATTGGTCTTGTTGCAAGGCGTTATACGTGTGGCGAGGCAAAGGATGTCAAGGTCTATCCTTCGTATCTGATGCTCACCAAGTACGAATTGCTTGCCATCAGCAACCGCCTTACGGAATTTGGTGTGAAGAAGATACGCAAGGTCGGAAACAACACGGAGTACGAGCAGATAAAGGACTATATCAAGGGTGACGACTACAGACACATAAACTGGAAAGCTACGGCACGTCTGCATAAGCTCATGGTGAATGTGTATCAGGACGAGCGTTCACAGAACATCTATAATGTGATAGACAAGGGTAGGGTGATGCAGCATAGCTTCAACGGCATGACTCTGCTTGACTATGCCATAAACGCTTCACTTGTGTTGTCATACATAGCCATAAGACGAGAGGATAAGGCTGGTATCGTGACCTTCAACGAGCAGTTTGACACATTCGTGTCAGCATCCAACAGGTCAACTCACATGCAGACAATCCTTGATGCTCTTTACCACGAGAAGACAACTTTCGGAGAGACAGATTTCTCTGCTCTTCTGTCTAATGTCAATATGAGAGTTAACAAGCGTTCTCTGTTGATTATATATACTTCTCTTGCCACTATGGACAGCATGAAGCGACAGCTTGTCTATCTGCAACAGCTGAACAACCGGCATCGTGTCCTTGTGGTATTCTTTGACGACGTTGAGATTCGTGAATATGCAGATTCAAAGGCAGAAAGCGTGGAGGAGTATTACCGTCATGTGGTTGCTGAGAAGTCTATCAACGAGAGAAAGATGATTGTATCTGCCCTGAAGCAGCATGGAATCATGAGTCTGCTTACAACACCAGAGCATCTCTCCGTTGATGTCATTAACAAGTATCTCGAACTGAAGCAGAGAGGAATGCTGACGTAATATATTCTCTCGAGAGAGAAAATATATTCTCTGCCGAGAAAGTTTAGTAATGATAAAAAAAATAACTTGGTACAAAATAAGACTTTTGTTTCTGCGAATTACCATTAATTTGCCACGAATAATCATAAATATTATTTGTGTAACAAATTAATCTTCATTAATTAAGGTTTCGACAGTATCGAAATCAATTCATGATAATTTATGCTAAAAAATATTCCATGTTATTTTTTGCTCATAACTTAATTTACAAGGAATATCCACATTGGTTTGTTGATTTTGATGACTATCAACTACATTTTTTAGTTATATGAAAAAGATACTATCCACTTTCACTTTGTATGTATCTATGCTTTGTGTCTCAGCTCAGTCGTTGACGGACCTTGTTGACACGAGAGTAGGGACGGCAGCAAGCAATACCAGAACGGCAGGAATGTTTGGTAGTGGTACGGAAGAATATGCACATACTCTTCCTGCTGTTCTTGCTCCATACGGAATGAACTTCTGGACTCCGCAGACACAGATGACGGAGCAGAAAGGCGTATGCCCTTATCTCTATAAGCATGACAGATTACAAGGTTTCCGTTGTTCGCATTGGATTGTGGGTGGATGTACTCAGGATTATGGCTCGTTTACACTTTTCCCTTCTGCCAGTAAGTGGGTAATGGACTCTCCTTTCCGTCATGATAATGAGGTTGCTACTCCTGCCTATTATTCCGTAAGAATGACAGATGTCCTTGTTGAGATGACAGCCACTCAGCGTGCTGGTATCTTCCGATTAACATACACTAATCCTGATTCGGCTTATCTCATCGTTACCGTCAATAGTGATGAGGGAGAAGGCTTTGTTAATGTGGAGAAGGATGGCAGCATCAAAGGTCGTAATCCCATACATCGCATATACCAAGGGTGGGGCGAACCTTCGGGACACGCTTCACATTTCATCATCAAGAGTAATGTGCGTGTAGTAGAGAGTGGCAGGAAAGATAAGAATACCGTGTGGGTCAGATTTGAGAAGACAGACAAGCCGATAATCGTCAAGGCTGCCAACTCGTTTACGTCCTTTGAGGGAGCAGAGCGCAATCTTGTGGCAGAGATACCCGACTGGAACTTTGACCTTGTCCGTAGCAAGCTTACGGATGTGTGGGATAATACTCTGTCAAGGGTAGAGGTCATGTCTGACGATGCTGACTCCAGAGCTATGTTCTATGGTGCTATGTATCGTACATGTTTCCTTCCTCACGACATAAGTGATGTGGATGGCTCATATCCTATGTTTGCAGATGGAAAGACGATAAAAGGCGCAAGGGGAAAGGCTTACTATGACGACTACTCCATGTGGGACACATATCGTGCACAACATCCTCTGCTGACAATACTTGCTCCAGAGCGTACAGCCGACATGATGCAGTCGCTTGTACTCAAGTATGAGCAAGGAGGATGGATGCCTGTGTTCCCTTGTTGGAACTCATATACGGCTGCCATGATAGGCGACCATTGTGCGGCTGCCATAGCAGATGCGTACGTTAAGGGAATACGTGGCTTTGACATAGAG
>JAEEGL011265634.1_pt1 | contig 18024 bp, 18 predicted proteins | sample 9134231 | NCBI WGS metagenome assembly JAEEGL01 (sample SAMN16246548, study PRJNA631951) | gut metagenome | biome: gut microbiome; feature: rumen; material: fiber-attached | host: Bos | place: Iran: Karaj | collected 2018-10 | reverse complement strand
AAAAAAAACTCGCTGGCAGCGCAGTCCATAGCAATCTTCACGTCCTTGCCCGGCTCGTAACCTGCTGCCTTGATGGCGTCGCAGATGATGGTCAGAGCGTCCTCGATGCCATCGAGAGCGGGAGCGAAGCCACCTTCGTCACCTACGGCGGTGCTCAGGCCACGGGCCTTCAGCAGCTTGGCGAGGTTGTGGAAGACCTCAGCACCCATGCGGATGCTCTCCTTGATGTTGGGAGCGCTGACCGGACGGATCATGAATTCCTGGAAAGCGATGGGAGCGTCGGAGTGAGCACCGCCGTTGATGATGTTCATCATAGGAACGGGGAGCGTGTAGGTGTTGCAGCCACCGATGTAGCGATAGAGGGGCAGACCGAGAGCGTTGGCAGCAGCCTTGGCACAAGCGAGGCTGACGCCGAGGATGGCGTTGGCACCGAGCTTGCTCTTGGTGGGAGTGCCGTCCAGAGCCAGCATCTTGTAGTCCAGAGCGCGCTGGTTCAGCACGCAGTCACCCTTGAGGGCGGGAGCGATGATTTCGTTCACGTTCTTCACAGCCTTCAGGGTACCCTTGCCGAGGTAGCGGTTCTTGTCGCCGTCGCGGAGTTCGAGGGCTTCGTTCTCACCAGTGCTGGCACCAGAGGGAACAGCAGCACGACCCATTACACCATTTTCCAGAATCACGTCGACTTCTACAGTCGGGTTGCCACGAGAATCAAGGATCTCACGAGCGATGATTTTTTCAATCTTCATTTGCTTGAAATGTTTATTAAATGTGAATGAATAGAAATGATTTCGTTTTTGCGGCGCAAAGGTAAGGAAAAGTTTAAAGTTCTGCGTTTAAAGTTCCAAGTTTTTGCCGCTGAAGAGGGTATTTTTCACATTATTTATATCAATGTGTGTGCACAATCTCCGTTTTTGCCAACTCTGCATTGCGCTTATCGGTCTGTGTGACCACGCGCGCTGCCAACTGCAAGAAGGCATTTCCCACGGGTGTGGAGGGATCCAGGGCGGCTGGTTCGCCGGCATCACCGCTCTCGCAGACGCTCTGCACGAGCGGAATCTGCGCCAGCAGGGGCACATCGGTTTCCTCGGCCAGCTGCTTCACGCCCTCGCGTCCGAAGATATAGTAGCGGTTCTCTGGCAGTTCGGCGGGAGTGAACCACGACATGTTCTCCACCAGTCCGAGAATGGGAACATTCACTTTCTCGTTCGTGTACATATTCAGTCCCTTGCGCGCGTCGGCCAGCGCCACCTGCTGCGGCGTCGAGACGATGACGGCTCCCGTGATGGGCAGAGTCTGCACCAGTGTCAGATGAATGTCCGAAGTGCCGGGAGGGGTGTCGAGAATGAAGTAGTCGAGGTCGCCCCATGCGACTTCGCCGATGAGCTGTTTCAGGGCGTTCGAAGCCATTCCGCCGCGCCACAGGGTGGGGGTGGCTGCATCCACGAAGAAACCGATACTCAGTAGCTTAACGCCATATTTCTCTGCAGGGATGATCAGTGTCTTGCCGTCACGTTCCTCGCTATAAATCTGCTCCCCTTCAATCTGGAACATCTTGGGAACAGAGGGACCGAAGATGTCGCAGTCCAGCAATCCCACACGGTGGCCCAGACGTGCAAGCCCCACGGCCAGGTTTGCCGCTACGGTGCTCTTTCCGACTCCACCCTTGCCGGAGGATACGGCGATGATGTTCCCTAAATTCGAGAAGTCCGGAGTGCCCGCAGCACGCTCGGCATTCGGAGTACTCTGCGTCTTCGTCTTCACCTCCACTTCCACCTCCTTGCCGACATAAGCGTGGATGGCGGCCTCAGCGGCCTTGACGAGGGATTTCAGGAACGGGTTCGTAGGCTTGTCGAAGAGGAGCGAGAAACTGACATGCAGTCCTGCGATGCGCAGGTCGTCCTCAACCATTCCCATCTCAACGATGTTCTTGCCCGAACCGGGATAGCGCACAGTCTTCAGCGCATCGATTATCTGTTGTGGATAGAGAGTCATAAAAGTTGAAAGGTTGAAAGGTTGAAATGTTGAAAATTGAACTTTTGGAGCAGCGAGCGCCATCAAGCTTGCTTGAAATGGGCGAGTCGTGACAAAAGTCAGCGAAGCTAAATATTGAAAATTATTGTTTGGGCTGCAAAGATAGTGAAAAGTTGAAAGTTTCTGGCCCTAAAGCATAAAGTTTTTGCTCCGCAGAGCCACTTTTTGCCTCTTTTTGCGTACCTTTGCGCCCGAAAACACATCTTTTATCCTACAAACCACTCAACCAATAGCACAATGGACTGGTTAATCAACTTATTCACCAACACCGACAGCATCGCGCACATCGTGGTGCTCTACTCGTTGGTCATCGCCGTAGGTATCTTCCTCGGCCGTTTCAAGGTTTTCGGCATCTCGCTGGGCGTCACCTTCGTGCTCTTCGCCGGCATCCTGGCCGGGCATGTCGGTTTCACAGGCACGCCCGAAGTGCTGAACTACGTACAGGACTTCGGCCTCATCCTCTTTGTCTATTGCATCGGACTTCAGGTCGGCCCGGGCTTCTTCGAGAGCTTCGCCAAGGGCGGTATCACCGCCAATGCCTTAGCGATGGGCATCGTAGGACTGAACGTGGTGACGATGCTGGCCCTCTACTTCATTCTATTCTACGACCCCGCCGTGAAGGGTGGCGACAACGTCTGGAACCTTTCGATGATGACTGGTGTCCTTTGTGGTGCTATTACGAACACCCCAAGTCTGGGTGCCGCCTCCGAAGCCGTGACATCTATATACAAAGGTGCAGCCCAGGTTCCGCAGATTGCCTCCGGCTACGCCTGCGCCTATCCCCTCGGTGTCGTAGGCATCATCGGAGCCACCATCGCCATCCGATACATCTGCGGCATCAGCCTGAAGAAAGAGTCCGAGCAGATTGAAAAGGAAATGAACGAGAATCCCCACGCTAAGCCCCACCGTATGACTCTGCGCGCTGAGAACAAAGCACTTAGCGGGCGCTCCATCCTCCAGATTCGCGACTTCCTCGGACGCAACTTCGTCTGCTCACGATTCCTACACGAAGGCCACGTCACCATCCCCAACCGCGACACCATCGTCACCACGGGCGACCTCATGTACATCACCTGTGCTGAGGACGACTGGGAAGCCATATCCGCCTTCATCGGACCCGTAGACCATGTGGAATGGGACGAACAGGACGTGCAGATGGTTTCCAAGAACGTGCTCGTCACCCAGCCCCACATCAACGGCAAGACCTTCGGCCAGCTCCACTTCTCCAGCGTCTATGGAGTCAATGTCACCCGCATCCATCGCAACGGCATGAACCTCTTCGCCGACCGCAACCTCCGCATTCAGATTGGTGACAAGCTCGTCTGCGTAGGACCGGAAGACGCCATCGAACGTGTGGCCAACATGCTCGGCAACGAGGTGAAACGCCTCGACCACCCCAACCTCAGCGCCATCTTCATCGGTATCGTCGTCGGCATCATCTTCGGAATGATGCCCATCGCCCTCCCTGGCGTGCCCACCCCCGTGAAACTCGGACTGGCTGGCGGACCTCTCATCATCGCAATACTCATCGGGCGCTTCGGCTACAAGCTACACCTCGTCAGCTACACCACCACCTCCGCCAACCTCATGCTCCGAGAGTTCGGACTCGTGCTCTTTCTCGCATCAGTAGGCATCAAGGCCGGAGCCTCTTTCTGGGAAACTGTCACACACGGCGACGGACTCACCTACGTCTGGGTCGGCTTCCTCATCACCGTCATTCCTATACTTATTATAGGTGTACTCGCGCGCCTACGCTACAAAATGAATTATTTCACGCTGATGGGACTTATCGCCGGTGCCACCACCGACCCGCCCGCCCTGGCCTATGCCAACCAGACGGCCAACAACGACGCTCCCGCCGTCGGCTACAGCACCGTCTATCCCCTCTGCATGTTCCTCCGCATCCTCACCGCCCAGCTCATCATCCTCCTGCTCTACAGCATTGTCTGACCAGCAAGGGACATCACCCTCGATAAGCCCCGCTGCGTCGTTATTCGACACAGCGGGTCTTTTTAGTATCCCAATTCGAGAACATACCACATTCATTCTCCTAACGGAGGAAAACAGACTATAGTCTCTGCGACGACTAACTATAGTTACTCATGCAACAAACTATAGTTCCCCGCCCCAACAACCCTGGGAATGATTCAATGTTTCAACTTTCCCCCCCCGGCCTTGGGTCGCTTCACGCTTGAAGAACTCTTCCGCTCGAGCTTGCTCGCTTGACCATTCAAGAACTTTTTTCAGAAGCGGAAGTCGAATTGTGCGTCGAAGAGATTGTAGTTGTGCTTGTCGGGGTTGGCGATGGTGCGGTCGTTGACGCGGGCGTACTCCACGTTCAGCTGAAAATGTTTGTTGATGAAAAAGTTGACACCGATCTCATACATGGTCTTCGAGCGGTTCCACTCGCTGTTGTCGCGGTAGCACTGGTAGCGGGCTTTGGCGTGGAGGCGGCTTTTGATGACGGGCACGATGCCTGAGACATACCAGCCGTCGGCTTTGTTGCCCAGGGAATAGTCGATGGTGTTACTTCCCCTGCCCGTTGCGCCCCAGCCGTAGCTGTGAATGTATTCTGCGCGGAAGGTGTACTCATCCTTGTCGTATTCCACGGAGAAGGCGTAGCGGTTCTTGCGGATATCCAGGGTTTCCTGGGTGTTGGGGTCTATCATCCCGCCGCGGCTTCCCGTCCACCCGAAGGCTCCTATGCGCAGCCCCTGAATGGGCGCGACCCAGATGCCTCCGATGATGTCTTTGCCGTGGTTCTTGTCCCAGATGTTGATGCCTTCGCCATTGAAGACACCGATCTGGTAATGCAGCAGGTTGCGTCCGGACTTATTCTTCAGGAAGTCGCCCTGAAGCTGGATGCCGATGTCGCGTCCCGAGGAGCTCTTCTCGCCTGTGCGGTCGCCATAGCCTACGAGGGAGTTGATGACGTTGGCGTAGGCATACCATCCTTGGGTGATGGGGTTCATGGGGTTCTCGAAGGTGAAGGGGCGCTTGAATTCGCCGCCCTTGATACGCAGCCATTCGAATTTCCGCCACTCGGCGTAGAGGTCTACGAGCATCACGGTGGGTTCGCCGGGACCCTTGGCGGAGGTGGCCTGTATCTGCACGCGCCAGTCGAAGTCGCTGATTTTGCCGTCGAGCATCAGACGTGCGAGTCGCAGATTGAAATAGTTGTGATCGCTGCCTTCCCGGTCCTCATACTGATACTGTAACATGCCGTAGCCGCTGAACTTGATATTGTCGTACCATTTGGTGGGGCGGCTGGTGCTGTCTGCCGTTTTCTCCTGAGCGCTGGCTGTCAGGGTGCATACTGCCAAGAGCATTGCTAATAGTTTCTTTTTCATAATATGTAGTAGATGAGAATATGATCTTCGTGAACCTCACCTTTTATGGATGTTTGGGTGCAAAAATACTCATTTTTGGCAGAAAAGCCTATTATCTTTCGATGAATTATGGGATGATGAGTGTTTTTTTGGTGAATTTTTGCCCGTAGACGATAGAAAAGCACTATCTTTGTGCCGCAAAAAGGTTATTCCAATGGCAAAAGACAAGGTGATGTATGTCTGCGACAACTGCGGACAGGAGAGCGCAAAATGGTTGGGCAAATGCCCGAGTTGCGGACAGTGGAACACTTTCAAGGAGTTCCGCGTGGCACCGAAACCATCCGTCAGTGCCCGTCAAGGAGGATCGCTTCCTGCGTCAGGAGAGGGTGGGAGGACTGTTTCGCGCCCCATTCCGCTGTCGGAGATACGTGCCGACGCCGAGCCGCGTATGGATTTGCAGGACCCAGAACTGAACCGCGTGCTGGGAGGGGGAGGACTGGTGCCGGGCAGCCTGGTGCTGCTGGGTGGAGAACCAGGTATCGGCAAGAGCACGCTGGTGCTGCAGACTATCCTGCGGTTGACGGATAAGAAGGTGTTGTATGTCAGTGGCGAAGAGAGTGCCAGGCAGCTGAGGTTGAGGGCAGAGCGGCTAAAGCCCTCCTTGGGAGAAACTGTCGCCACCCAGAACACCATCGGAAACGAAAGTCTCCCCTTATGTGGAGATTTAGAGGGGGCTTCTACGGAGTCTTCTGAGGGGGCTTCCGTCCTCGTCATCTGTGACACCTCCCTCGAAAGCATCTTCCAGCATATCGAGGCAGAAAAACCAGACCTGGTGGTCGTAGACAGCATTCAGACCATAGCCACGGAAACCGTGGAGAGCTCGCCTGGCAGCCTCAGCCAGATCCGCGAGTGTGCTGCCGCCCTGCTACGCTACACCAAGAGCGGTGGCCCCAGCATCATCCTCATCGGACATATCACCAAGGAGGGCAGCCTGGCAGGACCTAAGGTGCTGGAACACATCGTGGATACGGTGCTGCAGTTCGAGGGCGACCAGCATTATCTCTACCGCATCCTGCGCGCCCAGAAGAACCGCTTCGGTTCGACCTCGGAGCTGGGAATCTATGAGATGCGACAGGACGGCCTCCGTCCTGTCACCAATCCTTCAGAACTGCTCCTGAGCGATCATCAGGAGGACCTCAGCGGCATCGCCATCGCTGATGTGGTGGAGGGCGTGCGGCCGTTCCTTATCGAGGTGCAGGCGCTGGTGAGCACGGCGGCCTACGGCACTGCTCAGCGTTCAGCCACTGGTTTCGACTACCGCCGGCTGAATATGCTATTGGCCGTACTGGAGAAGAGGGTGGGGTTCAAGCTCGCCCAGAAAGACGTGTTCCTGAACATTGCGGGAGGACTGCGGGTGACGGATACGGCTACAGACCTGGCCGTCATCGCTGCCATCCTCAGTTCGAATACCGACACTCCGCTGGATCACGATACTGCACTCTGCGGCGAGGTAGGACTCTCGGGTGAACTGCGCCCCGTGAGCCGCATCGAGCAGCGCATTGCCGAAGCCCAGCGCCTGGGATTCAGCCGCATTCTCATTCCTGCCGCCAACCTGAAAGCGGTGAATCCGCACGACTACAGTATCCAGCTGGTGCCCTGCCGCAAGGTGGAGGATGCCTTCCGTGCGCTCTTCGGATAAGAAAGTAAGATGATTGATATTGTTTGGAGTGTCTGAGATTGTATCTTCAGAACACGTTCGTACTGGATGAACTCAAAAGAGGAGAGCCTTTCGAGCTCTCCTCCTTTCTTTTATGCTACCTCAGTAGCGGGTCCCTTGTCTGATGAAATATCCCAATGAAGACGCGTAGATGCGTAGATGCGTAGATGTGTCAGAGCATTTGAACTCCCGTTTTTCGGTAGCGAGCCTTTGTCGTTCCGTTTTCGACAAAACTGCCTGATCTCTCAATGGTCTTGTCTTTCATTAGGCGGTTGATTCTTGACTGTGCAGCCTTAATGTTGTTCAGCGCGAAGCATCGTATGGTGTCTTCCACGGTGAACTCCTCCGGCAGCTGCTGAAAGGCGAGGATGGTCTTCTGGCGGTGCTGCACGTTGACGCTGGCTTCGCGGTCCTGCTCCTCGAAGTACTCCTCGACGAGGTGGCCGAAGAAGTGGCGCTGGCAGGCGTAGTGGATGTTCAGCAACAACTCGGTCAGGCACCAGTCCGTGTCGTCGGTCTCGAAGGTTCCGCAGTAGAACGTGCCTTCTTCCTTCAAGCTGTCCCAGTGGCGCATGACGATGAAGGGTGCGGCGAAGTTCAGTCCATGGTAGGCGCAGCGCTTCAGCATCAGTTCGTCGGCTCGCGACTCGTTCTCCTCGGCATCCTTCATGCGTCGTTCCGTCCAGTCGTAGAGCTCATCGACGATACGCTGCAGGCTCAAATCCCCCTTGGTGCGGTTGAGTTTTTGTGCCCATTGCCTAAGTCGCTCATCGGCTTCGTAGTCCACGCTCTCCTGCCGCTGCAGCATCTCGAAGTTGGTGGAGGGCAGGGGGATGACTGTCAGACGGGTGAAAAGTCCGCTGCCGACGTTGGAGGCGTTCACCTTCTTTCTCAGCGCGATAGGCGTGCCTGTGCATACGTAGTTCCAGGTGACGATGAAGTTTTCGAGGATGCTGTCGAGGTTGGAGTATGCCTGACCGTCCTCCTCGTTGTGGAACGCCTTCAGCTCCATGGAGTTCTTGTCTATCCATGCGCCTCCTCGCTGTACGCTCAGCGTATTGTCCAGCTCTGAGTCGAAGGTGAGCATGTGCAGCTGCATCGGCTCGCCGTCTACGACCTCCACGGCATTCACCATGTCCTGAATGAACTGGGCGTTGGAAGTACGGGCGGGGTGTATGCGTACCACCACCTTGGGCTTCTTCGGCTTCTCCTTGTTGGCGCCCTTGGTGCGCATGAGTTCGCGGTAGGCGTTGATGGCTTCCTTGCCCTCGCGGTCGGCTTCTGCGATGGGTGCCGTGAGCAGTTTGTAGAGTCGGGTGGCGAAGCTCTTTCCGCTGGCGGGGTCGCCGATGATGAGTGTCTGACAGTTCAGTCGGCGCATCACCTCTGGCATGTGGTAGAAGTGGTAGGTGCAGCGTGTCATCAGCGTCATCAGGAAGCCTCCTGCCACGAACACGGCTGCAGGGTACTGGCTGCGCTTCAGCCCCTTGCAGATGTCCTTCAGTATGGGATAATCCTCAAAGAGGGCTTCAATCTGTGCGCCCCAGGCAGCAAGAGCCCCCTCTAAATCTCCCCGTAAGGGGAGACTTTCGTTTCCGCTTGCCGTCTCTGTGCCAGATTCTTTCCTCCCTTCAAGGGAGGGGTTGGGGAATGTATCCAGCACCCTTTTCAACCTCAAGGGGAATCCCTCATATTCAGAACTGAGCGCATTGCGAATCTTCTGCTGCTTCTCTTCCAGCGGGAATCCGTCGTAGCAGGGGATGACCTGATCCAGCCATTCGAACGACTTGCCGCAGATGTGCCTGAGGTCACATGCCAATTGATACGTCAGCGTGTCCCTGTCACCCTTCGTAGGTTCGAAGCCGTGGTTGTTCATCTCCCAGTACTTGGCGATGATGTCTGTGAAGGGGATGCCGTGGTAGGTGGTGGGGAAAAGACCCACCCCCTGACCCCTCCCGTCAGGGAGGGGGGTGGCCTCCGGCTTGTTCTCATTCTCTGCGCCAGCCTCCACCTCCGCGCCAGCCTCTCCCCTCCCGTCAGGGAGGGGGACATCCTCCGGCTTGTTTACATTCTTTGCGCCAGCCTCCACCTCTGCGCCAGCCTCTCCCCTCCCTGACGGGAGGGGTATGGGGGTGGGTCTTGGACAGAAATGTTTATTCGCCTTCTTCGCCCCTGCCGGCACCTCTTCCTTGCCCTGCCTCTGGCGCTCCTTCAGTCGCTGGAATTCTGCCTCGCACTCCTCGCGGCTCATGGGCTCTGTGAAGAGGATATCGTCGAGATACACCAAGTCTTCGTCCGACCCGCTGGTGGAGAACACCACGCGCTGGAGGTCCTTAGCACTTGTGTCCATCTCCAGTTGAAGGATGGTGGCCACGCGCACCTGATTCTCAAGGATAGTGGTGCCCGGCACACGCTTGCACACCAGATGCCAGCCGCCGCCGACAGAGCGCTCCAGCATCACCAGCCCAATCTCGTCCTTCTTCGACAGTATCAGCTCCCTGATAGCCTCCGACTGCGCTGCGTCGTAGCAGTCCACGTCGTGGAAGAAGAAGCTGCCCTGGCTCTTGCAACCCGCCAGCGGCCCGTCGGCATAGCCGATGTTGTAGGCCAGCTGCAGCAGCTTCGCCTTTGCCTCGCTGTCGCCATCGCGCGCCTTGGCCAGCAGCCTCAGGTTCATCTTCGAGTTCCTGAGCGCCATCAGCTCCTTGCGGTTCTTGATGGGGCGGGCCACCTTCTGCCGGCGCCCGCTCCCCTTGTCTTCGTATCTTATCTGATATACCATACTTATTTCCTTCCTTTGTCAAATGTTTGCCCGCAGGCCCTCCCCTCCCTAACGAAGTGTTCAGGGAGGGGCTGGGGGCGGGTCTAACCCAACCCCATCGCCCAGTCCACCACAGTCTGCTCCGCCTTGGCCGTTTCGCGATCGAGCACGTCGCACATGTCGTAGGGTCCAATCACCTTGGGCAGGCTCTCATAGACCTTGATGCGCTGTGCCGACTCCTTCACCCAGCCATGCTCCAGTGCGCGCAGCAGGCGTGCCCTCGGTCGCGACTTCGCTTGTCGGTTATAGCGCTGGAAACGCAGTTGATACTTGCCGTCCTGAGTCTCTTCCATCGAGAGGCGGCCTTCCACTCTCAGTCCTTTTGCGAGGCAGGCCATGACCATCGCCTCGTCCATAATGTTTACTTTCTTCATTGTATATTAAGTTTCAAGCTTCATTTCTAATTCTCTACTTTTCCCATTTCCGATTCAAAGAATCGGCTGGCTTCCCATTCCCTACGGTGTTCCAGCCCCGCCAGTTTCTTACCGCCGGCAAAGACCCAGCGTTTGAACTCCGCCTTGATGTTGCGGTAGCTGTCCTGGCGGCGAATCAGTCGCAGGAGCTTCGACGTGCGCAGGCGCTCCACACCGATGTTGAAGGCGAAGCTCACCAGAGCATCGAACTGCCCCTGCGTGTGCGCCACACCCATGCGCTGCACCTGCTCTGCCACCTTCGCCACGTCCGCCTTCAGCAACTCCTCTGCCCAGTACTGGGAGATCTTGTCGCCCTCGCGGACGTCGCTGCCCGTGTGTCCGTAGCCTATCGTCAGCTTGCCACCCGCACAGCGGTACGCCTCTAACCTCAGCCCTTCGAATTCCTTCAACTTCTCAAACAAAATTTCACTTGTCTGCATAGTTTTCAATTTTTCAACATTTCAACTTGTCAACTCGTTTACTTGTCAACTCGTCAACTTTACCACGTTTACGTCGTTATAAACCTTACCGTTGTACTCGCGTGTTCTGATTCCGAAGTGTACGTCCACGCGCTGCCCTACGGTCAGCTGCGTCTCGGGGATTCTGTCGTTGAAGAGGTCGAAGACCACTTCATTGGGGAATGCGATGTTCGCATCGTCCTCCACGACCACAATTGTTAACTTGCGCCACTGGGCGCCTTGGCTGCTCACGCCCTGCTGCAGGGGGAGCACCTGAGTGATTTTTCCAGATATTTTCATTGTGCTAAATTTATGATTCTACGATTGTTTTGTCCTTTTACGACAAGATGCAACCACATCCTGTCACCCTTGCGCAGCAACGAAAGCTCATCGAAATACACGCCGTTTTCGTCGCTGATGTCCAGAAGGATAACCGCATAACGCAGCAACTCCTCCTTGCCGCAGACACGGATGTCTGCTTCCAATTCATTCCCCGCTTCCGAGCGGAGGCCACCTGTTACCACGATGGAGTCATCCCCCTCGCCATAACGGCGGTTCCACTCGTTGCGGAGTTCTTCGAGCCAGTTCATTTCATCAGAGCTTTAAGATCCTCGAAACACTCTTGGCTCAACTTCCGACAGTGATCATACTCCGCCTGAAACAGCACGTCGAAACCCTGACCGTGCAGCGGAGCGAAGGTTGTCAAGTACGCCATAGCCCTCGCCAAAGCGATGGTGGCGACGATCATGCCCCCCGCGTCATTGCTCATTTGCACAAGCTTCTCCGTCAGCTCATTGCCGAATTGTCTGCCGCGCTCCTGCAGAACTTTCGCCAGTTCCTGGAGCTCTTCCGTTTCTTTCTTGCCAACCTCGTTGGACTTTCCTTGATTTTTCTTCTTCATAGTTCTAATAATTTTTCAATTTCCAAATGAGTCCCGCTGTGCGCGAGCCAATTTTTCATTTTTCATTCTTTCATTTTCATCATCTTGTTGATCATCTCCGCGCCCTTCGGAGTCCAGACGAGATAGGTGCTATCTTTCTGCTTCCCGTCCTTCGAGTAGTAGATGAAGAGTCGGTTCTGAGCCAGACCACGACCTTCATAGTTCGGAGTCAGTCTGTACTGTCCCCTGCGCCAGGCCTGCACCCCCATGTCCGTGAGCCATGAGTTCAGGTCTTTCACATCCATGCCCGCGGCCGCAGCGATGTCCGATGCAGTGATGCATCCGTCCGCGTTCTGGTTGTTGCGCTTCAGTTCCAGTCCTACGATGCGCTCCGCCTCGCTCATCACTTCGGCATCCGTCACCAGCAGTTTGCGAACAGCTTCACGTCCGATGCGTTCTTTCTCCAACTCTTCCCAGCGGAGCACCAACTTGGCACGCGCCTCGTCGTTGAACTTCGTTGCGATGTACAGGCACTCTGTTTTCGTGAGTTCGTAGCAGGGCACCGTCTTGTTGCCGCCGTTAGGCAATTCGTAGGTTCTGGACGAGAGGGAAAAATTTCCCCCTTGCACTTTCTTCCACGCTTCCTCCATCTTGCGGATGGCCTTCAGGATGTCATTGTGAGGCTTGCCGGTCACGTCGGCAATCTCGAGCGACGTCATGCGCTGCGCACCCGTCGCTGGTTGTTGTAAATAGGTATGCATAAATATAAATAAGGATTGTGCGCTCGCCCAGGTACGTACGCAGGCGAAGCGCGGATTTGTTGTTTCTTTAATGTTTTCCTCGCACGGCCTTCCGTGCGGATTGTTTACCCAGTAAGTCATAGAGCACCATCAAACGCGCTTTCGTTTGTTTGACGGTGCAAAGGTACGGACAAAAAAAATAAGCCCCTACGACCTTGGTCGCAGGAGCAGAAAAATATAAAGGAAATAAAGGTTCTTATAAAGCTATGCCTTCAGCAGCCCCTCCAGAGCCTGCACGAAAGCATCCTTCAGCAACAGGATCCGCGCCTTGGCGCCCTTGTCCTTCCAGGCATCGGGCCGCTCCCTCAACACCACGTTGTTTTGCAAGCCCATGGCGATGCAGCCCTTGCCGCAGCGGTAGTCCAGCCCCTCGCTCTGCGCCGACATATCGCCTTCGAACTGAGTCACATTGCGCTTCTCGCCGTAGTTCGCCTGAAGGATCCTGTAGACCACAGACCAGGCGCTGTCCGCCCAGAACTCGGCCTGGCACAGCCGCACAGCTGCCATGATGTCGCTGTCCTGCACGTGACGCACGTCCTCCTCTGCCGCCAGCTTGCCGTAGTAGTTGTTGATCTGTGTGGCACCAGCCTCCACCTCGTTCATGACGCCGTAATTGTAGAAATTAGTCACTTCCATATCGATAGCTTTTGTTAATCTTTGACACCCATGTTCACGATGCTCTTGCCACCACGCTGCACCTCGTTGTACGTACCGTAGTTATTGAACGTGCGCGCGCCGTCGCCGTCGTCGCCATACATCTCCTTCATCTTGCGACGAATGTCCTCGCGGAACTTGCGGGCCATGTCGCGCTTCAGCATTGGCTCAATCAGGTTGCGGGCATTGTCACGCTCCGAAGCATCCTCATAGCCCGCAATCTTCTCCACCATGTTCTCGTACGTCACGCGGTTCGTCCACCCATCGTTCACCTGCGTTCTCAGCCCCTCGTTCTCAGCCTCCAACGCTGCCACGCGGCGCTGCAGTTCCACCACCCTCACGCAGTTCTCCACCACGTTCTGGCAGTATTCCGTAGCCCACCAGCGCTTCAGGTCCGAGAGCACCAGCAGCGCCTCGCGCTTGCTCAGCTTCTGCACATTCTGCCCCAGTGCCCGCACGCCGTTGCGCTGCAGGTCGTCCATCATATCGTCCATCAGAACCAACAAGAAATACTTATCCGTCTGCTCCGCCAGGCTCAGCACCCTTAGGTGCATCTCCGTCATCTTTAGTCCGTGCGTCTTCTGCGCGAACCTCGCCAACTGCATCTCTGCAGCCACTTTTTCATCACTTTCTTTCATAGCAATGTCCTTTCTTTAATTTAATTAGCTTATTTACACAATCGTACTCCCCACCTTTGCGTAGCCGTGAATTACGCATCGGCGAATCGGGTACAAAGGTACGGTTTCTATATGAAACCGCCAAACATTTTCACCTCTTTTTTTTCAAAAAAAAGGCCTCAAATTTAAACTGATTGATAATCAACCCGTAGCAATGCCTCCCCTCTAAATTCCTTGACAGAAGACAAAATAAGCACCTCATTTTGAGGTGCTTAATAATCCAACAATAAGGTGCTACAGGTTATATTTCTCGTTTTATTCTTTATTTTGTAATCGAATCTATGGATGTCACAAATGGCATATACCGTCCCTTGCCTGTTTTCTGCACCTTCTTGATATCGAATGCTCCAATATCAGCAGGCTTGGAAGGGTCGTATTCGAGAAGCAAGAACTTTGTGGCACCGGTTGCCATCCGAAGCTTATAACCATCAGGAATATCCTGTTTGCTGACGAGCCTTGGCCTTTTCGTTATCCGAAACGGAGTAGCCTTTTCATTATTCCAATAGTGGAACATGATGTAGCCGAGATTGTTGATGCTCACATCTTCCAGAACGCTGTCCTTGAAACCTAAGGCCAACTGACCCGCAGACTCCGTCTTCTTTCGAGCAGTCTCACCAATGGCATACATCAACACATCATTTCCAATGCCAACGGGCTCGTCCTCCAGGAACGGCAGTCTTTCAATAATTGGTTCGTTGCAAGTAAAGCAATCTGTCTGCGTATCTTTGGCTTTAACAATATCAGGAATCTTGCGACGATATGTGGCAAATGTCTTGACATTTTCGATTTCCTCACGACGTGCCTTACTGATTTTGGCAAACTCCTCGTCCTGTTCTATACCAAGGAACCTGCGACCTAACAGATTGGCCGCAATGCCAGTCGTGCTGCTGCCTGCAAACGGGTCAAGAATCCATGCACCAGGCTCTGTTGATGCCATGATGATACGACTCAGCAACCCCAGCGGCTTTTGTGTGGGGTGCTTCGTACAGGTCTTTTCCCAAGGAGCAATAGCAGGCAAGCGCCACACATCAGTCATCTGCGTGTCGCCGTTGATGTGCTTCATCAGCTCGTAGTTATAGTAGTGTGCCACCTTCTCCTTCTTCCTCGCCCAAATCACAAACTCCGTTGAATAGGTGAAGTAGCGGCAAGAGATATTGGGCGGTGGGTTCGTCTTGGCCCACGTGATGACATTCAGAATCTTGTAACCTAACTGCGTCAGACAATTGGCTACAGAAAATATGTTGTGGTACGTCCCAGAAATCCAGATCGTACCATTATCCTTCAGCTTTTCCCTGCAAAGTGACAGCCATCTCAAGTTAAAGGAATTGATATCCTCCTGAGACATACTTTTGTCCCAGTCGCCTTTATCTACACACACCACCTTGCCACTCTGCACGCTGATGCCACCACTCGACAGGAAATAAGGCGGGTCGGCAAATATCATGTCGAATTTGAAGTTGAACTGCGGCAGCAGCTCAAACGTATCGCCATGAAGGAGGTTGAAATCATGGGAGGGGGAACGGAAAAATGGAATTATCATAAACTATCAAATAATTGTTGGAAGCGTTCCCAAGACATTGCTCTTCCCGCCTTTGTTGGGTAATTAACATCTTCTTGTCCCCAAATCCATTTATACGCCTTTATTAAAGCTTCAGGATCTTCTCCTGTATCAAATGACAGGCTTCTGATTATATCAATAAAATCTTCAGGTTCTTCACCATTATAAGTTTTATTAAGATAAGTCAGAAGCAATGCGCCCAAAACTTTATTCTCTTCAACTTTAGTCTTAACATCTTCATATATTTGGTCATGGGTAATCTGCCAGAGAGAATTATCTACTGGATTATAGATGAAAACCATGATGTCCTCCTTATACTGTCGTCCATAAGCTTTCTTGCCTCCGGGCTTTGTGATAACTATCTTTCTTCCGTCTGCCAACTGTTCAACCTCGTAACCTCGATATTCTATATCAATAATAGCTTGGGCAAACGTTTCCCTCTCCGCGTTTCTTATGTGGAGAGGTTTTAGGTCTATTGAATGTGAATAGATATTGCTGGCCATTATTTCGAAACTAACGAATCTAAGAATCCACGAAGAGTGGTGAGATTATAAACACAAGGTATCGTATAGTATGCTTCTTGTAACTTATTCCTGGCACTTTCCCAACCTTTGCCATCAGTTACCCAAACAAACTCAAAACCAGAAACGGCATTTACCTTTGGTGCAAGTTCTGTGAATGAACGAGCTGTCTCATTAAGCTTGCTGCCACCACCGCTGTAGAAATTGACTTCCATAAGGTAAGTCTTATTCTTTGTTGTGATAACAAAATCAAATCGCTTTTCATCTGTTCCGAGGGCTTTACTAATTGCCGGCCATTCTTTGGAAACGACCTCTTTACGATAATTCAAGCCAGTTCCTTTGATTATTGTTTCGACGGCGTCTTCCATTGCATCACCACTTCTGTTTTTACGTGCATTGGAATCAAGCCCAACTTCAACGCCAAAAACATAATCTACAAGGTTCTTAACATTCTTGTCTCTAAACACCTTAGCTAATCCAGTGCCTTCAAGATATGTCATAACTCCCTCAAGTGATGTGAGATAACTCTCTAACAATACGATTTGCGCTTGTTCGTTGATTACCTTCTTCTTATCTTTATTACGGCAGGCAATCAGTATTTGAAGGACATCAAAGACTTTCTTGTCATTATTCCACAATTCAGTAACAGCAGCACGAAGATCTTCTTTGCCAAGAAGGTAATTCAGCGTATTAAGTTTAATTTCTATTGAGGCTACATTTGCTTTCACTTTAGGAAAGTCTGTCCAATAACTCAGCGTAGCATTCGTTTCCGAGAGCTGAGACATAAAGGTATTAAATTGTTCTTCAGTATGTGCGTTCATAACCTATAAAGCGTATCTAAGTTGTTGGTGTTGAGGAGTTAATTCCACCTCTTTGTCATAATTGCTAATTAATAATTCTGTAAGCTTTCCTCGTTTACTTGCAACTGAATTTACAGAGCGTGAAGCCCAAACACGTTGAATATTGAAACCATCATAAATATCCTCAAAAAAAGTGTCAGCAGGGTTCTTAGCAGAACAATCTGCATTACTGAGCATCCATTTCACGTTAGCCCGGAAATTCAATTGGCGACAGAAGAGAGCTAATTCACGTTGACTTTCATCGTTAAAATCTTCCTTGACGTACGTGTTAAAGCTTGATGTTTCACTTAAAGGTCGATAAGGAGGATCGAAGTAGAAGAAAGTCTGTCCGTAAGTTGGAATGTACTGTGCCGTTTGACGGTAGTCGCCGTTGATAATTTCCACTTCAAAGCGATTCAGAAGTTCGCTATCTGCGTAAATAACGTCTTCATTACAGATTGTCGGATTTGCGTAGCGGCCGAAAGGCACATTAAACTTACCCTTTGAGTTCTCACGATAAAGGCCATTGAAGCATGTCCGATTCAGGAAGATGAGCAACGTAGCACGTTCAACATCTGACAACTGTTCTTCATTGAAACGCTTGCGGATACTGAGATAGAAATCCTTTCGCAAATCTTCAGAGGAAATACCGATGTAATCCTTTTCAATGCAGCGAAGACTATCAACCAGAGTCCTTGGCTGTTCCTTGATGATGCGATAAGTATTTGTAAGGTGGCAATTGATGTCGTTGATGACAGCACGCCGAATATTGGGAAAACGTTGAAGCATGAAGAACAGCATGGCACCGCCGCCCACGAAAGGCTCGATGTACGTGAACTCCTCATCGTACAATTCTCTGGGAAGTGCAGCCTCCAATTGTGAAAGCAACTGTCCTTTTCCTCCAACCCATTTAATAAAGGGCTTTGCTGTATATGTTTGTAGTACTTTCATATGTTTCATCACTTGATTTTCGCCCGCAAAGTTAGCACTTTTCTTCGAAACTCCACCCATCCCCCACAAAAAATACACATTATTTAACTATAGGCGCAGGCCAGACATAACGAATGAAGGTGAAATGCTCCTTTGGTTTCGCATCTACGCATCTACACATCTACGCGTCTTCATTTGATACTTGCATAGGGGACAATAGAAAGGGGTAATCACCTTATATTATATATTATATATATTATATATAATATATATAATATATAATATAAAAATTAATCCATGCTTTTTCATTGCGAGGAGGGAGTGCGGAATGCAGAATACAAAAACATAAATGAAGACGCGAAGACGCGTAGATGCGTAGATGCGTTTTGATGGTGT
>JAEEGL011099671.1_pt1 | contig 18024 bp, 11 predicted proteins | sample 9134231 | NCBI WGS metagenome assembly JAEEGL01 (sample SAMN16246548, study PRJNA631951) | gut metagenome | biome: gut microbiome; feature: rumen; material: fiber-attached | host: Bos | place: Iran: Karaj | collected 2018-10 | reverse complement strand
GGGCGACCGCTACGGCACGAATGTCTACGATGTGGGCCTCGGCGTCTACTATTGGTCGTCCACGCCCGTCAATAAGCTCAGCGCGTACATCATGGACTTAGTCAGCAGCGGTCTCAGCGCGACGAACTGCAACAGTCGCACTGTCGGGTACTCAGTACGCCCCGTTCAGGATAATTAATTTATTAAAACGTTAAACCTTGTTGCGGGCAGTCTCCGCTGCCCGCAACAAAAAAAAAAAGAGCACTTGTAGTATAACAATTTCTAAAATTATGAAGAAAAGAAATGCGATTATGTTGGTCTCCATTCTGTTCTTCTTTACGATTATTGTAACAAGTTGTCAAAAGGAGGTTGAGCAGATAGAGGGAGCATTGCCCGGTTTGTTCTCAGTAAGTGACAATCAAAAGGTACGCTTCTCGCAGGGCAATCTGCAGTATCAAGTCAGCACTAATACTTGGCGTTTTGCTGAAATACAGTATTCGTATGGCGACTTGTTTGGTTGGGGAACGGGAAACAATCCCAGCCTGTCATCAACAAACGACCTTGATTATGCCACCTTTACCGATTGGGGCAATAACCCCATCGTCAATGGAGGCAATGCTCCCAACATGTGGCGAACATTAACCCAGGCAGAGTGGGTTTATCTCCTCAAACGCCCAGGCAAATCTGGTATGGGTATTGTAGGTGGATATACTGGATGGATTATCTTACCCGACAATTGGCTACAGCCATCCGGGTGTCCTGATTTCGTGCCGGGAAATCAAGAGTACAATGAATATTCCCTTTCAGAGTGGATGGTGATGGAGTTGGCGGGTGCGGTATTCCTCCCTGAAGCGAAATACAATGCTGAACCTCATACCGCTATGAGAGGGCCCTATGGAGAATACTGGGCGTCCACCCCCGACGGTGAGTACAAAGCCTATCGTCTATATCTATATGGCTACAATGTGCCGGTTACGTGGGCCAGTTGTGTTCGCCACAATAAATGTTCTGTACGACTTGTTCACTAATGCGACATGGTTTGATTCAGTTTCCGAGTACAGTGGGGGTTGGCACCGCTATTGCTGCATGTCGAAGTAGGCGATGATGGCTTTGGACTCATTGTATGCATACCCCACATGCATACAAAGGCACGTTCTTCATCCAACCTTGATCAACGTATGGTCTCATTGAGAACCGCAGACCTTTTAGGTTGTCGTGTTCCTGAATAAAAGTCCGGAGCGATTTACTCTTCACATTCTCTTCAGCCTTGACTTCTGTTGGAATTATACGATTAGCTGTTTGTAGTAAGAAATCGATTTCGAGTTGTGAATTATCTTTGCTGAAATAATATACATTGGCACTCTCGGCAGCAATAATTTGTTCCAGAACGTAATTTTCCGAGAATGCACCTTTGAACTCGGAGAACGCGGCATCACCTATAAGAATGTCTTGTGGCGTTGTCCCTGTCATGGCAGCAAGAAGGCCTACGTCAATCAGATAAATCTTGAAAGCAGAACTGTCGGCATAGAACTTGAGTGGTATTTGTGGCGTTTTACAGCGCTCAACACGATACACCAACCCAGCATCGATAAGCCATTGCAGAGCTAGTTCGAATTCGTTTGCACGAGCACCTTTTTTCAGCATTCCGAAGATGAACTTCTTGTTTTCTTTTGCCAATTGTGCTGGAATAATATTCCACACTTGGTGAATACGTTGTGCAAATGTCAATGAGTGTTTGGCAATGTCTCGTTCATAAGCGTCCAATATTTCAGATTGTATTTGTCTAACCTGCCGAGCCTCTTTGTGGTCTACCCATGATTGTACAGCCTCAGGCATACCTCCACAGAAATAATATTGTCGCAAGTAATCAACCAGAGTATCATGAGAGGTGGTGAGATTATCCCATCTGCACCCAGCTAAACTTTCGTACAATTTTTCTCTATCGTTTGCCAACAGAAACTCGCCAAATGTCATTGGGTACATTCGCAATGTGTCAATCTTTCCTACAGGATAGCTTTCATCGCTGCGCAGCGAAATGCCCAATAAAGAACCTGCCACAACAACATGTAGTTCACGTTTATTTTCACAGAAGTATTTAAGTGAAGATAAGCCGTTATGGACTTCTTGTATCTCGTCAAAGAACAACAATGTTTTACCCATAGATATCTTCGTTTCATATTGCTGTTCGATATCATACAATATTCTGTCAATATTGAAGTCTCGGAATAACGAGTTAGCAAATGGATTGTTGTGGCAGTTGACATACACCATGTTGTCAAACTCTTGCTTGCCCATTTGATTAAGAATATAAGTTTTGCCGACCTGTCTTGCTCCGAGTAGCACAAGGGGTTTGCGGTATGGGCTGTTTTTCCACTCTATTAGTTGGTTGTATATCAGTCTTTTCATTTTAAAATAAGGGCTTGAAATAATTTGCAAATATACATTTTTTTTAGCGAATATTTGAAAATATTACATTTTTATGACCGAATAAATGTATGGGAGTGCACTTTTATGAGCGAATAATTGTAGAATAATACATTTTTATGAGGGAATGGTGCGCTCAATCCTGCTGCGTGGCGAAGTAGGCGAGGATGGCTTGGGCTTTGGCAGGGCCTACCACTTTGGCTAGGTCGGTTTCGGTCTGTAGGCGGACTTCTTTCACGCTGCCGAATTTCAGGAGCAGGTCGCGGGCGGTCTTGTCGCCGATGCCGGGTATGTCGGTGAGCTGGGTTCGGAAGGTGCCTTTAGAGCGTTTGTCCTTGTGGAAGGTGATGGCAAAGCGGTGCACCTCATTTTGAAGGTTTTCCAGCATGTGGAAGAGAGGGTCGGTTGGCTTGAGTCCTACCACTTGTGGCGGGAAGCCGTAGAGGAGTTCGGAGGTGTGGTGGCGGTCGTCTTTGGCAAGGCCTGCGATGGGGATTTCGAGGTGCAGCTGGTCTTGGATTACCTGTCGTGCCACTTCCATCTGTCCGGCACCGCCATCGACAATCAGCAGTTGGGGTAGGGACTGTCCCTCTTCGGAGAGGCGTTTGTAACGTCTAAAGATGACCTCTGCCATGGAGGCATAGTCGTCGGGGCCTTCGACTGTCTTGATGTTGTATTTCCGGTATTCTTTGCGGTTGGGTTTGCCATTGGTGAAGCGCACCATGGCGGCCACGGGATAGGCCCCCTGGATGTTGGAGTTGTCGAAGCACTCGATATTGACGGGAAGCATGGGCAGGTTCAATGCCTTTTGTATGCGTTCGAGCAGATGCTGGTGCTTGCGCTGAGGCTCGCCCTCGTCGGGATTGACCAAGGCGCGCTGGTGGCGGCACTGCAGCTGGTAGGCCTTGACATTGCGCATGGAGAGCTCAAGCAGTGAGAGCCGGTCGCCACGGGAGGGAATGGTCTGTTTCATGTACTCCTCGGGCAGATCGGGTACGGGGATGGGAAGCACCACTTCGCGGGCGGTGCTCTCGGTGCGCTCGTGCAGGGTGGGGATGGCGGTGGAGAGAATCTCCTCGTCGGTCTCGTCCAGCTGTTTCTTCACCTCGTGTGAGAAACTGTAGATGATGCTGCCGTTTTTGATGCGCATCATGTTGACGTAAGCGTATTTGTCGTCGGACACGATGCCAAAGACATCCACGTCTTTCACCGAGGTGTTGACGACGGTTGAACGGCTTTGGTATTCCTCAAGGCGGCGGATGCGGCGTTTCATCATCTCCGCCTCTTCAAAACGCAGTTGGTCGGCCAGGGAGAGCATTTGGCGTTTCATCTCTTCCACGATGTCGGAGAAGTCGCCCTTGAGTATGTTGCGGATGTTGTTGATGTCGTTCATATACTCCTCGTGGCTCTGCAGGCCGGCGCAGGGGGCTTTGCAGAGGCCTATCTGGTGCTTGATGCATGGTCGTTTCTGCATCTTGTTGCATTTGCGGTAGGAAAAGAGCTGGTCGATGATTTCCTGCAGTTCGCGCAGGATGCGTTGGTTTGGGTAGGGGCCGAAGTACTGCCCTTTGATATGGCGGTTGCGGGTGAAGAGCAGGCGGGGGTACTCCTCGTCGGTGATGCAGAGGTAGGGGTAGGACTTGTCGTCCTTGAGCATGCTGTTGTAGCGCGGCTGGTAGCGTTTGATGAGGTTGTTTTCCAGCAGCAGGGCATCGACCTCTGTGGCCACCACGGTGACACGGATGTCGTAGATGTGGCGCACCAGCATGCGTATCTTGGCACTTTTTTCTTCGTAGTGTGAGAAATAGGATCTGACGCGGCGCTGCAGGTTGCGTGCTTTGCCCACGTAGATGACGTTGCCCTCCTCGTCGAGATGCTGATAGACACCGGGGTTTTCCGGGATGGTCTTCAGCCGGAGGGCTATGCGGTCGATGTTTTTATTGATTGAGGAGTCAATCATTTGAATTCGTTAATTTAATGTTGATATGTTGATACGTTGATATGATACGAGCCGTATAAACTTATCAACTTATCAACGGATAACATTAACACATTAACACATTCCCGCATTAACACATTCCTCCATTCCCGCATTCACACATTCCAATCGTAGCTCTTAATTCTTCTCTCTTACATCTACATCACTCAGGGTATTCCAGCTTGACCTTTACGATGGAGAATTTGAGGCTCTTGATGCCTTGGATTTCGTAGCGGTGGGTGCGCTGGCTTAGGTTGAGGGAGTGTGTACCCGTTGTGTTGAAGAAATAGAACTGCCGAACAGTTTGTGTGACGGTAAGCAGGCCGTTGTCGTCGAAAGAGCCCAGCCAGTTTCCTTCGTGGTTGCGGAACAGGATGGTGCTGAAGAGTGTGCGCTTTTCGTGGTCGGGGCTTTCCATCTCCATCATGATGGGGAGAGATGTCTCGCGATAACGGGCGGTGTCGATGGTGAGGGTGACGCTGAAGTTATAGCAGTCGTCGGTGTTTGTCGCCTGGATGTCGAAGTGCTCGGGGGTAAAACGCATCCATGTGTCGTTGGTGAAGGTGCGGGTTTCGTCAAGCAGTGTCTTGTTGCCGCAGGAGCACAGCAGCACGGATGCAACAAGGGCTATGAGGGTTAAATGGCGGGTGTATTTCATGAGGGTATATTGATTACTTTGTCAGTTGCTGTAGTATTTGTATTGCGTTGGTTGCGGCGCCTTTGCGCAGATTGTCGGACACTACCCAGAGGTTGAGGGAACGGGGCTGCGAGGGGTCGCGGCGCACACGTCCCACAAAGACCTCGTCACGGTTGTGTGCCATGACAGGGGTGGGGTAGAGGTTGGCTGTGGGGTCGTCACACAGTATTACACCGGGCGTGTCGGCAAGTATTTGCCGCGCCTCGTCGATGTCGTAGTCGTCGTGGAACTCCACATTCACCGACTCGCTGTGTCCGCCCACCACGGGCACACGTGCCACCGTTGCACTGACCATGATGTCTGGGTCGCCCAATATCTTGCGGGTCTCGTTCACCAGTTTTTCCTCCTCTGTGGTATAGCCGTCGGGCAGGAAATCACCCCCGTGGGGGAAGAGGTTGCGGAATATCTGGTTGGGGTAGGCAGGCTGATACTGGTCGCCGAGTTCCTGCTCCATGCTTTGGCGCAGCTGAGAGCTGGGCACTTGATGACGGAAGAAATAATCCTCCTCGGCCTCCAACTGGCGCACAGCCTTGATGCCGGTGCCGGTGATGCTCTGGTAGGTGGAGACCACCAAGCGGCGAATACGGTAACGCCAATGCAAGCGCGACAAGGCCAATACCAGCTGTATTGTCGAGCAGTTGGGGTTGGCGATGATGCGGGTGGAGGGTGTGACGGTTTCGATGTTGATTTCGGGCACCACCAGCGGCACGTCGTCGTGCATGCGCCAGCAGGAGGAGTTGTCGATGACGGTGCATCCCACGGCGGCAAACTGGGGGGCATACTGGCGGGAGGTGGAGGCTCCGGCCGAGAATACTGCATATTGCGGATGCTGTGCGATGGCGTCTTCCACACTCATCACCGTCAGCTTGCGGCCGGCAAAATCAATTTCTTTTCCCACCGATTTTGGTGAGGCGGCGGCCAATATCTCGCATTCGGCAAATCCGCGTTCCTGCAGCACCTGCAGCATCACGCCGCCGACAAGCCCTGTGGCTCCAACAACAGCTATTTTCATTGTGTTCTGTTTATCAGTATAATTATCTGAGCAAGGTTATTGTTCCCGTTATTTCCTGAGTCATGGTTGGCTCAAGCGAGTTGCGGAAGCGGATGACATAGGTATAGGCACCCTGAGCGCAGGGGCGGCCTTTCAAGTCGTTGCCGTCCCAATAGCCTCCAGGGCAGGTGAAATGGCTCACCTGTTCGCCATGGCGGTTGTAAATCCATACGTACACGTCTGTCACATTGCCCTGGATAGCGGGTGCAAAACGGTTGTTTTCGCCTTTACCGGGAGTGAAGACATTGGGTATAAACTCCGACACACGGTGCAGCGGGATAACGACGCGGGCTGTGTCGTCGCAGCCGTAATTGTTGTGGACAGCCAGCCGCACATCCATCGAGTCGATGCCGTTGAGGGGGAAGATAATGCTGGTCTCGGCATCGGTGCTGGTGCGTCCGTTGGGGAGAAGCCAGCAGCGTGAATCGTGACCGTAGCTCTGGTCGTAGAGCTCGATGGTGAGCTCGTCGATAGTGGCCACTTCGGGGCTGTGTCCGATAATGGGTTTCATGGGAATGAAGGTGAAGTCGAGGGTGACAATGCTGTCGCAGCCCCATTCATTCTTCAGCGTAACGGTGTCCTGGTCGCGGGTGTCGTCGTTGTCGTGGCTGTAGGTCTTGCCGTTAATCCAGGTGTGCGGTTTGCAGTCGAGGACGTAGTCGGTGTTGTAGCTAAGGTCAGAGACAATCAGGTGCAGGTGGCGGGTGCTGTCGCACTCGGTCTGCGAGTAGTAGTGCTTGCTGGTGTCGCAGGCACTGCGGAACGTCATGCCGCACCAACTGTAGCTGTCCCCTTTGCAGATGCCGACGGTGTCGTAGAAATTGTAGTTGGGGAAAGTCTGGATAAGGATGCTGTCGTGGTTGTTGCAACCGTTGAGGAACGAGGTGGAACACACAATCCATGTGGAATCGATATGGTTCTGTGTCAGCTGTCCCTCTTGGCTGTTCAGCTGCACTATGGTGTTGCTGACATTCAATGCGCTGGCAGGCATGACAGTCTTTTGCCCGTTGAATTCTTTCACGGCGCTCCAGGCGCAAGAATCCAGTTGCTGTTCGTCGGTGGGGTATTGCAGGGCGATGGTGGTGCGCTCGCCTTCGCAGAGAATGGTGTCTTCGCACACCAGAGTCATGCTGCGCAGGGTGTCCATTCCCACGGTGATGGTGTCGTGCATACTTACACCGTCGAGACCGTACCAGTAGCCGTTGGCGCCTCTATACACACACTTGACCATGTATCGTGTCGTTTTATGGGGCGTCACTCTCACCATCGTATGTTCAGTGTTGAGATAAGTACCGTTGGTGTCGCCCGGCATGCTGGTGAATTCTACGGAGTCAACAATGTTGCCGTTGGCATCCTCGAACAGCCTCCACCAGCTGATGTTCTTGTTGGTCTCGCCCTGCGGGGTGAAACGCCATGCCTCGTACGAGGTGGTGTCTGTCCAGCCGCTTGGTTGGTTGCCACGGTTTGGGGGGACAAAGGCTCCGGGAGAGTTGGCCTGTATGTAATAGGTGGGGTCGCCGATGAAGTTGATATCGCGGTAGTGCGACACTTGGTTCTGCCCTGAGGCATTCTGTATGCCAATCATGCCTTTGCCGCTGTTGGTGCTGGAACAGCAGCTGCGTTTCTTGATATGCACTTCGATGATATTTGTGCCCTCATAGCAGACAATCTGGTAGGTGCACCGGTTGTTCAAGTTGCTGCTGTAGGGAAAGAGAGGCACTTCATTAACGCTTGCGCACAGGTGACGGCATGGGTATTCGCCGCCCACGTAGCGGAACATGCCCTGGGTGGCAGACAGTCCTCCGCCCGGATCGATGTCTTCATAAACCCCATAGATGGCATTCTTGGAAGTGTTGTTCGAGGTGCTGAAGTCGGCACGGGGTATAGGCACGTTAAAGGTATAGTCGCAATAGGAACCGGCCTGTGTGGAGTTGAACGAAACCAACCCGTTGGAACCTACATTGGCCTGCGTGTAAGGGTAGCCGAAAAACACGAATGTGAACGGGAACTGAATCATGGTGGCCTCCCACTGGTCGTCGCTTGTAATATTGAGACGTGAACCGGCATGGAATGTCGGGTCTACCGGGTTATATGGGATAGAATCCACCGTGTATGTGCCGTTGAAATGCTGGGTGGTGATAAACGGGGTGGCGTTCAGCACCAATGTGCCATTCGTGCAGTCCACAAGCGTGTCCCAGCCGTGTTCGTGGCAGTGGGCAGAAATCGTGTGATCGTATTTCTGGTCGATGGTAATCTGGGGACACTGTGCAAAGACACCTGTGGCGGCAAAACACATTATCAGGAATGTCAAATTGCTTCTCATAATCGCAAATTAAATGATGTTCGGACTTCTTTTGTAATGAGTGTTGTTCTCTTGCAAGTTGAATTATACTTGAAACAATCGGGGAAATAGTTTATGAAAGGGTTTAGTCCGGGCCACCGGAGGCAACCCGGACTATAGGGTGGTTATTTAATGCGCATTCTGTAGAAAGAACGGTAGGCGAACACAATAGCCACGGCCAGGAACACCAGCCCGAACCAGGGTGCTATGTGGCGGAAACCGGCGCTGATGGCTATCTCCATGGCCAGCACGCCAAAGAGGGTGGTGAACTTGATGATGGGGTTCAGGGCAACCGACGAAGTGTCTTTGAACGGGTCGCCCACCGTGTCGCCCACCACGCTGGCATCGTGCAGGGGTGTGCCCTTGGCTTTCATGTCCACCTCCACAACCTTCTTGCTGTTGTCCCAGGCGCCGCCGGCGTTGGCCATATACACAGCCTGGAACAGGCCGAAGACGGCAATGCTGATGAGGTAGCTGATAAAGAGGCACACGGCATTCTGGCCGCCGATGCTGTCGGGCGACGAGAAGCAGGCAAAGGCCAGGGCAAAGCAGAAAATGGCGATGAAGATATTGATCATGCCGCGCTGGGCGTAGTTGGTGCAAATCTTCACCACTTCCTGGCTCTTCTCGGTGTCGGCCTTCTTGGGGGCGTTGGCATCGAGTTTGATGTTGTTCTCGATATATTCTACCGCGCGGTTGGCACCCGTGGTGACGGCCTGCATCGAGGCTCCGGTGAACCAGTAGATGACGCAGCCGCCCAGGATGAAGCCGATGATGCAGTAGGGGTTCAGCAGGTTGAGAATGGAAGAGGGCTCAATGCCGAGGGTTTTCTGGATGAGCAGGATGAGCGAGAAAATCATCGTGGTGGCGCCCACCACGGCCGTGCCGATCAGCACAGGCTTGGCAGTTGCCTTGAAGGTGTTGCCTGCGCCGTCGTTGGCCTCGAGGTAGTACTTGGCCTTCTCGAAATCGGGAGTGAATCCGAATTCCTCTTTAATCTCGCGGGTGGCCTTCTCCGTGTCGTCCTCGATAAGCGAAAGCTCGTACACGCTCTGTGCGTTGTCGGTCACCGGGCCGTAGCTGTCAACCGCGATAGTCACGGGACCCATGCCCAGCATGCCGAAGGCCACAAGGCCGAAGGCGAAGATGGAGTAGTAGTCGCCGAAGACGGGGGCAAGGTCGAAAGCCGAAGAGGTCATATAGGCGATAATCATCAGCACCACGAATACCAGTCCCGTCCAGAAGGCACCCATATTGCCGGCCACGATGCCGGAGAGAATATTGAGCGAGGCGCCGCCTTTCTCCGAGGCGCGCACCACCTCCTTGACATGCTTGGAAGTGGGGGAGGTGAAAAACTTCGTGAACTCCGGGATGAGGGCTGCGCCGAGGGTGCCGCAGCTGATGATGACTGCCAAAGCCAGCCAGTAGCTGTGGCCAAGAGAAGCGAGGATAAAGTAGCTGGCAAGGAACGTGCCGGCAATGCTCAGTAGCGAAGTAATCCACACCAGGCTGGTAAGGGGTTTCTCAAAGTCGAGGTCGTCGGCCTTGCCGTACTTCGCCTTGGCAATGGCGCCGTTGATATAGTAGGCCAGCACCGAAGCCACGATGCCGAGGATACGCATGGCGAAAATCCACACAAGGAGGCGCACCTGATACTCAGGCGGCACGGCAAGGAGGATAAAGCTCACAAGGGCCACACCGGTCACACCGTAGGTCTCGAAGCCGTCGGCCGTGGGGCCGATGCTGTCGCCGGCGTTGTCGCCCGTGCAATCGGCAATCACACCGGGATTGCGCGGGTCGTCCTCGCCAATCTTAAAGACCACCTTCATCAGGTCGCTGCCGATGTCGGCAATCTTGGTAAAGATGCCGCCGGCAATTCTCAGGGCGCTGGCGCCAAGGCTCTCGCCGATGGCAAAGCCGATGAAGCAGCTGCCTGCCAAGTTCTCAGGCATAAAGAGCAGGATAACCAGCATCAGCACCAGCTCGATGCAAATCAGCACAATGCCGATGCTCATACCTGCACGCAGGGGGATATTGAGCAAATCGAGCGGCTTGCGTCTCAGCGAGGCAAAAGCCATGCGGGCGTTGGCGTGGGTGTTCATGCGCACCCCGAACCAAGCCACCCCGTAGGAGCCGAGGATGCCGATAACAGTCCAGGCAAGCACCAGAATCACCGAGCCTGCCGGCATATGCGAGAGTACACCGAAATAAAGGGCGATGGCTGCGCCGATGAAGAGGAAAAGCAGCACAAGGAACTTGCCTTGCTGTTTGAGGTAAGTGGAACAAGTCTTGAAGATCACGTCGCCAATTTCCAGCATCGAGCGGTGGGCTTTCAGCTTGCGCACCTTGCTGTACTGCCAAAAGCCGAACAGCAAACCCAACACCACAATCAAGAAACCCCAGTAAAGGATTTGAGTGTCGGGATGGGAGGCAAACCCTTGGGGCATTTCTAAATCAGCCTCGCTGGCAAATGTGAAAAAGGGCAGGGCAATGGAAGCCAATGAAGTTGCTAATCTTTTCATAAACAATGCTATTTGTTAATTATATAGGATTTAAACAAAATACAAATATACTAAAATTCCCGCAGATACAAAAAAAAATCGTACTTTTGCATTCCGTTTTGAAACAATACAGAAAAGTTATAGTACTATGATAGAGAATAATCTTCAACAGGCTGTGGCCAATGCTCTCAAAAGTTTGTACGGCATCGAGGCCGCTCCCGGCACCGTGGTGCTTCAGGCCACCAAGAAAGAGTTTGAGGGGGACTATACCGTTGTGGTGTTCCCCTATGTGAAACAGGCGCGCAAGTCGCCTGAACAGGTAGGCAACGAGCTGGGAGCCGAAGTGAGCAAGGCAGTAGCTGAAGTGTCTGGCTACAACGTCATCAAAGGCTTCCTCAACTTCTCTGTGTCCGACAGCTATTGGGCTGAATTTGTGGACAGCAAGGCTGGCGATGCCTCCTATGGGTTAAGAAAAGCCCTGCCCGACGCCAAGCCTGTGGTGGTGGAGTACTCCTCGCCCAATACCAACAAGCCCCTGCATCTGGGACACATCCGCAACAACCTCCTGGGCTGGTCAGTCAGTCAGTTGCTCGAGGCCAACGGTGCCAACGTGAAGAAAGTGAACCTCGTCAACGACCGCGGCATCCACATCTGCAAGTCCATGCTCGCATGGCTCCGCTACGGCAACGGCGAGACCCCCGAAAGCAGTGGCATGAAAGGCGACCACCTGGTGGGCAAATACTATGTCGAGTTCGACAAGCACTATAAAGAAGAGATAAACCAGCTCGTGGCAAAGGGCATGGACGAGGAAGAGGCCAAGAAACAGGCACCCCTCATGCTCGAGGCTCAGCAGATGCTCAAGCGCTGGGAGGAAGGCGACAAGGAAATCCGCGCCCTGTGGGAAAAGATGAACAACTGGGTGTATGCCGGCTTCGATGAGACCTACCGCAAGATGGGTGTGGCCTTCGACAAGATATACTATGAGTCCAACACCTACCTGCTGGGCAAGGAACTGGTGCAGAAAGGACTCGACATGGGTGTGCTGTTCCGCAAGGAGGACGGCTCCGTGTGGTGCGACCTCACCGCCGACGGCCTCGACCAGAAACTGCTGCTCCGCCGCGACGGCACCTCCGTCTATATGACCCAGGACCTCGGCACCGCCCTGCTGCGCCACAATGAGTTTGATGCCGACAAGCTCATCTATGTGGTGGGCAACGAGCAGGACTACCACTTCAAGGTGCTCAAACTTGTGCTGGGCAAACTGGGCTTCGACTGGGCCGACAAAGTCTATCACCTGTCCTACGGCATGGTCGAACTCCCCAACGGCAAGATGAAATCGCGTGAGGGCACTGTGGTCGATGCCGACGACCTCATCGCCGAAATGGAAGTGACCGCCGAAGAGATGTGCCGCGACCACGGCAAGAACGACGACATGAGCCCCGAGCAGCTCAAGGCTCTGTACCACACACTGGCACTCGGCGCATTGAAATACTTTATCCTCAAGGTCGACCCCACCAAGAACATGCTGTTCAACCCCGCCGAAAGCATCGACTTCAACGGCAACACAGGCCCCTTCATCCAATACACCTATGCCCGCATACGCAGCATCGTGCGCAAAGCCGCTGAGCAGGAGGGGACCGACCTCTCGCTCAACGTGAAACCGTTGGAACTCAACGCCAAGGAGCGCGCTGTGGTAAAAGCTCTTCACGACCTGCCCGGCACCGTGGCCTCGGCTGCCGACAGCTACAGCCCCGCCATGATAGCCAACTATGCCTACGACCTGGCCAAGAACTTCAACAGCTTCTATCAGGACACTCCCATCCTGCGCGAAACCGATGCCAACATCCGCCTCTTCCGAGTCAAACTCTGCGCACTCGTCGCCGTGGCACTGAAAAACACCATGAACATCCTCGGTATCGACGTGCCTGAAAGAATGTAATGAATTGAAAATTGAAAGTTGAAAATTGAAAGTTGCTGCCGCACCTGGATAATTTTCACTTTTCACTATTCAATTTTCAATTTAATTAGCTTTCAACTCTCTTAACGAATTCTTTGCTATGTACTATACAGATACAATCACCATACCCAACTACATCTGCGACCAGTACGACCACATCTCCCTGTGGGGACTGGCACGCCTTTTCCAAGAATCAGCCGGACACCATGCCGAGACCGCCGGCATGGGCTTCCGTCAGCTCATCGACCGGGGCAAAGCCTGGGTGCTCTGCCGCATGTATTATGTGATAGACCGCATGCCCAAGGAAAGCGAGACCGTCACCGTGCGCACATGGTCAAGGGGCACCGACGGCCTCTTTGCCTTCCGCGACTTCCAGCTCATCGACTCCCAAGGCGTGGCCGCCACCTGCAGCAGCTATTGGGTCATCATCGACTTCGACACCCGCCGCGCCGTGCGCATACGCGACTACTGGGCTGCCATCTCCACCCATCCCGACTGCGCCACCGACCGTGAACAGCTCGACCGGCTGCGTATCCCCAAGAATGCCGAAGAGAACCTTGTGGCTCAGTTCCCCGTCAAACCCTCCATGCTCGACCACACATTCCATGTCAACAATGCGGAATACATCAAGTGGATAATGGACAACCTGCCCGCCGGTGCCCCGCACAACGCCCCCTACCGGTTCTCCATCGAGTTCCTCAACGAAACCCAGCCCGACGAGTCGGTATCTGTATATCGGTGCAATGCTCTCTCCCAAGATGATAGGAATACCTACTTCAAGGTGTGCAACAACCACTCAACCGCCGTCGTGGCATCACTGTGTGAAATTGAAAAGTGAAAAGTGAAAAAATGTCGACAGGAGGTGCGCCAGCCAATTCTCAATTCTCAATACTCAATTCTCAACTTTCAACTGTCAACTCTCAATGAAACGCCTAATAATATTCACCCTGCTCCTGACGCTTGCCGCAGCACCGGCCAACGCCCAATGGCTCAAAGGAATCTTTAAGAAAAAGGCACCCGCCGACACCGTTGCCGGCATGCAGCGGCTCACCGAGGTGATGAACCTGCTGCAAAAGCAGTACGTCTCCGACCCCAACACCGACAAACTCAGCGAAGACGCCATCCGCTACATGCTGAAAACACTCGACCCCCACAGCATCTACGTCCCTGCCAAGGAGGTGAAACGCACCAACGAAGCCCTGCAGGGCAATTTCGAGGGAGTGGGAATCACCTTCTCGGTTATAGACGACACCATCCGTGTGCAGGAAGTCTTTGCCGGTGGCCCCGCCGAAAAAGTAGGCATGATGCCTGGCGACAAGTTCCTGCGTATGGACGGAGTCAACGCCACAGGCGACAGTGCTGTCAACTCCTTTGTTTTTCGGCACCTGAGAGGCAAGAAAGGTACCGTTGTCGTCACCGACATGCTGCGAGGCAAAGACTCCATCACCTTCCACATCGTCCGCGACCGGATACCCATTCATTCCATTGAGGTCTGTTTCATGGAGGATGACTCCATTGGCTACATCAGCCTCATGCGCTTTGCCCGCAACTCCGTCAGCGAGTTCCGCAAGGCACTGGACCAACTGCGCAAGCAAGGCATGCAGTCGCTCATCCTCGACCTCCGGGGCAACAGCGGCGGCTATCTCGACATCGCCTGCGGCCTCTCCAACGAATTCCTCTCGCCAGGCCGCATGATAGTCTATCAAGAGGGTCGCAACCGTCCGCGACAGGACTTCCGTGCCGCCCGTGTCGGCCACTTCCGCAAGGGCGACCTCGTTGTGCTCATCGACGAAGGCAGCGCCTCGGCGTCCGAGATTGTCAGCGGCGCCGTCCAGGATTGGGACAGAGGACTCATCATAGGCCGCCGCAGCTATGGCAAAGGCTTGGTGCAGACCATGTACAACCTCTCCGACGGAGCGCAGGTGCGCATCACCACCGCCCGCTACTACACCCCCTCCGGGCGCTGCATCCAGCGGCCCTATGACAACGGCACCGACGAGTACAACCGCGAGCTCCAGAACCGCTACAAGCACGGTGAACTCTTCTCCGCCGACTCCATCCATTTCCCCGACTCCCTAAAGTACACCACCTTCGGCGGGCGCACAGTCTATGGCGGGGGCGGCATCATGCCCGACATCTTCGTCCCCATCGACACCACACCCTCCACCCCCTTCTATCGCGAATGCCGCCGCAAAGGCATCCTCAACCAGTTCCCCCAGTATTGGGCCGACCAGCACCGCACCGACACCCTCGTGGCCGACTTCGACCGCTACATGGCAAACTACGACAGCCTCACCGTCGACTCCGACTTCGTGGCCTATGCCGCCACCAAGGGCGTCGTGCTCGACAGCATACTCGACTTCCTCTACGCCGACGACACCCTTGGGCGCAACGCATATTCCTTCGCCACACACGAACATTTCCTGCACCTGCAGATAAAAGCCCTCCTCTCCGACAACCTGTTCGGACGCGGCCACTACTACCGCATCATGAAAGAGGAAGACCCCGTCTACCGCGTCGCCGTCCAAACCCTCCGCAAGCATAGAGGCAAGAACTAAGAGCCAGGAACTGCGGTATACAATCCTGGTTCTTACCTCTTGCTTCGCTTTCTGTCGCTTCGCGCGGAATTTACTTTTTATTCTGTGAAGGATTACTCCAACTTTCCTCAGCGTTCCGATATTGTCTCTTATTTGTCCCCAACGTTCCTCTGTGTGCTTTCGGGGCTCGATGTAGCGTCGTTCTTTATCATATCGTTTTCCGATATGTTTCCCTCATTTTTCCCTTTGTGAAACGGAAACAAAAGGGAAAACGATCGAATAACGATCGAATAAATGAGGACGCATCATCGTTGTCTGATTGTGTTAAAATTGAAAATTGAAAGTTGAGAAGATTGCTTAAAAGTTGAGAGTTGAAAGTTGAGAGTTGAGAATTATCCGGGTGCGGCAGCAACTTTCAACTTTCAATTCGTCAAGCATTCAGGCAATAATCTCAACTTTCAACTTTCAACTTTTTTCTGTTTCGGATATTTGTGGATAATCAAAAAAAAAATACAAAATGTAAAAAAAAAAATGTATATTTGCAGCGTGGTATAAATAGAAAATATATATTAAAATGTTATTATTTGTTTTGCTTTCAGTTGTTTGAAAATGATGTCCATCCGGTGACGCATAACAGGTTGCATTTGGAGTGCGGCAACTGGCGGAATGACAGTATTGTTGAAGACTAAAAAAAATAGATATGAAAAAGATTGTATTACTTGTGACGGCATTGACAGCGGGTTGGCTGTATGCACAGGTGCCGCACACGGCTCCGCTCGACACTATCAGGGACGGTGAACGGGAGATAACATATTTTTATTACAATAATTGGGAGCGTATTTGTAAAGAGGGATATAAATACGAAGGTTATTCCACTTATACATCAACAAGGGCACTTCGGTTTCATACAGATTCGTTACTGCGGGTATGTGGCATAGCTATATGTGCGACACCTTCGAATGACGATTTATACATGCAAATGTATAATTGTTATACAGGCAGTATCCTGCGGTTGCAGATTTTCGAGGCCGGCAACGGTTCGCCTGTCCTGTTGGCGGAGGCGACGGGCGACGTCAATACGGCAAGCCGCTGGATAGAAGTGTATGGCTATGAATCTGATCCAGGTATTTCAAATAATACCCCTCCAGGTCCGAAACACTATAGTGTCTATCCAGTTACTGAGGTGTACTTCGACTCAACGGTAACGGTGAATGACTCTTTCTATGTTGGCTGGAGTGTCAACCCTCCATCGGATCATCACCAATATGATGGTGCACTTATGAATATATTGAGTTGGACTGGGATAGGTTGTATGTATGTTAATGATCCAGCCTCTCATAAATTCCCTGAAGTCGTGTTTAATACAGTTACTGAGACATGGTCTTATTTTGTCACATGTTTGCCATACTTACCGTTCATTTTTCCAATAATCGACTCGACAGGATGGTATTTGTATTGCGACACGATGGTGTGCCCCCGGATAAAGGACTTGAACGTGTCGACGGATTACGGGATGGCAGTATGCTCGTGGCTGGGCGACACGCTGGATGGTCATGGGGAGTGGCAGTTGTCGTATGGGCCTGTGGGCACAGAACCCGGGGGTGGGCGAGTGATTACGACATACTCACAGAGCCATGTGCTGAGCGGTTTGGACGACACCATGGCATATGTGGCATATGTGCGAGGCAAATGTACCCGATGCGACAAGTGGGGGGAATGGAGTTACGGAGTGGAGTTCCGTTTGCGAGAACCCGAAGGGGTGCAGAGTCCTGAGGAAATGGGGGAAGGTGTGCGGGTGCAGCCCAACCCCACGAGCGGCAAGGCTGAGGTGCAGGCATCCATTGGCATGCACCGGGTGACGGTGTTTGACGCGCAGGGTACGCAGGTGCTGACACAAAGGGTGTCAGGGACAGTGGCCGAGCTGGATCTTGGCGGCAATCCGTCGGGAGTATATATGGTGGCGGTCTATACGCCAAAGGGCATAGTGTGCAAGAAACTGGTGGTGGAATAAAACGAGGTGAAAGCAAGTTAGAGTTGAGAAGATTGCTTAAAAGTTGAAAGTTGAGAGTTGAAAGTTGAGAGTTGAGAGTTGAAAGTTGAGAGTTGAGAGTTGAGAATTATCCGGGTGCGGCAACAACTTTCAATTTTCAACTTTCAATTTTCAATTCGTCAAGCATTCCACAAATCACAACAAAAATTCATCAACAATCGAAAAAAAAATGTATATTTGCAGAATATAACATTTTGCGGAAAGTTTTGCAAGATGTTATATCACAGCGGAAAAACTCTAATAGTAGAGACTCCGTGCATATATAAAAAGAGGAATGTTTGAATGTGTGAACGTGGGAATGTGGGAGTAAGAAAAAACTAACACATTAACACATTAGCACATTAACACATTAAAAAAACTATGGATTATAACTTCAACGAAATCGAGTCGAAGTGGCAGAGGTATTGGCGCGACAACCATACCTACCGCTGCTCCAATGTGTCCGACAAACCGCATTTCTATGTCCTCGACATGTTCCCGTACCCTTCGGGTGCCGGTCTGCATGTGGG
>JAEEGL010512689.1_pt1 | contig 18024 bp, 11 predicted proteins | sample 9134231 | NCBI WGS metagenome assembly JAEEGL01 (sample SAMN16246548, study PRJNA631951) | gut metagenome | biome: gut microbiome; feature: rumen; material: fiber-attached | host: Bos | place: Iran: Karaj | collected 2018-10 | reverse complement strand
TTGAACTAGGAATTGATTTAATTTTATTCTTATAATTTGTAATAAAATTACTTTCATTAATTACATGAATCTTAGTAAAATTATCAAAATATTTTTGATATTTTTCATCAATATTATTATCATTCATTTCTTTATAATTTAATCTTTTTTCTATTTTTTCTTTATCATTTTTTTTCTCCAAATAAAAAGGAGATTTCCTTGATTTATAATAATAAATAGATTTCCAATCAAAATTTTTAAAAAAATTATGATTTTTAATTTCTATAATTCCATTATAACCTAATCTTTTAGTATTATCAATTTCTAATAATTGATTAACAAAATTACATAAATTCTCACTATATCTATTATTAACATTATCTTTATTTAAATTAATTTTATTATTTTCAAATTCTTCAATCACTTCATATTTTTTTTCTTTTTTAAAAGGTCTTTCAAAATTAATTAATTCATAAATAATAACACCTAAAGAGAAATAATCACTTTCAAAAGAAATTTTATGATTTCTATAAAATCTTTCAGGAGATATATAACCAATAGTTCCACTAGTATCATTATATAAATTAATATTATTATTAAAAATAGAAATTCCAAAATCACTAATTCTAATAAAACCTTTTTCATCAAAAATTAAATTTTCAGGTTTTAAATTTCTATGAATAATATTATTAGAATGAATATATTCTAATCCACTAACAATACAACCAGAAATAAATTTAATTTCTTCTTCTAAAAAAAATTCATAATGAGAAATTAAGGATCTTAAATCTCCTCCTGGTAAATAATCAAGTACCATAAATAAATTATTTTTATCTTGGAAAGTACAATATAAATTAGATATTGAATTTGAATATAATGATAATAATATATCTCTTTCGTTGAATATGTATTTTATCATTTTTTTTTCTATTATTTTCTCCTTTGATAATTGTTTTAATGCTAATATTCTATTATCTTTAAAATAACGAACTTTATATACTTTTCCAAAACCACCTTCTCCTATTTTTTCCAAAAAATCAAAACATTTTAATGAAGGAGTTGATAATGTTTTTAATGATGAAGATAATTCTTTTTGTCCCATTATTATTTTTCTTTTTTTTTAATTTTTTTTTACTTTTTTTTTATTCATTTAATTTTTTTAATTGTTTTAATTCATAAATTAATGTATTTAAAAATAAAATATTATCAATATTCAATATATCATATAAATATATATTAAAATCAAATTATTAAAGAGTAATTTTAGATTAAAAATAATTTATAAAAATATGAATAAAAAGATTATTAAATGGAATAGTATAAGTAATAATAAAAAATCTTTATAAAATTAAAAATAAATTAAAATCTGTTGTTACTGGAATAATGTTTCAAAAAAATTATTCTACACTTCATCATTTTTCTACTTGTTAATAAAAATATAATTTTGATGTGTCTATTACTTAAAAATATTAAAATGAAAGTTTATAATATTTTTTTTGATAATTTATTTTTTTTTCTACGTTTTTTCATTTTTAATAAATATATTTTAATTAAGATTTTTTTTATATAAATTTAAAGAAAAAAAAACAATTAAATTTAAACTAAACAATAATAAACAAACAACAAAAAATTAAGAATATATTTTTCCTAATAAAAAACATAAATTTCCATTTAAAAACCCAAATATAAATAATATAAATAGATATAAAAGAAATTAAAAAACTCTCAAATAAAAAAATTAGAAAAAAATTAATCGATATCTTGATGAGTTCTAAAAAAATGAATTTTTTTAACAGGTTCAAAATTTAAAGAAGGAATATCTCTAATAGAAATTTCATCAATTTCATCAGTATCATAATCATATTCAGAACCATCAGTTTTAATAATATAATTAGAATTTTGAGAAGGTCTTTCTTGATTTTTCAATTTTAATTTTGATAATAAAAAAATTTGATTATTTTTTTCTCTTTTTTCATTTAATTGTTTAATTAAAATTTCTATTTCATTTGATAAATTTTTGTCTTGTAATGTTTCATTATTGATTTCAAATTTATAAGGCGCTTTATCATTATTTAATAATAATTTTGAATTTTCTTTTTCTATTTTATTTTCTAATTTTTCTATTTCCTTTTTATTCATATTATTTTTTTCTTTATATTTATCATATATTTTATTTAATAGTAATTCATATTCTTCTCTTTTTATTATATTCTTATTATTTTCATTTTCAAAATTATTTAATTCTATTTTATATTTTAATATTTCTTCTTCATAATTTTTTACTTTTTTTCTGTGATTTTCTATTATTTCACTTCTTTCTTTTTCAAAATTATTTTCTATATTTTCTATTTCTTTATTTAATTTATTTTTATATTCTTCTTTTAATTCATTTAAATTTTTTTCATGTTCTCTATATAAAAGTGTATATTCTACTGATTGACTCATATTTTCATTTTTATTTTTTAATAAAATTTTTTCATTCTTTGAAAATGAATTATTATTATTTTTATTGTTATTATTATATATTTTCTCATATTCATTTAATATATTTTCTTCATATTTTAATTCATTTAATTTATTATCTCTTAAATCTTTTAATTCTTCAATTGTTTTAAGTAAATCTTTTGAAGGAATATTTCTTACATATTCTTCTATATCTTTTATTTCATTTAATATTTTTTCTTCATTTGTTTCTTTTACAGGAGTCTTATCTTCTGTTGATATTATTTTATTACTTTTTGGAGTTATAGTATTTTCTCTTGACATTACTTTAATTTGAAATAATAATAATCCCACAATTAAAAAATATGTATTTATTTTTTTCCACAAATATAAATTAAAAATATTCCAAAATAAAATAATTAAAAATAAAAACAATATTTAACAAAAATTTAAAAAATTGAATTAAAACCATACATCAAAAAAACTATATAAAAAAGACTAAATACAAAAAAAAAATACAACAAACCTAATAAAAACCAAAAAATAAAAAAAAGAAAATTTAAGTTTTTGAAGTTAATATTCTATACCCATCCCAATTACTAGGAGCTTGGCATTTATAACTTTTAATATATTCCAAAATAGTTTTTGTAGGTCCGTCACTTTTATCTAAATATTTAGCTTTTAATAAATTTTGATAAGCATCTTCCCATTCTCCATCAATATAATCATTAAATCCATCTTCAAAATAAGTAAAAAATAAATTAGATTTATAAGGTTTTAATAATTGTCTTAAACCTTTACTTTGTTTCATATAAACTTCACCAATAGTTTTATTAGGTTTAACTTTACTATATTTATGCCATAATTTTTTTTTTTTTGTAGCATAATAATTTCTCTTTTCTCGTAAATTTAATCTTTCTTTATTTGAAATTAATTTCCCAGGACGAATATTTTTATTAATATCAACAGTATATAAATTTACTGGTTTTTCACTTCCTTTTAAAGTAACAATATCAATTTTTCTACATTTTTCTTTCATAAAATCACTTAATAAATTATAAAATTCACCACTGAATAAAATATTAACACCATAAATATTTGTTGCAGTTTCTAATCTTGCTGCAATATTAACATTAGGACTTAAATATGAACAATCTATTTTATAAAATGATCCTATTGCTCCTTCTATTCCCCATCCTGTATGTAATCCAAATCCCATTTGAACTGAATATTTATTACCAAATTTTTTTATTAAATCTGGATCTTTTCTATATTGTAATATTGTTCTTGATTTATTTATTTTCTTTAATATGTTTAAAAAACCTAATAATGCACAATCTGCTAACTCTGATTTTTTATCATATAATTCATTTGCTATGTTATTATTTTGAGAATTTGTTTTATTGTTTTTTATATTATTAGTTGGATTTTGTAAATCATTATTTTTATTATTATTATTATTTTTATTATTACTATTATTATTTTCATTTAAAGTAGTTTCTTTCTTTTGATTATTATCTTTAAATTTCCATGTTAATAAAAATGAATCTCCTAAATTTTTATTTGTAATTCCATTAAATTTATCAACACAAGAATGAACAATATTAGAAATTTGATTTACAAAAATCATAGTTTTTTCTTGAAAAACTTCATTAATTTCACTAAAATTATGAACATAACAAAATCCAAAAATAGCTTGAATTTTTTCTCCAGAAAGCATAGGATTTAAACCTTCAGAACTTTGAATATTTTCTTTTAAAATTTCTCCTCCAGCTTCTCCAAAACTAATAGCAATTAAAGCAGAAATTCTAATAATTGCACTTTGTATTATTCTTATTTCATGACTTACACTTTCTTTATCTTCTCTTTTAATTCCTACTTTTTCAACATTATTTTTTAATTCTTCTATTGTTTTTGAATTCACAGGATCTTTGGAAACTATATCAATTACTTTTCCTATTTTTTCTAAAGGTTCAAATATTAAAATATTAATATCTCTATTTATCCAAAAACATAAAAATGAAACTGATAAAACTATATAAAGTAATTTTCCTATATACATTAATGAAAAAATTTGAGAAAAATATTTTCTTGATATTACTATTATTGTATTATTATTTTCTCTTGGATAAATATAAGATATTTCTCTTTTATGATAATTATTTTTATTATTATTTATTGATTTATTTTCATATACAATATTTTCTTTCCATTCAACCCAAATAATACAATATAAATGAGAAGGATTTAAAGAAAAAGTTGAATTAAAATATTCTTTCACTAAATTTAATCCTTCATTTACTGTATAATTATCAAAAAATTCAATTGAATATTTAATTAAAAAATAATATGATATTGTATTATTATTATAATTATCTTCATCAGTGAAAATAGAAACAACAAAAATTAATAAAACTAAAAAAATCATTATACGAGAAATTCCTTCTGTTATTTTTCTACTAATTCTACTTTGTTGATGTTCTTTAATATATTTTTCAATAGCTACTCCTTTTTTTTTAAATTCGTTGGTTGAATTATTATTAATTGAAAAAACTGAATTTTTAATTCTCTTATTTTTATTTGGTTCTAAATATAAAGGATGAGGAGAAGGAGTTTGAAAAGGAAAAGTACTTGTATTATTCATATTACTATTATTATTTAATGTATTTGATTGTCTAAATAATTTATTATTTGATTTTGTTCTTGGAATTCTTATTTTTTTTTCTATTTTTTCTATATATTTTTGAATTAAATGATTATTTTCTCTTTCTTTTAAAAAATTCACAAATAAGTTATATAATTTTATCACTCTTAATAAACGAAAATTCTGAATTATATTTAATACCATTTCAATTGTTAATTGTTCTTCATATGAAATATATTTTTTTTTTCTTGATTCTTTACCATAAATTAATATTTGTAATAAAGGATAAGAAATTTCATCAAAGTCAAAAAATAAATTTAAAAAACTAAATACATCAATCCAATAATTTAAAGTTTTAGATAAATTTTCATTAATAATTGTTCTAAGTAAAAAATCAAAAAAATAATAAATAACAGCTAAAATATAAATTATATTATAAAAAAATTTATATTTTTCATTTAAACAAATCATTTTAATATCATAGAAAAAAATAGTAATAAATACAACGCAAATCATAATAAAATAACCTTTTAAAGAGAATTCAAATTGTTTTAATTCAGATAAAAATTTATTTTCTTTTTTGGCGATTAAAGTTTTTTCTTCTTCATTGTTAGACATTATATTAGAATTATTATCATTATTTTTTTCATTATCATTATTTAAAAGTTTATTTTCTTGAAACCAAATTCCAATTCTTCTTTTTTTTCCTTCTTTAGGGGAATTTATAGGAGAATCATTATTACTACTTTGAACTTGACTTGATTGAATTTGTTCTAATTCTTGAAGATTTAGTAAATTTATATTTTTTAAATTTTTTAATACATTCACTTGATTATTGTCTGTTTTTGGGTCTTTTAATTCTGATCTTTTTGTTAATTTATCTTTATATATTTCTAATATTGGATTTTTGTTATTTTCCATTTTTTTAATTTTTTTTTTTTTCTTAATTTAAATTTCGATATTATAAGTTTTTTTTTAAATTAATATTAATAAATGTATTTATTATGGTTTATACAATAATGATTTTTAATTCTATTTTTTGCTTTTAAATTTAATGATTTATTTATTAATGTTTTTTCCACAACATTTTTTTTTGTTAAATATTTACATCAAAAATTAAAATAATTTCATTTATATTTAAAATTAAAAATTAAATTCAATGTTAAATAAATAATATAAAATATTTAAAGTAATTTTTCATATAAAAATATTTTTAAAAAAAGAATCATCATTTGTTTCAAAATTTGAGGAATGAACTGTTCTAATAAAATATTCTACATTTTCTTCTTCAAAAGTCCCATGATTATTATAATTTCTTTTAATTGATAAAATACAAAATGTAATACATATAAAAATTAATGATAACCAAATTATAATATGAATAGGTCCAATACTCGTTTTTTGTTTTTTTAAATTATTTGTTTTTAAAGATGTTTCAATATCTTTTACTTCATTTTTAATTCTTTCTATATTTTCTTTATAATTTTCATTATTTGATTTTTTTATTGAAGAACCAATTATTATATTATAAGTAAATAATATAAAGAAAAATATAAAAACAATTAATTCACCATTATTTTTAATTTTATTTAACAAAGACTTCTCCATTAATTCTTTTATTTAGAAACATAAATCAATATAAATTAATTAAATTAATAAATATTTATATTTATAAATATAGAAAGTAAAATAAAAATAATAATCAACATTCTTTATATAAAAATCAAATTAATTGTTGAATGTTTAAAAAATAATAGAAATAAATGCATTCAAAACATAAAATATCATTTAATGATTAACTTTTAATTCATTTATAAAATTAAAAAAAATTATGTTTTTAACAAATCTTCCCATTTCTCTTCCTTGATAAAATATTATAATTTTTTCAATCAAGAAATAGGAAGATTAACCAAATAAATTTCTTTATCTTTTATTCTTATTAAAGATTTAATATCTTTAAAAATATGGTTCAACAATAACTCAATCTTTACATCAAATTTATCCATCTTTTCCAAATATATTTTTTATTCCTTTTTTAAAGATTTCTTATTCAAATTTCATGAAATTAATATATAAATAAAAAAAAGTTTTTCTCCGATTTCTTCAGTACAAAAAAGATAACTACAACAATTAAATTTCCAAAAATATTTTAAAAAAACAAAATAATTTTATATAAAAAAAAACAAAATAAACCAAAAAAAATGGGAAATAATTTTACATCAGAAATAAAAGTATGTATTCGTCAAGACAACTCTTCAAAATTATTAGAATTGATAGAAAAAAATAATATACCATTAAACTATGAAATAGGAAATCCGAAAAGAACTTTAATAATATATAGTATATTATATCATAGTCCAAATTGTTTACAATCTTTAATAAATTTAGGAAATGATTATAATATTCCAGATAAACAAGATCAAAGTTCTCCTCTTTTTTTAGCAAGTAAATTTAATTATGTAAATTTGATAAAAATATTATTGAATCAAAAAGATATAAAAATAGCATCTTTAAATAATATTGGTTTAAATGCTTTAGATGTTTCTATTATAAGAGGAAATTATGAATCAAGTTTATATTTAATTAATAATACAATATTAAAACCAGAAAAAAGTTTAGAAAGTTATAAAATATTAAATAAACAATTAGAATATCCTTTATTTAACATTGATTTATTTTATGAAACTTTAATGAAAAAAATAGATTTAGAAAAAATTCCAAATTTTGCGTTACCAAAAAAAAGATTAATTCAATTTAAAAATAAAGTTCCTGATCCAAATGAATCATGGACGAATTTTATTAAAAGATTAGGAAGATTTGAATTATATCAACCTCCTTTAATTGATAAGAATCAATATGGGAAAGTTAATTCTATTTATATGAAAATTCAAAGTAAATTAATTGAAAATGAATATGGTGTTCATATTGATTTAAGTGGAAATGATAATAATAATAATGATTTAGATGTTAATATTACTTCTCATGAATTATTAGAAAAAAATAAAAGTAATTCAAATTTTGAATTAAATGATATTGATAATGAAAAAAAAAATACTATTATTCTTAATCAAAATATATTTGATAAAGAAAAGGAAATATTAAATGTTAAAAATGATGAAATTAATAATAATGAAAATGATGAAATTAATACTGATGAAATTAATAATGATGAAAATGATGAAATTTAATAATTTAGGTTTATGCTATTATTATTATAAAGATATTATTATTATTTTAATATTGGTGTTTTATCAAAATATATTAAAAACATATATTAAGTAATAATAAAAAATTAACTAAAATCTTAATATTTACAATAAATAAATATGATTAAAATAAATTAAAAAAAAAATCATTAAATAATATCTTGAAAGATTTGTTCTAACTGAATAAAATCACATCTTTTTTCTTCATCAACATTAACCATTTTTAAAATTAAACTGATGAAAAAATCAGAATAATTACTTTTTAAATATTTATCTAAAATACTTTTAATATCATTATTATTATTTAATTCTCTAATTTCATATAAACTTTCATAACCAAGACTTGCAACATAAATACTCATTAAACCAAAACTATAAACATCACTTTTAAAAATATTATGTTTAACAAATCTAATATATTTTTTTTTTCTTAATTTTAAAGCATCAAATAATATTGGACTCATAAATAATTGAGTTCCTCTTAAAGTTTGTTTGGATAAATTTATATTATTTTTTAATTCTTTTGCTTCTCCAAAATCAGATAATTTAAATTTATTATTTTCTTTAAAATATAATATATTTTGTGGTTTAATATCTCTATGAGAAATATTTATTTTTTGTAATTCTGAAAATGTTTTTATTAAATTATATAATATTTTTATTAATTCTTTTTCTTCGTAATAATTTTTATTTTTCCTTCTTTTTATTATTTCTTTTTCCCAATCTGAAGTTGCTAATTCCATTATTACATATAACATAAATGTTGTTGAATCTATTTGTTTTGTTTCTTTATATATTATATTTATTAAATCTAAACTTTTTTTTGTTGATTTTGATATGTCTTCTAATATATTATATTCATGTTGTAAATTATTAAATTCTAATTTATTGGTTACTATTATTTTCTTTAAAGCATATAATTTTTTTTCTGGAGATTGTACTTTAAATATTTTACCAAATGAACCTTCTCCTATTTGTTCTATTATTTCGAAATCATTTAAATTATATTTTTTAAATTCTTTTTCTTCTTTATTTTTATTATTTAAATTAAGTAAATTTGGATTATTTTCTTTTTCTATATTTTTATTATTTATATTTAATATATTTTTATTATTTTCTTTCTCATTTTTATTTTCTTCTAAATGATTTTTTTCTGATTTCATAGAATTATTTTCAGATACATATGCTGTTGAAGTTGAATTTTTATTTATTGATTTCTTTCTATAATTATCATTAAATTTATTATTTCCATTATTATCTTCTTTATTTTCATCATCAGATAATTGTTTTTTAATTTTAATAACAGGAGAATTAATATTATTATTCTTAATAGATTTAGGATAATTATATCTAATAGGAGAAACAGATTCATTTTTTCTTAGATGATTATTCTTATTATATTCAATATTTTTATTATCAACGTTATTATCATTGTAATCAATATTATCATTATTATTATTTAATACTTTAAATCTTTTATTACAAATTGGACAAGTCCAAATAAAATTATAATAATAACTCATTGCTTCACATTTATTACAAACAATAATTTTTTTATTATTCATATATCCTAAATATAATTCTCCTTTACAATTAAATTTATGATAAAATTTTTCATTTTCAATTTTTATTTTACAATCACAACCCATTAATTCAGGAAAAGCTTTTTTTTTATTGATTAAAGTATCTTTAATACAAATTCTCATATTTTTAAATTCTAAATTATTATATTCTTTTATTTCACAAGAAAAATTTTTTTTACATATTAAACAATTCCATAATATTTTTTCAGGACAAAATTCAGTATTGCATTTCTTACAAAATAACTTATTTTTTTCTTTATCAAATAATAAACTTTCTTTGCAAAAATTACATTTCATTGTATCATTTATTATTGCATTACAATGATATTTTTTCCATGTTGCAAAAGGTAATTTCTTTTCTTCTTCATTATTATTATTTAAAAATATTATTTTTGAATAAAAATCAATTTTTTTATCATTACAATGAAATTTAATTAAATTACTTTTATATATCATTTCACATTTAATACATAATAAAAATATTTCATTTATATTTTTATTTTGTTCTTCTTCTGAATTTAAATTATTTAAAAGTTTATATTTAAAAGAATAAAATTTTTCTCCACATGAATGAATATAATTATCTTCTTTTTTATCTTTTGAACAATGTTCTATTATTTTTTCATTAAAAATATTTTTTGAAATGTTATTTTCTTTTAATTTATTTTTTATCACTTTCATTGCATTTGATGATAATTTTAAATCTTTTAAATATATTTTTTCTGTAAAATAATCTTCGATTTTGTTTTTTATTTTTCTTGGAATGTCGTTAAAATTTTTTTTTAAAGTTATTTCAACTCTTTTTATTATATTTTCTAAAAATTCTTTTGGTGGTAATATAAGAATCATTTGAAAGAAATCATTGTATTCTGATATATATATATTTAATAATTTCTTCTCTTCTGATGATAGTAAATTATAATTTTGAATTTTCTTATTTTTCATTTTTTTTTATATATTTCAATTTTTGATTTAAATATATTATTTAAATTTTTTTCTTTTTGAAAAAAAATTATTAAAATTTAAATTTAAAGTTTATATATTAGTAATAAAGATAATAATGAATTTTTCTAAATAAAATAATATAAAAATATAATTAAAATTTAATATATAATTAATAATCCTAAAAATAAAAAATACTTTTAATATTAAAATAAATAAATTTAAACAAATAAATAATAATTTTAAATATATAAAAATCTTAAACTCTTAAAATTAAAGTTTAACCTATTATTTTTTTTTTAAATTTTTACCAGGAGTAGCTTTTCTTATTTTTTTATACAAATTATTATTAACAATAACTTCATTAATTTTAACTCCATAAGAATTAATTTTATTACAAATATAATTAAATTTCTTATTAAAATTAATATCATTTTTATCTTTTCTTAAATTAAAAGTTACTTTACCTTGAACAATTAAATCATTATTAGTAATATTATTATCTATATTATATATATGAATACCTTCTTTTAAAAACATTTTTTTAATAATTATAGGTTCTAATTTATTAAATAATTCTTTTTTTCCAATAATTTCATATTTATAATGATCTTTATCAGGAAAAATTTTTTTAGAATTTTCAGTTTTTTCTTTATAAGGAGTTATATTATTATCACTTATTATTTTTAAAAAATTTTTTGGTTTAGATTTATATATTTTTTTATCTTTTATATTTTTTGTATTTTCAATATATTTTTTTGTTGCTATTTCTGTGTTTAAAACTGTCCAATCATATTTATATGGTAATAAAGATTTTTTTATATTTTTATTTTTAGGTCTTTCTATATTTTCTCTTGAATTATTTAAAGTTAAATTTTCTTTTTTTTGAAATTTAAAATTTTTTGGCTTTTCAAAAAAAATATTTGATAAATTACTTTGAAATTTCTTTTGTTGAGAAAAAGATCTTGAAGTTATATTTTTTATAGTATTATTATTATCTTTTTTTATATTTATTGAACGGGTTTCATAAAAAGAATTAATTCTATTTATTTTATTTTTTTTATATTTATTCTTATTATTTTTATAATATTTATCACCAAAAAATTCATTAAAATATCTTCCTGTTGCAGAATAATTTCTTTTTATTTTAAAATTTTTACTTTTTTTTTCCATATCTTTTATAAATTCTTTATGCTTCTTTTCATCATATAATTTTTTTATTTTTTTTTCATCTAATTCACAAAATTGATTTAAATACATTTCATAAGGAGAATAAATTTTATAATTAGGTTCAAATTTTTTATTATATTCTCTTTCAGTTGGTTTAGGAGTTATTAAAGGTATGTTTTCATTTAAATTAGAATCAGTATTAAAAATATTTGAAGATTTATATTTTTTATAATAATAATCCTTTTGAGAATAACTCCCTTCTTCAGTCATTTATTTTAATATTATTTTAAATAACATTCAAAAAAATAAATAAATTAATTATTTATTTACATTTAATATTTTCTGTATTTTAAAAAAATAGTAACTTTGTATCAATTTAAAAGAAGAATATTTTTAATATTAAGGAATATTAAGGCAATAAGAGCAAAATATAATAAATATTAAATTATTTAAATTTAATCAAAATAAAAAGAGAAAAGAAACAATAATAAATAATTAAAAACTATTAAAATTTAAATATATAAAGTAATTTAAGTAAAAAATAATTATTGATACTAATTCTAATTTTTCAAAATCTTGATAAAAATGTTAAAAACAAATAAAAAGAAATAATAAAAAATTTAGATATTAATTAAATATATAATTATATACCAATAATAGTTGATTTAAATTATTTATTATTAATAATAAAATTATTGAATAAAATAAAATATAAAAAGGAAAAAAATCATAAAATGAAATTTGAATCAATGAAATTTACAAATTTTAATCAACTTCGAAAATATAGTAATTTCAGTGAAAATGATAATGATAAGAAATTAGCTATAACAACAAATTTAGGAAAATTATTAAAAAATGATATAGATTTAATAGAAAAATTTTCTCCAAGAAAAAAAAAACATTTAAAAATGTTAGATATTGAAGAAGAAGAATCAAATAAAAAATTTTATGATAATTTTTTAAATAATTTATTAAGTAAAGAAAAAAGATTTATAACGAAATCAAATCACAAAAATAAAAAAGAAAATAATATTCCAGTTCAAAAAAGATCAGCAAAACTTTTAAGATTTAATAAATTTAAATTTGCATATTCACTATTTAATAAAGTAAAAAAGGATTTAAAAACAAATAATTATAATATAAATAAAATAAATGATAATGATTTTATCGAAGAAGATAAAAAAGAACAAAAACAACAATTTAAAAATAAATATATGGCAACCACATTTGAACAGCAATTAGAATTAGAAGAACAAGAAAGAGAAAAATTAAAAGATAATAATAATATTAATGTTAATAATAAAATTAATATTAATAAGAATATAAATAATAATAATAATGTTAATAATAATGTTAATAATAAAATGAATATTAATAATAATAATGATATTAATGATAATATTAATAATAATAATAATATTAATGATAATATTAATAATAAAATAATCGAAAAATCTTTTAATGAAAAATCTAGTTTTCATAGTTTAAAAAAAAATAATTCTAGTTATATTATTGAACAATATGACAAAAATAGTGAAAATATGAAATTAAAATTTTTAAATAAGGAAATTCCTTATTTTAAAAACGACAATAATAATAATGAAATACATGTAAATACTTTACTTGATAAAAAATCAAATAAAAATACTTTTCAAGGAGATTTAGAAGAAAAAAAACATACTTTAAATACTACTCCTAAAAGTAATAATAATTATGTTATTAAAGATATTAAAAAAAAAAAAAAATTTTGGTTTTGCTGCATACCAATAATATAATAATTATATATTTTTTGTTATATAAATGTCAAATTAATAATATTATATATTTTAGATTAAAGAAAAAATATGATTTAACAAATTTTAATTTACATAATTTTAATTATTTATGTAAATAATTTTTTTCTTCAATTATAATTGATAATAAAGTTTATTCTTTTTATTTATTAAAATTATTTTTAGAATTATTAATTAATAAATATATTATATATGTATTTTCTATTAAAAATTAAGCAAAAAAATTCAATTATATAATAAATAAAACAAATAAATTTTCACTATTTAATATTTATTTTTTGTTCTTTCATTAATTTATTTTCATTTTCTTGTTTTTATTTTTATAATATTTCTAATATAAATTCATTTATTTTTTTCTTTTCCAAATAATGAATTTTTAATACTTCTTTATCATTATATTCATCAGAAAATTTATTAATTTCTTCATCTTAAATCAAAAAAAAAAACAGAGGAAAATTTTTTAAATTATTAAATAAAATTTAAATTATTTATGAATATAAATTTAAAAATAAGAGATTAATTATATTATTATACACTCACAACAACAACACTTTTTCTTTATTTTGCTAGGATCCAAAATCGATTGAGATTGAGAAACATTATTTTGAACACCTGCAAAAGGTTCCATAGAGTCATCTTCAATATTAACATTAATATTATTAATATTATTATTATTATTATTATTATAATTATTATTATTATTATTATTATTATTATTATTATTATTATTATTATTTTCAGTCAAATATTTTTTAGTTAAATCCATAAAAACATTTTCGATACTATCATAATCTTTAGCACTAGTTTCAAAGAATAATAAATTATGTTTATGAGCAAAATCAGAACCTTCTTTTTTTTTAATTTCTTGTTTTTCATATAAATCACTTTTATTAGCAGCTAATCCAAAAATAATATTATTATTTTGATTATTTTGATTATTTTGATTACTTTGATTAACAGTTTCAATCCATTTTGGAATTTCTTCAAAACTTGCTCTATTAGTAATATCATATACAATAATAGCAATTTTAGTATTTTTCATAAATATTTTATTTACTTGTCTATAATCTTCTTGTCCTGCTGTATCATTTATTTCTAATGTTACATCTTTTCCTTCTATTTTTATATTCTTTATTGATTTATCTACTCCTACTGTCATTAAGTATCCTTCTGTAAATGTTTTATTCAAATATTGAGTTATTAAACTTGTTTTTCCTACTCCACCACTTCCTACGAAAATTACTTTTAATCTTATTTTATCATCCATTTTTCAATAAATATTTTTTTCTTTTCGGATAAAAAAATCGTAAATTATTGTTAATATTATATTATGAAAATATATTTTTATGTTAATGTTTTATTAAAAAAATAATATTTTTATTATTGAAAACATTAAAATGAATTCCTTTTCTTTAATGAAAATAGATTCCTTAGATAAATTATTTGAAGTTGGAGAAAAAAAAATAAAAGAAATAAAATTAGATATAAACCCTTTAAAAGAACCTCAAATAGAAAATAATCAAAAGACGAATTTTTCTCCTTCAATAACAAATAAATCAAATAATAATATTTGTCAATCATATCGTTCGAATAATTATTTAATAAAAATAACAGAAGAAGAAAACGAAATAAATAATAATAATATAAAAGAAACTCAAAATATAAGAAAATTAAAATTACCATTATTAATAGCAAAAAAAAGATCATCTTCTGCATTTTTTTTAAATGATATATATAATAAAGGAACTAAAAGTATTGAATTAACAGATTGTCAATATATTTATTCATATAAACAATTTCATCCTTTTTCTTTTATGACAGGACATTTTAAAACAGGATTTAATCAAAAAAAAAAAACATTAAAATTCCCTTCTCCGACATTTATAGAAAATGATTTATGGATTAAAAAACCAGATTTATCGAAAAAGTCAATTTTAAAAGGAATGATAATAGATAATATAAAAGGATTAGTATTAAAAGATAAAGAAATGACAAAAAAATTTAAGGGAATAATAGGAGATATAATAAAACAATTTATCAAATCAATATTTGGTCATAAAATATCATTAAATGTAAAATTATTTGAGCCAAAAAGTATTTTACAAACATTAACAGATTATTGGAGTTTTATTCCAAAATATTTTCCAATGGCAAATGATAAAACAATAAATGCAATAAGAAGAATGAAATTAATAATGTCATTCGGAGTGAGTGGATTATATTTAAATGCAAAACAATTAAAGCCATTTAATCCTTTAATAACAGAAACTTTTCAAGGAATATTTGAAAACACAAAAACAGAAGTTTATTTAGAACAAATATCTAATTATCCTACAATTTCAAGATTTTATGTTAAAGATATTGATTTTATTATGAGTGGTTATTATGATTTATCTGTTGAAATGGGTAGTATGGGAAGTAAAATTACTGCTTTAACCAAAGGATATTCTAAAATTGATTTTATAAATATTAATGAAAGTATTACTTATATTTTACCACAAGTTAAAATTTTAAATGCAATTTCTGAAGATGATAGATCTGCTTATTATATTTCTGTTATGATTTTTTATGATTTTAAAAATCATTTAAAAGGTGTTATTCAATTTGGAAAAGATAATAAATGCATTCATAAAATAAAAGGAATTATATTTGAATATAAATATAAAAATAATAAAATTGAATATGAAAAAGATAGAGAAAAAATGAATAAATTAGATTTTAATAATTTAGATAAAAGTAAATATAAGGTTAAAGCTAAATTAGAAGGTTCTTGGTTAAAAGAAGTTATATTTGATAATGAAAAATTATGGGATATTGATATTGATATTCCTTTTTGGATTAAACCTGTTCAAAATTGTTTACCAAGTGATTGTAGATTTAGAGAAGATTTAATATGGTTGTTCAGAAGCTTTTATTGTAGTAAAAATGAAGAAGAAAGATTAAAATATGAAAATTTAGCTCAAGAATGGAAATTAATTATTGAAAAATTACAAAGAGATGAAAGAGAACTTAAAGCTAAATTAAATAAAATTAGAGAAAAAGAAAAAACAGATAATAGGAAATGAAAAGGATAAGATTTTAGGAAAATTTATTTATTTTCTTCTTTTTTTTTTGTTTTTTTTGTTTTTTTTGTTTTTTTTAAATTTTGATTTAGTTTAAAGTTGATGTTAATATAGAATTAATTATTTGATTATTTTGATTTATATTTTAAATTTTATTTATTTATTTTGTTTTTTTCATCATTTATTTTCTTTAAATTAAATAAAATTCATTGTAATGTGATTGTATTAATAAAAAAGATTATTTTTATTCTAATAAAAAAAATATGATAATCATTTAATAATGTTTTTGATTTAAAAAAAATACAAAAATAATTTTTATTATCAAAAACTACATTATGGATATAGAAATGTTCATTTATAAAAATAATCATATACTGCAATAACACTTTATATACATAATATTAGAAAGAATCAAGTTTATTTTAAAAAAAATAAATTTCAAAATTAAATGAAATAAATAAGATTGTATTATTATTTAACATAAATAAATTAATTAGATTATACAATGAAAATTATGATATAGAGAGATTTATTTAATTTTATTAAATAAAAAATAAATGAATCAAATTTCTTTTGATATTATATATAAAAAAACGATAATGAAGTTTTTAATTAATCTTTAGAATCAGAATTTCATCAATAAAATTTAATGATATACGGAAAATGTAAAATATATGATACAAACATAATCTTTATCTTATGCCTCTTCATATTATATATTAACATCTTTTTTTTAAAGTTTTTCTATCAGTTTTATTACCTTTAAAAAATAGATACTTTTCATTTTCAATTTTTTCTTTAAACTAATATAATTAATATTATTGTTCTCCATTCAACAAATAATGATCAACTGAAATCTCTGTGATTACTTTATAAAATCCACAGAAACGGTCACATCTTCTTTTAAATATTTTTATTCAAATAGTTAATTATGTTTTTTATATTCTTTTAATCATTTTATAAAAAATGTTTTTACTTATTTAATTCATGGAAATTTCAAAAATTAAAGCTTTTAATGGGGTAAAGGAACGGTTTGCTTTTAAAATAGGAGGAGTAAGTAAATTAGATAAAGAGAAGAAGAATAATAATATTGAAATAATAGAAGATAAAGATATAAATCTATGTGATATTAATTTAAATATTTATCAAAATAAATATTATATAAAAGATTATAAAAATATTAGATCAATATATTGTGAAGAG
>JAEEGL017339732.1_pt1 | contig 18025 bp, 9 predicted proteins | sample 9134231 | NCBI WGS metagenome assembly JAEEGL01 (sample SAMN16246548, study PRJNA631951) | gut metagenome | biome: gut microbiome; feature: rumen; material: fiber-attached | host: Bos | place: Iran: Karaj | collected 2018-10 | reverse complement strand
GGCCCATTCGGGCGCTTACTGCCAGGCGCTCGAAGGGTTGATGGCAGTGCAGCTGACGCCCAGGGCGCAGGCGATCCGCGCAGTGATGCTTGAGCTCGAACGGTTGGCCAACCATCTGGGCGATCTGGAATTCATGGCGCGGGCCATCTCCTTTGGTCCTGCGGTGACCTGCTGTGCAAGGCTCCGAAACGACTATTTAAAGACGACGGCCCGATTCTGCGGGAACCATTTTGCGAGGGGTTTAAACTGGCCGGGCGGCATCAGCTATGAGGCGGATCCGGGCTGTCTTTCCGAGATCAGGGACAGGGTCTTAAAGGCGGCCGAACAGACCGAGATCGCGATTCGGTGGTTCGATTCGATCACATGGGTGCAAAACAGACTCGAGGGCATCGGCATCGTAACGGAGGATGAGGCGCGTCAGCTGGGGCTTGTGGGGCTTTCGGCCAGGGCGAGTGGATTGCAGCGGGACGTGCGATGCAACCATCCCTTTGGTTATTACCAGATCCTTCAAATACCCATCGAAAGCGTTTCGGGTGGCGACGTCTGGGCGCGGGCATTGATGCGCATCATGGAATACAAGCATTCGGTGCAATTCATTCAGACCGCATTGGAAAACATGCCTCAGGGGCCCATGCATGCAGGCACGCGCGCATTAAAACCGAGCGCGATGGTGGTCTCGATGACAGAGGGTTTCAGGGGTGAGACGGTCTACATCCTGCAAACGGATCCATCGGGTCGCATCTCTCACTGCAAGATTGTGGATCCCACGTTCCATAACTGCGCGGGGCTCGAAATGGCCATGCGCAATGAGGCGATCTCTGAGTTTCCGCTCTGTTTGCGGAGCTTTAACCTTTCGTTCAGCGGGTATGATCTCTGATGCTGAGGATCTTATACGAGCGCATCAAGGCGGGCTCGCGCACCGTCAAATGGCCCAAAGAGGGCTATGAAGAGGCCGAACTGCCCGAACGCTTCAGGGGACTGCCGCAGATTGAAGCCAGCCGCTGCGACAACTGCGGCGCTTGCTCCAAGGCTTGCCCACAGGGCGCATGGCTCCTTCAGAACGGCCATTACCAGCTCGATTTGGGTTGCTGCATATTTTGCGGAGACTGCGCGTTAGTCTGTCCAACGAGCGCCATCTCTTACAGCAAGCAATACAAGCTCGCACAGCGGACCCGGCAGGATCTGCTCTACACACCCCTTGCACCCAGAAAGGATCCACCGGATCGCCGGCTCGACGAGATCAGGCGCAAGCTGTTCGATCGTTCCTTAAAGATTCGTCCCGTAAGCGCAGGCGGCTGTGGGGCCTGTGAAGCCGAAGCCCATATGCTTTCCACGGCGCTCTGGGACATGTCCCGTTTTGGGATGTCGTTTGTGGCATCGCCCCGGCATGCCGATGCCCTACTCGTGACAGGACCCGTAACAGCCCAGATGCGCGAAGCATTGCTTCAGACTTACGCAGCAATGCCTGAGCCCAAACTGGTGATCGCCTGCGGTGTCTGTGCCATTTCGGGTGGTCCGTTTGCCTTTACGAGCAGCGGATCGCTCAATGAAAAAGTCTGTGGTGGAGTCGATGCGCTCCTGCCTGTCGATCTCTACGTTCCCGGCTGTCCACCGCACCCTCAGGTGCTTCTGGATGGTCTCCTAGCGCTTTTAGGTCGCATTCCGTAATCCCAGGGGATGCTCACTTTGCAGATTGTCTCGCATTGCATAAGGGCCGAGAGAAAAATCCATGGCTGTTAAAGATTTAATCGACCTCTTCATTTTAGGCGAAGCCCTCGTCGACTTCGTCCCACTCCATCGCGGACATTTGAGCCACAATACGGGCTTTGAAATTTACAGCGGGGGCGCACCCTGTAACGTGGCCATCGGCGCTGCAAGGTTTGGAGCGAAGGTGGCCTACAGTACCGTACTCGGCGACGATCCCTTTGGGCAGTTCCTCATCGATGCTTTAAAGGTCGAGGGTGTCAACATCGATGGCGTCCGTGTGACCGATGAGGATGAGACGGGGCTCTGCTTCGTTACCCTCGACAAGGACGGAGAGCGATCGTTCCTGCACCGCGGCGGTCACTCCTCTATTTTGCTCACTAAGGACGACCTGCCCCTTCATTTGGTGCGCAAGTCCCAGGCCATGTTGTTCACCATCGGATCTCTCAGAAACGAACAGGGAGAAGAGGCGGTGCGCACAGCGATCGGCGCATGCCCCGGTATCATCCTTTGCGATCCCGGTATCTGTCCCGGCAACTGGGGCCATACCACCGTAGTGCAAAAGCGACTGCATCAGGCCCTGCCCCTCTGCAATGTGGTCAAATGCTCCAGCGACGAATGCGAATTTGTGACCGGTGAAAAGGATCCTGAAGACGCCGCCAACAAACTCTTATCGCTCGGTGTAGAGCTCGCCGTGATCACTCTGGGGGCCGACGGCGCGATCTGGAGGCGTCAGCATGATCGCGGTCACGTCCCCTCACCCGACGTTACGGTGGTCGACACGACCGGAGCCGGAGATGCCTTTATGGCCGCCCTCTGCGTTTCACTCTCCAAAAAGGGGCATCCTCAGGATCTCTCGAGAGAAGCCATCAGCCAGTCTATCGCCGAGGGTTGCGCCGCCGGCGCCCTTGCGGTCACCCACCGCGGAGCCGTCACCAGGCACAGCTCGATCCTCTAACGCCCCGCCAACGATACGCCCTTCAGGGCTCTTCTGGCTTCTCACGCGATCACAATCCCCCAAAACGACGAGATCTCAAAGCCGTCCTCATGTGGGCAGCTTCGTTCCTTTCTCCGCATTGAGATGAATCTGCAGGCGCCATATTCAGCCTCCTTAACGGTGATTGTATCTGCCCATATCCGCGCACCCACAGCCACCTTCACAGCCTAAGAGAGACTTAACCAAATCGGTTACGGAGATTCACAGTCGCGTTCACTCACAGATTGCAGCGATTCAGATAAGATTCCATATCACCCTACCCGAACATTTTGCGGATTTACGGCAAAGGCTCCGTATCGGCGTTTGAAAGCCTCTCAATCGACCATACGACTCCTTTCAATCATCCATAAGAAATGATTGCGTTCTTTCGTCAAAAACTTGCAGCGAAGAAAAAGGAATCCTGAAAGGCGGGATTGAAAGGTGGGTTTAGAAGTGACCGAAGGCGTCGGGGAGGCCCATGGGATAGTTGATTTCGGCGTCTGAGCGCCTCACATAGCAGGGTTCCAATGTGGCCAGTGCGGGGGCTTCACCTTTGACAAAGGGTTCCATCAAAGCAGCTCTCGGCCAGTGGTTGGCAGCGCCTGTGGGGATGACGGCGTTGGGCCAGGCTTTTTTGAAAATCTCTCTATAGACCCATGCGCCGTCGCCTACGATCACGCCCGGATCTTTTAACACCTTGCCTGCAAGCAGTTCAGGCGCGATGCAGATGGGATCCTCGATGCCGCAGCCTTTGGCGTAGACCTCGCCCCTCTTGGCATCGAGAATGGCCAAAGGATCATCTGAAAGGAAGGGTGCGCGCAATGCATCGAGCGTCGAGACCCCATAGAGCGGCTTATTTGTAGCCATCGCGAGGCCTTTAAGGGTGGCCATTGCAACCCTTGTGCCCGTAAAGCTGCCGGGACCCAGACCGCTCACAAAGGCGTCCAGATCGTTTAGGGTGATCCCGGCCGTTTGCAGCACGCCCTCGATGTCGTTCAACAGCCCCGGACCATGCCCCTTATTGCAGCGGCGGCAACGCTCCACCAGGGGCACGCCATCGACCGTAAGGGCTACGGTCTCGTAAGGGGTTGCAGTATCGACAAGCAACAGTTTCATCTCATCCCCTCTTTCGTTCGATTACATGTGGCTGATGCGCCAAAGCCGCATCAGATCGTTTCCCAAAGCAAAGAGCATCAGGCCCACAATGCACAAAAGGCCCGCAACCTGTAAGCCCATACGAACCTTCTCGGGCAAAGGACGCCGCATGATGCCTTCCACAAATGCGACCAGGATTTGACCGCCATCGAGCCCTGGAATGGGCACTAAGTTTAAGACCGCAATGCTTAAACTGAGCAACACCATGAGCCTTAAAAACTGCTCAAATCCCGCCTGCGCAAACTCGCCTGCCAGGTAAAAGATGGTCACAGGACCGCTCAGCTGCGTAGGGCTCACATTGCCCCGAAGCATCCCCAAAAGCGATTGCAGGGTATTGTCGATGTCGCCCCAGACCCGCTCCATGGCGTGATGCCAGGCAAACGCGAGGCGCTTTTCATTCTTCGTCTGCTCGATCGAGACCATGCCGTCCGCCGCAGAGAACAGCATGAAGCCCGTGCGCCAGCGGCTCACTTCGCCCGCAAGCGGATCGGTCCAGGTCTCCTTTGCGAGCGTATGGGTGATCTCGATCTCTTCTCCGTCGCGCAGCACTGTGATCTTTCGGGGCTCTCCAGGCCGATTCTGCAAGGCGTTCAATAAAAAGGCCCCTAAGCTGTGACGCTCCCCATCCACCGCCATCAGGCAGTCGCCCTCTTTAAAGGGCAGGCCCGGTTGAACCGACGCGATGCAACGCCCCGCAGGCTGCAATTCGAGGCTCAAATCTTTGGGCTCTGAAAGTTCGACTGTGAGCGTATGCTCCGTCCGGGACTGCAAAAAGGGCATCTGCTCCATCAGGGGCGAACCGCGCAAAACCTTTAACGTCAAAGTTCCCTGCGCCGCCTTTAAAAGCTGCTCCACCTCGAAATAACGCCGCGTTTCGATGCCATTGATCGCGACGATACGGTCAAAGTTTTGCAGCCCTGCCTGCTCTAAAAGGCCCCCTTTAACCCCCAGCACCACGTCGCTTGCCTGATAGTAAGGCTGATAGCCGATGCGGTAATGCACCCGGGTCACGTTCAGATCGCTGTCGGTCTCTTCGATGCGATCGGGCGTAAGCGCGATTGTGACCGGTGAATCGGCGCCCTGATGCAAAACCAGAAACTCCATGGGCCCCTGGCTTTGATCGTATTGACCGATCCGTTTGGAGACTTCCCAGAAGGCGTCGACCCGCTGGTGATCGATCGCGACGATCTGGTCGCCCGCCCGAAGCCCTGCATTGTAGGCAGAAAGCCCCTCATCCACCGCCCCCACCCGGCTCGAAAGCAGGTTTTCAAAGTTCGGCGACAACCCATACAAAGCGACGCTGATCCCGATCGGCATCAGGATGTTCATCACCGGCCCCGCCAATGCGATCGCGATGCGCACCGCTGCCGGTTTGTTCGGGAGCGCGCGTGCGATCTCCTCTTTGGGGATCGGATCGCCGTCGGGTCCCTCCTGCCCGAGCATCTTTACGTAGCCCCCAATGGGTAGCCATGCGATCCTGTATTCGGTCTCACCGATCTTTTTCTTGATCAGCGCCTGCCCAAAGCCGATGGAGAAAACCTCGACCTTCACCCCCGCCAGCTTGGCTACGATAAAATGGCCAAACTCATGCCCCGTAACCAATACGCCCAATATGACCAAAAAAGCGAGGAGACTCAGCACAGCCCGCGCACCTTAAGGTAGGCCCAGATGAAGGGAGAGACGAACAGCAATCCGTCAAAGCGATCGAGGATACCACCGTGCCCGGGGATCAGATTGCCCGAATCCTTGATGCCCACAGCGCGCTTTAAAAGCGACTCGGTGAGATCGCCGAGCATCCCTAACGTGGCCCCGACGAGTCCTAAAACGATCGCATCGGCCACCGAAAGCGCATTGTAGGGTGCTGCAAAGAGGCAAAGTAAGACGACGGCAACGGTTGAAAGCAGCAGCGCTCCCAAATAGCCCTCGATCGTTTTCTTGGGCGAGATCCGTTCGGCCAGCTTATGGCGACCGATGCTTTTGCCCATAAAATAGGCCCCTGTATCGCCCCCGAAGGTGATCACCATCGCGAGCAATACATACCAGCCCTGCTCCTCACCGATCCGCAACGCCAGCAGCGGCGTAAACAGCGCCCCCAAATAAACCAGCGCAAAGGCGTCACCCATCAATGCCCGCGACATCGCCCCCAAATCCTTGGGCCGAAAGAGACGGGTGATGGCCAGAAACATGAACCCTGCGGCCATCGCCATCGAGAAGCTGTAAAACTCGGGCCACAAGCGATCGATGACCGGCTGCAATACCACCAGAAGCAGCGCAAGGGAGAGATAGATGCGATCCCATAAAGTGACGCCGTCGCTCTCTGCCTGAAGCCGCGTCATCTTCAGGATCTCGGGCACTGCAAGCAATACGACGATCGCCATCACCGCAGCAAACGCCTGCCAGGGCGCAAACAAAAGCAGCCCTACGCCAAAAGCCGACATCACGATCGCGGCTAAAATGCGCGTCAACATCTCTCATTCTCCTTTTAAATGATGGATTCGGAATCTTCAGATTCGTTTAAAGCGGCCTGCTTGATCTGATCGCCGGTCTTTCCAAAGCGGCGCTCCCTCGATGCGTAATCGCGCAAGGCATCATCCAAAGCGTCGGCATCGATCTCCGGCCAGCAAAGAGGCGTAAAACAGAATTCGGCGTAAGCGATCTGCCATAAGAGGAAGTTCGAGATCCGAAGCTCCCCACTGGTGCGGATCACGAGATCGGGATCGGGCAAATCGCAGCTGTATAAGGATGCGCTCACTGCGGCCTCATCGATGCTCTCGATGCTGCGCTCCCCTGAAACCGCCTGCGACGCTAAAAGCCTCGCTGCCCGCACGATCTCCTCGCGGCCCCCGTAACTCAAAGCGAGCACGAGCTGCATCCCGGTGTGATCCTTACTCTCGTTGCAAAGCTCCAAAAGCGGCTCGCGAACGAAATCCGGCAGCGCCCCGATGTTACCGATGGTGCGCAGGCGAATGCCGTTTTGCATGATCTCGTCATGTTCCTGGATCACATAGTCGAGCAGCAGGCCCATCAATGCGTCGACCTCTGCCTCGGGACGCGACCAGTTCTGCGCCGAAAACGCATAGAGCGTGAGCACCTTGATGCCCCTCTCCCGCGCCGCCGTCACCACTCGGTGCACCGCCTCTGCACCTGCCCGATGCCCCTCTACCCGAGGCATTCCCCGCTCGGCTGCCCATCTTCCATTGCCGTCCATGATGATCGCCACATGCCGTGGCAAACGATCGGCGGGCACGCCTGCAACCTCTACTGTCCGGGATTGAGATTGATCCATTGAAACGCTCGCAAGGTTTTAAAACAAGATTGGGTATAGGTACCCGCGCCATTGAGAGCAACAGAAATGGGACATTGGGGGGTTAATGATGGGCTCAGAAAGGGCTCGCATGCGGCTCTGGGTACCTTGCTTTGACGCATTGCAATCGATCGAAACGCGCCAAAGGCAAAAAAAAAGCTCTGAAGCCAAAAGACCTCAGAGCTTGAAGCGCCCGCAGCAGGGCTTGAACCTACGACACTTCGGTTAACAGCCGAATGCTCTACCGACTGAGCTATGCGGGCTTTTGAAGCCTTTTGGCTCACCTCAGCGAAGCTGAACGAGGCGTTTTTTAAACCCATGCCGAATGGAAGTCAAGAAAATTTTTATGGCCGAAGGATGAAAACAATTCTCCTTGCCACGAACCGGCATTGGGGCTTAGTTTGCCGGAAAGCAGACCGAAAATGGAGTTTGATATGCCCATCCTTGACCGCTCAAAATTATTGTGGATCGTCGCTACACTCGCCTGGGGCTGCGCTGATACGGACGATGACGACTCGACTGAAGACGCCGCATCGAACGAAAACGAAGTAGACGCCTTTAACCCCGGTTATCATTTTGATGAATGCGAACGCAATCCCGATAGTCCGGCCTGCAGAGATGCCGCTCAGCAGGACGCCGCTCTGCAGGACGCCGCTCTGCAGGACTCAGCCGAAATCCAGGACGCCAATGACGCCGATGCGCACGATGCCAGCAGCGATGGCAGCAGCACCGATGCGGAAGCAGACGCGGACGCCGCACAAAACTGCGAAGGCGAACACCGCATCTGGGACAACAAAGAAGGCAAATGCACCTGCGAAGATGGCTGGATCAACCTGGCGAACGATACCTGCCAGGACATCGATGAATGCGCAGGAGACAACTCGCTCTGCAAGTTCGCGCACGGCAAATGCAAAAACATTCCGGGCAGTTACCGATGCGAATGCAACTCTCCCCTGTACCAGATTTCGCGCGAAGGCGATCAATGCCTCGACGTGGATGAATGCGCGCAGGATGGGAATCTTTGCCCGAATGGCCGATGCAGCAATCTGGACGCCACCCAGTCTGAAACGACGCTGGGTTACGAATGCCTCTGCAATACCGGTTACGTTTTAAACACAACGAAGGATGGCTGTATCGATGAAGATGAATGTGCAGCCTCCACCAATCCCTGCGGAATGGCGCTGTGCGAGAATACCGACGGCGGATACGAATGCCTTTGCGGTGACCGCGGCCATTATGCAAACGGCCGCTGCACATGCGACGACGGCTGGATTTTTGTGGAAGGCCTGGGCTGCTCCCCCGTCGATCTGGTTGAAGTGGAAGCCGGCACCTTTTTGATGGGCAGCAGCAACGGAGGCACCGATGAACGCCCCATGCACGCGGTCAGCCTCAAGCGCTTCTTTATGTCCAAATCAGAAGTCACCAACGGCGAATACAACCAATGCGTCCAGGCAGGTTCCTGTACCGCCGCCCAATATGGGAACTGCGAATGTCCAAACAACAATCTGAGCGGGTTCCAAAACGATAATCAGCCCGTCGTCTGCGTCACCTGGACACAGGCAAGCCAATTTGCGGAATGGGCAGAAGCGCGTTTGCCCACTGAAGCCGAATGGGAATATGCCGCGCGCGGAACGGACGCCAAACCTTACCCCTGGGGCAACGAAGAGCCCACCTGTGACCGGGCGATCATGAAGTCAGGTACCGCCGAGACTACCATGGGCTGCGGTCAAAAGCGCACCTGGAATCGTTGCGCCACCTTCCCGACAGATGGCAGCGAAGCGTTCTGCGATCTCATCGGCAACGCTGCAGAATGGGTTCAGGATCACTACAACCTTTCGTACAGCGGCGCACCGACCGACGGATCTGAATTTATCAACGACAATTCAAACCTTCGCGTGCGCCGTGGCGGCTCGTGGGACAAAGGCAACGCGACCGGATTGCTGAGCGGCTCCGCCCGGGATAAGGCAGCCGAAGATCATTACGATTGCATCACCGGCTTCCGCGTGGTGCATCCCATCCCGTAAGCTCCGGCAAAGACTTTGAGGCGTCCGCTTTCAAAAAACGGGCGCCTTTTTTTGCCCTCTGCGTTCATCCTTCGAAGATCCCTCTGCAATGCAGATCCTGCGCGCGCGATCCCCAAAGATCAAAGCCTGAGATCCCCATCACGCCCCTGCAACATTGAAATATCAGCCTGTAGCAGTACAGATACCCGCCGCCCGATGCGCTCCACAAGCATTGAAAACAAAGTCAGAACCTGCAGGATGGGATCCAACAGCCTTCAAACTCAATCCCGCGATGGCGCGATGAAGACATCAACGCTCCAGTTCAACTCTTGCCGTTAGAGATGTAAAATACAAAACATTAAAGAGAATCCCTGCGACCCGTTGAAATCTCTTGAAGCGGAATCCCGCTTGGCTCAAACTCTCAAAAAAGAGGATCCTTTCGATATGCTCAAAATCATCTCTGCTTTATTCGTGTTCATTTGTTTGTTCCATCTTCGCGTTGCAACTGCACAGTCGCCTACACCAAATCAATCGGTCTCCGAGAGCAAAACAGATACAGGATCTGTTCCTTCTCCTTCGTCATCTGAACGATGTGCTTTAAAAGAAGGTTGTAAACATGACAGTCTTACCTGCACTGAAGGTTCATTATTTGAAGATGGAGCCTGTTTATGCGGATCGATCTATTTTGTCTTCCCTGGCAAAGGGATTACCTGTCAGGAGCAAAGTGATCACAGCCACCAACTGATCTGTACGCAAGATGTATGCAACTGCTACGGTGATCGCATTAAAAAGGGACAAGCCTGCCAGGTAAAGACCTGCAACGGATTACAAACGCTTTCGGAAGAGGGATGCGTTTGCGGCACTACTCCCTTACAAAAAGGCTATCAATGCGAATTCGGACGTGCGGAACGTGCGATTCAAAGCTGCAATCAAAGTGAAGGGTGCATTTGTGGTAAAAGGCAATGCAAAGCACATGAAACTTGCTATAAAGACAAATGCGTCGACCGCATCTCTTTAAAGCCCATTCCAGAAGGTTATACCAGCACCAAAGGTTTACCTCGCTGCGAATCCCCTCAGGGCTGCAACTGCGGATCGAGTACTTGTGAACAAGGGAGCTTCTGCATCAATCAGATTTGTTATCACGATCCCTATTTTAGAAAGATGGAAGGTAAAGTCTTCTACTATCGCCTCTTCGACTTCAATGATCGCCTTGATACTCACGAGTCTTATGAGTCTTACCGGCAATCGCTCTGGAGCTTCCTGTTTGCACCCGAACAGACGCTGATTTGCGATCTGGAACTGGGACGCAACTCCCGTTATTGCGACGAAACACCCGACATGACGGTCGGCGCGTTCTTAAAGACCTGCGGCGAGACCAAAATGCCTAAAAACGTGGCCCAGATGTATTGCTTGCTTTCACTCGAAACTTATAAAGATGGACTGGGCGTTGTGGCCATGGGGTGGAAAGAAGATCCGGCAGAGACCGCAACGCCAGAAAACGAAACCCATTAAGATGGTCTGGGCGACTCAACCGAACGGTCGCTGAAAGCGTTTCGGTCGGTTCAAAATTGCGGTGGTGATGGTGGGCAGGATGAAAGATGGGGTGTGCATGTGCAGAGCGATCGGTCCCGATTAGAACTTGATGACGCGATCGTCTTTGCCAAAGCTGCTCACGGTGGCCGTCACGTTCTTTAACGCGTATACGATGTTGTTGCCATCGCCAGGCTGATACATATGCCCGAGTTCAGGGTAAGCTTCGAGCATATGCTTTTGGGCTTCAATGCGCTCATCCCCTTCCAATTCGGCGGCAACGCGCATCCATTTGCCCTGACCGTCGTAGGCTACGATTTCAACCTTCGGGTTGATCGCGATCTGCTTTGCGACGTTCTTCTTCTTACCCGACTGGATATAAAGCTTGCCTTCAAAGAGATCGATGGTTCCGAACGGGCGTACGCGGGGCTGATCGTTCTCGACCGTCGCGATGTAATAAGTCTTCGTCGCCTTTAAAAAGGCATAGACTTCATTGATGTCGTTGGTTTCTTCGACTGCTGCCATTTTTGCATCCTTTGGTTTGGCTTCGTTTGCGGGATCCTCTGCTTTGGTCTTGGCAGATTCTGTATCGCAGGGCTTGCAGGCTTCACATGCAGGGCATTTTACAGCCTCCGCTGACTCCTTACAACATCCCGAAAACAAAAGACCAGTTGCGATGATCGCTAAAACAAAAGGCTTCAACATCTTAGACCTCGATCATTATCCCAATGGAAAAACCGCAAGGCTCGCCTTGCATCCCGTTATTTTGACTTCACTTCTTTTTGTTCGTCTTTAATTGTAAAACTGTTTGACGTTCAGACCGTATTAGATCATCCCAAATATGATCAGGTTTGGTCTGAGAGACCGAATTGCATAGCGCGTAAGCCTTTAAAATCACGCCAGTTTTCATTTTATTCATCGCTACCGTTCGAAAAAACTTGCGGTTACAACTTTTTTATTGAGAACCTGAAATTTCTTTTTTCTAACTGTAGGGAGAATTGCAAATGAAAGTCCGACAATTTTGGCCCCTCATCCTCGCTGCGTCAACTTGCGCCTGCGATGATGACGATTCAAATGCGAATCCGGCGGACGGCGAAACCGACGCTGTCATCGCCGATTCCTCAAACACCAGCGACGGCGGCACCACGGATGCCTCGAACACCGGCGACGACGCCTCTGAGGACGCCTCTGACGCCTTAGATGCCTCCGACGCCAACGAGGTCACCGATGCTGACGCCTCCGACGCCGATGCCTCTGACCCTGAAGATGCCTCTGACGCCGATGCCTCTGACCCTGAAGATGCATCTGACGCCGATGCCTCTGACGCCGATGCCTCTGACGCCGATGCCTCTGATCCTGAAGATGCCTCTGACGCCGATGCTGACTCAGAAATCGAGCCTTGCGCCGAAGGACTGAATCCAAACGAGATCTGCATCTCGGAAAGCGGCAGCTACCCCGGCAGCGTGCCCGCAGAGGAAGGCAAGGCCCAGGATTACCGCCTGCAAATCACCGAAAGATCGACCATCGATTTCAAGGTCACGGGCGCAGACGGCACAGCCTGCCCCAACGGCGGCATGACCGTCATTGTTACGAAGAAAGACGGCAGCAGCTGGACTCAGGAACGCGCGCCCATTGAATACCGTGGAGGTGAGTGCCGCACCGAATCCATCAACCTCCAGCCCGGCGAATACCGCATTTCTGTTTCGGAATTTGAGCATCAGGCCGAGGATATCGTCCTTCATGTTCAAATCGAGCCCTACCAAACCTGCGGCAACGGCATTTACGACGAAGGCGAAATCTGCGACGACGGCAACCGTATCGATAACGACGGCTGCAACAGCGACTGCAAACCCACCCCCGGGTACGAATGCACCGCCCCCACCGCAGACACAGCCTCGACCTGCCGACAACCGGAACCCGGCGACAGCTGCGCTTCTGCGATCGAGGTGACGGAGTTCCCGTATCAGCTCGCAGGTGGCGATTTCTGTGGAGATTTCACCAGCAACATCAAGCTCTCGGGGTATTACTGCGCAAACTCTACCAATTCCCCGGCATCCCCCGAAGTGGTCTTCAAGATCGACCTGCAAGCGGGCGATAAGCTCACGGTCTCTGAGCATGGCTCGCTCGATTCCGTGATCTCCATCCTGGATGGCGAATGCGGGGCCTCTTCCCTCTGCAAGTCCGGCTATTCCAGCGATTTAGGTTCAAATGAAAGCGCCGGGATCACCTATATTGCCGCAGCAGATGAGACCGTTTATGCGGTCGTCGAAAGCTATTACCCAACCTGCAGTTCCTCCTCCTACAGCTCTTGGGATGATGACGACGATGACTACGACTGGTATTACAAAGCGGCCTCCCCCTACGACATCCGCATCAGCAAACAATCCGTGGTCTGCGGTGACGGCGAGGTTGAGGGCAATGAGAAATGCGATACCGGTTCGACGACCAGCGAAGGCTGCGTCAACTGCCAGGTCGCCAATGGCTGGGCCTGCACCGGTACAACCAACTCACAATGCCATCAAATCGAATGCGGTGACGGCAAGGTTGAAGGCAATGAGCAATGCGATACCGGTTCGACGCCCAGCGAAGGCTGCGAGGAATGCGAAATCGCCGAAGGCTGGACTTGCAGCGGTGCTCCGTCTCAATGCCACGAGATTCCACCCGGCGATAATTGCGCAAATGCGATTGAACCCGATCACTATCCCTATCAGCTGACGGGCAACAATTTTGAAAATGATTTTGACGACTTATGGGCCAAAGGCACCGGCTGCGCAGGGGGCACCATCAGCAACCTGCCGCCTGAAGTCATCTTCAAAATCGACGTTCAAGAAAACGAAGTGGTCAACGTTTCGGAGCATGGCAACCTCGATGCCGTGATCTCCATTTTGGAGGGCTCATGCGAAGAACCTGTCTGCCGAACGGGTCTCTCCAGCGACTACGGTGAAGAAACAGGTATCACCTATACCGCCACTGCGGATACCACCATCTATGCAGTGGTCGAAAGCTACTACGGCCCCTCGTCGTCGTACTACTCTACAACATCTAAAGAACCTTACAACATCATCATCACCAAGCGCATCCCCGGTTGTGGTGACGGCATCATCGATATGGGTGAGGTTTGCGATGACGGTAACAACGAAGACGACGATGGCTGCTCAGCAGACTGCACAGCGATTGACGATGAGCATTTCACCTGCACGAAGGATCTCAGCAAGGTGCCGAACACCACTTGCGTCGAAAAAGCGTGCGGAAACGGGCATTTAGAAAACGAAGAAACCTGCGACGACGGCAATGAGATCGCTGGAGATGGCTGCGACGATAACTGCGACGTTGAAGACGGATTCAGCTGCACAACCGACGTTTCTCCGAGCGTTTGCTATCACACAGGCATCACCACATCGGCCGATAGTTGTAATGATGCCGCCGAAATCACCGTCGATCGCTTCCGCATCACGGGCAGCAATTTTGGTGCAGACTTTACCCACCAGTGGTCCAAAGGCACAGGCTGCACAGGCGGCTCCGATGATGCCCCTGAAGCCATCTTTAAAGTCCCCGTTCATGCAAACGAAGTCGTTCAGATTTCGGAACACGGAGCACTCGATTCCGTACTTTCAATCCTTGAAGGCAGCTGCGAAACCACTTGCCAAAAATCAAACGACCTCTCTACCGATGAGAGTAAAGGCATCACCTACACTGCAACAGAGGATGGCGTCATTTATTTAGTCGTCGAAAGCTATTACAGCGGCGAAAGCAGCCAAAAATCCTACGATATCCGCATCGTCCAGCGTGACATTGAATGCGGCGATGGCAAGGTTGAAGGCTCCGAACAATGCGATCTGGGTGTCGACGAAAACGGTGACGAGATCGAATCGGATGCCTGCATCAGCTGCGAGGTGCAACCCGGTTATGCCTGTACCGGCAGCCCCTCAAGCTGTGTTGCCATCTCTGAAGGCGATGCTTGCACCAAGCCCAAGACGCTCACATTTGTCGCAAACACGGCTCCCAATGCAGCCTCTGATTCAGTCATCGCAAGCGATCAGGGAGATGCCTTAAACGCCAGCTATGACGATTACTGGGCTCCAGGGACAGGTTGCGGCATCACTTCAACCGACGCGCCTGAAATCGTCTATGCGATTCAACTTGAAAAAGATGACTTACTGACGGTCTCAACCCAAGAAGACAACGCCCTGTATGGCTATGCCATGATCGTCACCGGCGACTGCAATGCGGCTCACTGCGCAGCGATCAACGGCGGTTATCGCACGAACTTCTCTACAAGCTATCAGGCAACCAGCGATGAAACCGTCTATGCCATCCTTGAAGCCTATTCGTCATATTACTCAAGTTCTGCTTACGCCGTTCAGTTTGAAAAGCACAAAGTGGTCTGTGGCAATGGCATCGTGGAAGGCAACGAGGAATGCGACGACGGTGCAGAAGGCAGCGAAGCCTGCAGCAATGAATGCAAAGCCAATCAAGGATTCAGCTGTTTCGATGGCGTTTGCTATCACACATCGCTTGCTTCCGGAACTGGTGAAAGCTGCGCTCCAGACGAGGTGGGCGTCATCAACACTGATAACTACCTCGCCTTTGGTGAAGACTTCAGGACATTTGCAAACGCCTATCAGATGAATGGCACGAACTGCAGTAACTATAGCTACTACTTTGACGCAAATACACCCACTGCGGTTTATGCCATTACACTCGACCCAGGCGACATCCTTGAAGCACAACTGGAAGCTGATGCCTACGGAATACAACTCGCGCTTGTTGAAACTTGCGAAAGCGGCGCTACATGCCTTGACAGCGATTATACAACCTATAGTCCAGCTGTTTCGATCAGCTATACAGCCGATGAAGCAAAGACCGTTTATTTGTTCGCCCGCGTTTCTACCTATACATACAGTGCTTCTTACACTTACTCTTACAATTATGCTCTCCTCGTCACCAAACATCAGCCTGAATGCGGTGATGGCAAGGTTGAAGGCTCCGAAGAATGCGATCTGGGCTCTGATGATAATGGCAGAATCGATAGCGACGCCTGCAACAACTGCATGGTGCAGGACGGTTATGCTTGCACGGGCAGTCCTTCAAACTGCGTTGAAATCGCTGAAGGCGATGGCTGCAGCAAACCTAAGAAGCCCAACTTTATCGCCAATCCGAGCGATGAAGCTCCGGCAGATTCAATGGTTGCAGACGATTCAGGCAGCATCTCAAACTTTAAGAATTACTGGACCGCTGGCGCAGATTGCAGCAGCTCCAACAGCAGCGAAGCAGCCGAAATCATTTATGAAATCGAGCTTGCAAAAGATGAACTCCTGACGGTCTCTTCCCAGAGCAGCAACTCGCTTTCTGGCTATGCCATGATCATCGACGGCAGCTGCAAGGCAGGTCACTGCGCAGCGAAGAGTGGCTATTACAGCACAAGCTTCTCTGCAAGCTATCTGTCCACAGCCGACGAAGGGGAAACCGTTTATGCCGTCATCGAAGCCTATTCATATTATGCAACTTCCGATTTTGCCGTTCAGTTTGAAAAGCACAAAGTGGTCTGCGGCGATGGCATTAAGGAAGGCAAAGAAGAATGCGACGACGGCAACGCAAGCGACAGGGATGGTTGCGATGCCAGCTGCAAAGTTGAAGACGGTTATATTTGTGATGAATCAGGCTGTTCTTTGGCCAAAGACGGCGATACCTGCAGCGCGCCGATCTATGCCAAAGATATGGATGGCATGGTGAATGGCTATGGCAGCTTTACCATCTCAAACGATCCCTCCTCAACCGATTCCAACTGGAGCAACGATTACACGCCACAATGGAAGGCGACAGGCTCCGTTTGCCAAGGCTCTTACAACAGCGCATCGGCCTCTGACGTCATCATTCTGCTTGAACTCAAAGAGGGCGATGTGGTGAATGTTTCCGAAAAGGTATCCAACTTTGATGCGACCATCTCTTATGTTGCTCAGACAGAGGATTACAGTTGCGACACAGCCTGCATCGCCTCGATCGATGGTTCCCATGATGTTGAAGCCGCCGGTCTGACCTACACAGCCAAGGAAGACATCACCCTTTACGCCATCGTTGAAAGCTATGCTGCAACTGCCAACTATCCTTACGAAATCGTTGTCGACATTCACAGGCCTGTATGCGGTGATGGTAAAGTTGAAGGCACCGAAGAATGCGACGATGGTAATGAAGAGCCTGGTGATGGCTGCGATGCATTCTGCGAAGCAGAAGAAGGCTTCAGCTGTACCGACGATGGTGCTTGCTACAATACGCAGTTGACATCTGGCACTGGAGCAAGCTGCGAATCAGCAGGTGTCATTAATCTCATCGACTTTAATGGCTTCCGCACCACAGGTGAAGACTTCAGCACGTTTACAAACGCTGGCCAATACACCATGGCAGGCAGCGATTGCGCCAACTCTAGCTCCTACTTTGATGACACAACCCCTACTGCCGTCTATGCCATCACACTTGATGCAGGCGATATTCTCGAAGCATCTTTAGATGCAGATGCTTATGCTGCACAACTTGCTGTCGTTGAAACCTGTGCAAGCAATGAAGCATGCTTAGCCAGCGATTACGACACTCGTTGGACTACTGCCCCAACCGCCTCGATCAGCTATACAGCCGATGCAACAAAGACCGTGTATTTGTTCGCCCGCGTCTCTACCTATACATATAGTTCTTCTTACTCCTACAATTACGCTCTCCTCGTCACTAAACGCCAGGTTACATGTGGCGATGGACTCATCGAAGGTGACGAAGAATGCGAAGACGGCAACACAATCGATGGTGACGGCTGCACCGCTTGCAAAGTCGATGCCAACTTCGTATGCAACGGCCTTCCTTCGGTGTGCCACGAGGCCGAACCTGGCGATAGCTGCAAGAATGCCATCGTACCCGACTTCCCCAATAACGGATACGGCACGGTTACCTACGGCGGAACAGAAGACAACTTCGATGATCTCTATACCGACCAATGGTCAGGGAACACCCCCAGCTGCAAAGGTTCTGCCAATGGGCCTGAAGTGTTCTTCAAGCTCGATCTGATCACAGGCGATGTGGTCACCGTAAAGCAGACAGGAGATGCAGATGTAGTCATCTCTTATGTTGCCGATGTGGATGGTACATGCGGATCGGTCTGCCTCGCTTCGAGCGATACCCCCGAAACCTTGACGCACATCGCATCCGCTGCCGAAACGATCTATGCGATTGTAGCCGCCTATTCATCATCAACCAGTTATGCCCACCGACCTTTCAATATCATCATTGAAAAATCGCACCCAGAATGCGGGAACGGTACGGTTGAAACCGGTGAAGACTGCGATGGAGTGGAGGGTTGCACAGACGACT
>JAEEGL014758239.1_pt1 | contig 18025 bp, 12 predicted proteins | sample 9134231 | NCBI WGS metagenome assembly JAEEGL01 (sample SAMN16246548, study PRJNA631951) | gut metagenome | biome: gut microbiome; feature: rumen; material: fiber-attached | host: Bos | place: Iran: Karaj | collected 2018-10 | reverse complement strand
GTCTTCTTGCCGCAGCCGTCAACGATAACGGTGTTCTCTTTCTGAACCTTAACGGATTTTGCTCTGCCGAGCATATCCATGGTAGCATCCTTCAGTTCCAGACCAAGGTCGGAGGAGATCACCTGTCCGCCGGTCAGAACTGCGATATCTTCCAGCATTGCTTTTCTTCTGTCACCGTAGCCGGGAGCCTTAACAGCAACTACATTGAAGGTACCACGCAGCTTGTTTACGATCAGGGTGGTAAGGGCTTCGCCCTCAACATCCTCTGCTACGATGAGAAGCTTAGCGCCGGACTGTACGATCTGCTCCAGAAGAGGCAGGATCTCCTGAATGTTGGAAATCTTCTTATCCGTGATGAGGATGTAGGGATTGTCCAGAACTGCTTCCATCTTATCCATATCGGTAGCCATGTAAGCGGAAATGTAACCTCTGTCGAACTGCATACCTTCTACCAGATCAAGCTCGGTCTGCATGGTCTTGCTTTCCTCAATGGTGATCACACCGTTGCCGGTTACCTTTTCCATAGCGTCCGCTACCAGATTGCCGACTTCCTCATCTCCTGCAGAGATGGAAGCTACCTTTGCGATATGCTCTTTTCCTTTTACCTTGGAACTCATCTTTGCGATGGCTTCCACTGCACAATCGGTTGCCTTCTTCATACCCTTACGACGAATGATGGGGTTTGCACCTGCTGCCAGGTTCTTCATTCCATCGCCGATACTAGCCTGTGCACGAACGGTTGCGGTGGTGGTACCGTCACCTGCTACGTCATTGGTCTTGGTAGCAACTTCCTTTACCAGCTGGGCACCCATGTTCTCAAACGCATCCTCAAGCTCGATCTCCTTGGCGATGGTCACACCATCGTTGGTGATCAGGGGAGCGCCATAGGATTTATCCAAAACTACGTTTCTACCCTTAGGTCCAAGTGTTACTCTTACAGTATCCGCAAGCTTATTCACGCCGGCTTCCAGACTGGTTCTGGCGTCTGCACCGTATTTGATCTCTTTTGCCATTGTTTCGTCCTCCTGTTTCTGTTATTTTACGATTGCTAAAATATCGCTCTGGCGAACTATGATATACTCTTCTTCCTCAATCTTTACTTCCGTTCCGGAATATTTGGAAAAGATCACATGCTCACCTTTCTTTACCTGCATCGCAACTTCCTTGCCGTCAACCATTCCGCCGGGGCCTACTGCGATGACTTCTGCCTGCTGGGGTTTTTCCTTGTTCTGACCCGGCAGTACAATACCGGATTTGGTGGTCTCTTCAGCCACCAGCTGCTTTAATACAACTCTGTCACCAAGTGGTACTAATTTCATAGTGAATGCCTCCTTTTGCATCATCTTTTTCTATCTTGTTAGCACTCATATCTTTTGAGTGCTAATTACCTCAACTGATACTCTATCACTCTGCCTATTCTTTGTCAACTGTTTCCGTGTTTTTTTCAATGGTTTCAAAAAAAAGGTCTGCCGGGATTACCGACAGACCATCAGGATCCGATGTACTTAGTTTTCGTCGTCCTCTCTCTGGGCTGTATAAACCGTTCTCTTTCTTGCCATCTCATCGCTTGCCAGATACTCATCATAGGTGGTGATCTTATCGATCAGGCTGCCGTCCGGCAGGATCTCCATGATGCGGTTTGCGGTGGTCTGTACAAACTGGTGGTCATGGCAGGAAAACAGTTCCACACCCGGGAACTTGATCATACCGTTGTTCAGCGCCGTGATGGACTCCATATCCAGGTGGTTGGTGGGCTCGTCCAGGATCAGGCAGTTAGCGCCGGAGATCATCATCTTGGAAAGCAGGCATCTTACCTTCTCTCCTCCGGACAGAACCTTAACTTTCTTTACGCCGTCCTCACCAGCAAAGAGCATTCTTCCCAAAAAGCCTCTGACGTAGGTTACATCATTGACGGGTGAATAGCCCATGAGCCAGTCGGTGATGGTAAGATCATTATCAAACTCGGCAGTGTTGTCCTTGGGGAAATAGGCCTGAGAGGTGGTTACACCCCACTTAAAGCTTCCCTCGTCCGGCTCCAGCTCTCCTACCAGAATCTTAAACAGAGTGGTCTTTGCCAGCTCGTTGCCGCCTACAAAGGCAATCTTATCATCATGTCCCACATGGAAGGTAATGTTGTCCAGTACCTTTTCTCCGTTGATGGTCTTGGAAAGATTCTCTACAAACAAGACCTCGTTACCGATCTCACGATCCGGTCTGAAATCAATATAAGGATATTTTCTGCTGGAAGGCTTGATCTCATCCAGCTCGATCTTTTCCAGGGCTCTTTTTCGGCTGGTAGCCTGCTTGGATTTGGAAGCGTTAGCCGAGAACCGAGAGATGAACTCCTGCAGCTCCTTGATCTTTTCTTCCTTTTTCTTATTGGCTTCCTTCATCTGCTTGATCAAAAGCTGACTGGATTCATACCAGAAATCATAGTTGCCGGCATAGAGCTGGATCTTGCCGTAGTCGATATCCGCAATCTGGGTACATACCTTATTCAAAAAGTATCTGTCATGGGAAACGACGATAACCGTATTTTCAAAGTCGATCAAAAAGTCCTCCAGCCATGCGATAGCATCCAGATCCAAATGGTTGGTAGGCTCGTCCAGCAGCATGATGTCCGGATTACCGAACAGGGCCTTTGCCAAAAGAACCTTCACCTTCTGGTTACCATCCAGGGTATCCATCTGCGCATAGTGCAGCTCCGTAGGAATTCCCAGACCATTCAAAAGCTGTGCAGCATTGGTCTCTGCATCCCAGCCGTCCATTTCCGCAAACTCACCTTCCAGCTCCGAAGCACGGATACCGTCCTCATCGGTGAAATCCTCTTTGGCGTAAATGGCCTCTTTTTCCTTCATAACCTGGTAAAGTCTTTCGTTACCCATAATGACAACATCCATTACCTGGTAGCTGTCATACTTGAAGTGATCCTGCTCCAGCACGGAAAGACGCTGTCCGGGAGTCATGATCACGTCACCCTTGGTGGTCTCCAGCTGTCCGGATAAGATCTTTAAAAAGGTGGATTTTCCTGCACCGTTGGCACCGATCAGTCCGTAGCAGTTGCCTTCCGTAAATTTGATATTCACATCCTCAAACAATGCCTTTTTTCCAATTCTCAAAGTTACATTACTTGCCTGAATCATTCTTTTTTTACTCCTCTTAAACTCCGATAAAACCTGCTTTATGTTCTTCTTTTACAGCCGGGTTCCCGCGGTGATCTGCCACGCCAGCCCTACCATTGTATCAATAAGCGCCCGCTTTTGCAACGAAAAGTGTCTGTTTTCGGGCATTTTGGGCATAAAAAAATACCTGCCTCATCAAAGGCAGGTACTTTTTCTTACACGCTCATGTCAAAATGAGAACCAATATGCGGAGCAACGGATTGTTCCATCATGGAGCGATCCATCATCGAAACCAGCGACTGCCCCAGCTGCTCGTTCATATCGAGCTGATTCGACAGAACCGCCACGCCGATATTATTCGTCAGATTGACCTGAGCCATTGCAGTGGATAAACCTGCGATATCCATATGGACCCTCCCTTCCTGATATTGGTGCTCTTATTGTAACATGGATCTGCTTGCCTTAGCAAGCAGATCCATTACTTTTACAAAGGATTTATTTTTTGGTGGTTGCAGTCAGAGACTTCATAACCAGCGTTGCCTCTGCACCCTTCTGGCCCTTTACTCTCTTGTCATCCGTATCGGTATAAGGCTCTGCATAGTAGGTGTAGGTGGTTCCGACTGCTACGTTCATATCGCCGTAGATCGTCCAGTCTCCTGCACCTCTTGTCAGGGTTGCTACCAGCGTAAACTTGCCGTCTCCCGCCTTCTTGTACAGATAGTAGCCGTCCGCACCGGGCACGTTCTTGATGAAGATATTGGCCTTGTTCTCTCTTCTCTGCTCGGTTACGATAGAGGGGCCTTCGCTGACTGCGTAAACCCTGATGCCCTTTGCATCCATAAGGGATTTTACTTTTTTCTTCCTTACCTGCTTGTAGGATGCCAGCGTGTATGCATACTTCACACCGGTCTGTGCCTTATCATCGGTATAGGTAAGGGTATTGCTGCCGGTTACGGTAGCGATCAGCTTCCAATCCTCGTCCTCTCCAACGGGCTTTCTGTAAACCAGATAACCGGTGCAGTCGGAGATTCTCTTCCACTTCAAAGCGACCTTGGTAGAGCTAGCGGATTTGGCCTCTGTCAGCTTCGGTGCAACAGGCTTTGCCTGAATCTCCTTGGTCGGAGCCTGTGCAGACTCAAGCTTCGTCTTTCCGTTGTCGCCGCCGAGCACATAAGCCTTTACGGTGAACTTATAGGTCTTGCCGCAGGTCAGTTTGCCAACCTTGTAGGTGTTCTTTTTCAGATTCTTCTTTACCAGTTTGAGCTTGCCCTTCTTGTTTACCTGGTAAACGTTGTAGCCCTTGGCGCCTTCCACCTTGCCCCAGGTCAGCTTCACCTTGGTGGTGCTGATGTTGGTCACCTCGGAAAACTTGGGGGTTGCGGTGGTAACCGTGATCTTGGTTCCTGTTGTATAAACAGCACTGGTAACCTGTGAGATGGCAAAGTCATCATCTGCTACGGAAAGGATCTGGTATTCATACTCTGTTCCGCTGGTCAGCTTGGTATCCACAAAATCTGTTGTGGTATTGCCCTGGCAGTCACCCACCTTGGTAAAGGTGCCGCTCTCATTTCTTCTGAATACCTGATAACCGGTGGCCTCTGCGATCTTATTCCAGGTCAGCTTGACTGCGGTATTGCTTGCACACTCTGCAGTAGGGAGCTTCGGTGCTCTGGGGCGGATCAAAAACTGCTCATCGATCTCACCGGTGTATTTGCCTTTTCCGGTGATCTTTGCGGTAGCGGTTCCCACCTTCTTGGTATTGTTACCGATCACCTGTACATCGAAGTCCGTTCCCTGCACCAGGGTTACTTCCTTATTATCGATCTTATCCTTGATGATGAATTTGGGAGCTACATCATTGCCGGTGTAGCAGGTCGTAGTCTCATCCGGCTTGATGGTGATGGCGCTATTATCTGCCGGAACCAGGGATCTTTTGATTGAAAAAGGATATGCCTTTGCAGCATTGATCGCTGCGGTATTGGTGGCATCCCCGCCCCAGAGCTTCATCACGTAGTCGCCCGCTGCCCAGGTAGCGGTATCATTGAAAGCCAGCTTGATGGTGGTCTTTACATCTCTGCCGTCGGAAGAAGCAGGTGCCTTTCTGGTGTAGCTGTCAATGCATTCACCGTTCTTATAAATGGCTACCGTATATTGACCCTCGGGAGAAACCACAAGCTCCAGATCCACTTCCTTGCCATAGGTGTAAACCGAAGGATCCAGTCCATAGAACCGAACGATCTCGGCCGGTGCTCCTTCCGCATCCAGCTCCTCCTCTGCATCAGAAGTCATTACAGGAGCCGTTGCAGCATTCTCTGATACGGATCCCGTGATCGCCGCTGCCGCAGGCAAAGCCGTTGCCACACAGAGCGTCGAAGTCAGTAACGCACATAAAAAGCGCTTTTTCATGTTTCTACCATTCCTTTCACAAGCTATTGTTCTTATAGTCACGGTTCTTTCAAACCACTACTCCTATAATAACACAATATCTTGACTAGTCAATCATGAAAAAGCGCTATTCCTTGTGTTTTTCTTAATTTTCTTTTAAATTTCACCCCGCAGAGGGTCAAATGGACGCAAGCTACCCTTCCACGATGAGATATCTGCCGTCTCCGATCTCAAAAACCTCATCGGCAGAAGCGATGCTGCCTTCATCCAGATCCTCCAGATCCAGACCTTCCTCATTAAAGTAGTCCCAGACTTCCTTCTTGCTGTCTAGCACCACGGCAAAAGCCTCCTCCAGAAAATCACGAGCTTCTTCCCGGGTTTCAGCCACCCGCTCGGGATACAGCTTTTCCTGCTGCTCCAAAAACACATCCAGTACTTTATTATCGAACTCCGGCATTCTCTTTTCCTCCTTGTTCTTTCCTATAATAATTCCCGCAGAACGCTCACCACACCATTCTCCCAGTAAGGGGGACATACGTGCTTTGCCGCTGCCTTTACCTTATCTACTGCATTTCCAACGGCGTAGCTTTCTCCCGCTGTCTGCATAAGGCCGATATCATTCTCGTTGTCTCCGAAGGCCATAACCTCTTCGGGCCTGATGCCCAAATGGTCGATCAAAACCTGCAGGCCATTTCCCTTATCCACTGTGGCGTCCATAAAATCCACCCACTCTTCACCGGCCATGGTGGCTTTCACTTCATCCTTCCATTTGGGGATCAGGATCTTTTCGCCCTGCTCTCGGATATTGCCTTTTCGGTAAACCGCCAGCTTGACAAAATCCTCCTCCAGCCCCAGGATATCCTCCGTCAATGTAACGTCATTTCGATAGCCGTCACGGATCAACCGGATAAAGTCTTCATCCCTCGATTCCAGATAGCATCCGTGGGGGGTGGACGCCACCACATGACAGCCCACAGGATACAGGTCTCTTAAATCCTGCATGATCCCTTCCACATGACTTCGCTTCATACTCACCTTATAGATGGTCTCGCCGCCAATCAAAATATGAGCACCGTTCTCTGCTATATAACAAAGCTTTCTATCCACAGGGGCAAATACCTTTCGGATACTGCCGTACTGTCTCCCCGTGGCTACTGCCACATGGATGCCCCGATCCTCCAGAGCCCGAAACACTGTAACCTGCTCCTCGGTGATATTGGGAGAGGACTCTTTTACCAGGGTACCATCCACATCGGTGGCAATGAGTTTTATCGTCTGCATCCCGTCACCTCAATGTCCCGTCTCGGGAATGAACACACGGGTCTGCCGGGTACTGGCTGCCTTGGCGATCTCCCGGGTCTGGCGGGCCGCTTCCAGACAGAAGGTATCCTGGGCACAGATGGCCTGCTTGCCCCTTCTGTCGATCTTGTCATAGGTATCGTAGGGAGAAAGCACATGAGCCTTTATGGTATCCGAAAGCTGCACCGAAAGCACATGGATGGCCTTCTGCTTCAGATCCTCCTGCTCGATGGGAAACAGGATCTCCACTCTTCGCTCCAGGTTTCTGGGCATCCAGTCTGCGCTGGCCATATAGACCTCGCTGTTTCCGCCGTTCTCAAAATAGAAGATCCGGGCGTGCTCCAAAAAGTTCCCCACGATGGAGCGAACCGTGATATTCTCACTGACTCCCTTCACCCCCACCTTCAGACAACAGATGCCTCTGACAATGAGATCAATGGGAACTCCCGCACCGGAAGCTTCATAAAGGGCTGCAATGATATCCTGATCGCAGAGGGAATTCATCTTTGCTATGATCCTGGCAGGCTGTCCGGCCTTTGCGTTTTCCGCCTCCCGTTTGATGAGGGCCAAAAACTTATCCTTCAGCCAAAGGGGTGCCAGGGAAAGCTTGTTCCAGTTCTTAGGCTCGGAATAACCGGAAAGCATATTGAAGACTGCCGTAGCATCCTCTCCGATGGCATCGTGGCAGGTCAAAAGTCCCAGATCCGTGTAGAGCTTTGCCGTGGCATCGTTATAGTTTCCGGTTCCCAGATGCACATATCGTCTGATCCCATCCTCTTCTCGTCTTACCACAAGAGTAATCTTGGAATGGGTCTTCAATCCTACCAGACCGTAGATAACGTGGCATCCTGCCTGCTCCAGCATCTTTGCCCAGACGATATTGTTTTCCTCATCAAACCTGGCCTTCAGCTCTACCAGTACGGACACCTGCTTGCCGTTGTCCGCTGCCTGGGCCAGGGCCTTGATGATGGGGGAATTACCGCTGACACGGTACAGGGTCTGCTTAATGGCAAGTACCTTCGGATCCCTTGCAGCCTGCTGGATAAAGGAAACCACAGGCTCAAAGGTCTGGTAGGGATGGTGCAGCAGAATATCCCGTTTTCTGATCTCCTCAAAGAGATCGCATCCCTCCGGCAGCTCCGGTACGGGCTGGGGAGTATAGGGCTTGGCCTTCAGCTCCTCATAGCCCTTCATGCCGTACATCTTCATTAAGAAGGTAAGATCCAGGGGGCCGCCTATATAGTAGATATCTTCCTCGGATACCTCCAGCTCCTCCTTGATGATGCGAAGGAGTTTTTTGTTCATTCCCTCCTCCACCTCAAGGCGGATGGCATCTCCTCTCTGACGCTGCTTCAGCTGCTTTTCAATCTCCTCCAGGAGATCCTCTGCCTCGTCTTCATCAATGAGAAGATCGGCATTTCTCATAACTCTGTAGGGATGGGTGCAAAGCACGTCATAGTTCAAAAAGAGCTTGTCCATATTGTGCTCAATGATCTCTTCCAAAAGGATCACATGGGTTTTGCAGGCATCGTGGAACAGCTCCGGGGGAAGCTCGATGAAACGAGGCAGCACGGAGGGTACCTGCACGGTAGCAAACTCCACATCCTCTTTTCCGCCGTTCTTCTTTTTCAAAAGAGCAGCCAGATTCAGAGTCTTGTTACGGATCAGGGGAAAAGGCCTGGAGGAATCTACCGCCATAGGGGTCAAAACCGGATAGATATTCTCTTCAAAATACCGATCCAGATAGTCGTTTTGCTCATCCGTCAATGTCTCGTGCTGGCCGATGATATGCAGTCCGCTGTGCTCAAGCTGCGGTAAAAGACTTCTGTTATAAGTAGAGTACTGGAGCTGCACCAGCTCATGGGTTGCCTGGTAGATCTGCTCCAGCTGCTGGGAAGGCGTCAGTCCCGCAATGTCCTTTTTCAGAACCCCTGCCTGCTCCATATCCTTCAGAGAAGCCACACGGACCATGAAAAATTCATCCAGGTTGGATGCGGTGATGCTCAAAAACTTCATCCGTTCAAATAAGGGAATGGTCTTATCCCTGGCTTCCCCCAGAATTCTCTGATCGAATAACAGCCAGGAAAGCTCCCGGTTGGTATAAAGAGAGGGATCCCGAAAATCCGTATAGCCACTCGGCAGGAGGGTAGTCTTTTCCTTCTTTGCAGACTTTTTCAGTTTTCCCTTTTCCTTCTTTGTTTTGCTCTCTTCCGTTTTCTTTGTCATATCCTTAACCCCATTTCAGTTTCCTGTAACAAATTTTAAACCACGGCTCCGCCGCGTCTTGTATGTCGTACCACTGGCCTTACATTGAAGACCTCTTCGAAGAAATCCGCCTTGGGAAGCAGCAGTCCCATCTCCAGCGTCAGATCCTCGGAGGTATCGATGTTGATCATCAGCTTTTGATCCTTTAAGGTCGCTTTGATGTGACTGAATTTTTCCCGGTAGCTTCTAACCAGCCCGTTGGCGATCTTCAGAATGGCCGTCAGTTTTGCCACCGTCAGATAGGAATCCTGATCCAAAAGTGTCAGCTTTCGAAGCTGGCTGTAATACTCAAAATCCACCCGGTTGTACTTGACGATATTGGCTACGATCTCCCGCTCCATATGGGACAGTCCGATGATCTCGTTTGCCATGATGATGGAATAGGAGCACTCCCCAACGTTTGCCATGCTGATATATTTCCCGCAGTCATTGAGCCTTGCGGAAAGCTGCAGCAAAAGCCTCTCCCTCTCTTTCAATCCGTGGATCCGTTTCATGCTGTCAAAAATCTCCAGGGCGATCTGCTCCATAAGGGCGCAGCGGCTGGCATTGGACATAAACCGATGACCGATGTTATCAGCACAGGCCAGAATGTCCTTTACAAAATCATGCTCCGGTTTAATGAGCTTATTCTTCTCTGCGTACTCATAAGCGATGCCGTCGCAAAGACAAACACCGGGAGCCCACAAAAGCCGGGAGTCCATGGTTTCCATCATGCGCCTTATCATCTCCGAACTGATAGAGAGCAAAAGTGCATTCTCCTCGCTGATCCCCAAAAACCGGGAAATCTCAGCCCGGGAGGATTCCCGCATTTTTTCTACAAACTTTTTGCACTCCTTCCGGGATAAAAAGCCCGGATTTTCCAGTCCTAAAACGGGACTTTGCATTACCAGGGATAAATAGTCATCCACCAGGATGATATTCTCGATCTTGCGTCCCTCCAGAAACAGGCGTCTCATAACCTCAAACTGGTTATCTACCTGCTCTTCGATAAGGCGGATGTATTCGGACTGGCGCACCTGCATGGATAACAGTCTTTCCCGCAGTCGCAAAAGACCGAGACGTAGGTTCTGGGTTGCTACCAGAGCATCCTTATCAAACAGGGAAATCTGGGTGCTGCCGCCGCCGATATCCACGATGACGGTGCCCTTTCTGATAACGGACTCAAAGCTTTCTCCCTTGGAGGCAATGGCCTTGTAATCCAGAAAGCGCTGCTCGGAATTGCTGATGACCTCCACCTCGATGCCGGTTCTGGCACGAATGCGATCCAGAATGATGGTGGTGTTTTCCGTCTCCCGAATAGCACTGGTACCGTAAGCCTTGTAGGCATCTACCTGATAGGACTGCATCACATCCCGAAATTCCTTTAGGATGCGGCAAACCTCTTCCACTCTCTGTTTACTGATCTTACCTGTGTTGTAGGTATCGGTTCCCAACTCCACTCTGTGGCGGATGTGATCGATCTCCCGGATCCCGTTTTTTGCGGAAATCTCAAAGATCTTCATGGCCAGTTCATAGGAGCCTACATCAATGGCTGCAAAGGTTTTGTATGCCATACGCTTCCTTCTTTCCTGTTTTTCTTTCACTCGCCGCTCTGTTCGTGACTCGCTTCTCTCCTCACGAACCGTCGCCGTAGGCGCCTCATAAGACAAGGAAAAAAGTCACCTCCTAATGCAAGCATTCTCGGTGTCTTTTTTCTTGTCTTGCGCGGCTTGTTATTTACGCTCAGTAATTTCCCAGGATCCGCAGATTCCGTGATTCCTCCCGCAGTCCCCGGAGGGCATTTTTCACGCCGCTGTCTGCCAGGTTTCCTTCAAAGTCCAAAAAGAATCGATACTCCCAGTTTCTCTCCGGAATGGGCCTGGACTCGATCCGCGTCATGTTCAGATCGTTGTAGATGAAATGGGACAGCAAGTGGTAAAGAGATCCGCTCTTGTGGGGCACTTCAAAATAGACGCTGATCTTTTTCGCATCCTTCTGATAAACCTTCTGGTTGGTGACTACGATAAAACGGGTGGAATTATCCTTTTCCTGATTGATGCCCCGCTCTAAGATCTGAAGGCCATAGTACTGTCCCGCATAGGCGCTGGCTACCGCTACCTGGGTGGGATCGTTGTCCTTCTTTATTTTGGCTGCCGCAAAGGCGTTGTTTTTCAAACCGATCTGCTGCCAGGGATAGCTGCCCAAAAACTCGGAGGACTGCATCAGCGCCTGGGGATGTGCATAGACCCGTTCCACCTTGGAAAGATCCGTCCCCTCCAGACCCAGCAGGCAATGCTCCACGGGAATGATCTGCTCTCCCACAATAAAGTTTTCAAACTCTGCCAGCAGATCATAGATCTCGCTGACGATACCTGCCGTGGAATTTTCAATGGGCAACACACCGAAATCAGCGCTTCCTTCATCTATGGCACTCATGGCATCCCGGAAGGTTTCCACGCAAAAGCTGGAGATCCGCTCCGGAAAAAACTGCTCCATTGCCGCCTGTGAAAAAGAGCCCTCTGCCCCTTGGAAAACCACTCTGACTTTTTTCCCTTCCGTCAGAGAATCCATGCCGATAAAGGGAAGCTTTACCTTCTGTCCGCTTTGCTCCAGCTTTTGGTATTGGAGCTTGCGGCTTACGGACATGATCTGTTCATATAACTCCTCAATGCCTCTGCTGTTAAAATCATTATGCACCAGCTCTTTTACCGCCTTGATCTTCACCGCTTCCCGCTCCCGGTCAAAAACCCGTTTCCCGGTTGCGATCTTATAGTCCGCGATCTGAGAGCTAATCTCCATTCTTTTTTCATAGCAGGCCACGATCTGCCTGTCGATCTCATCGATCTGGTCGCGAAGCGCGAGCAGATCCAACTGCTTATCCATGTTACTGTCCTCGTCTTTCTATTTTGATGCTTCTCTCAGTTTACCATTTTTCATGAAAAAAATCACGCTAAACTTTTACTGTCAAAAGGTGAAATTCGATGCTTCGGGAGCCGTTGTTTGCAGGGAAAAATTATGTTATAATGAAGCCACATAAAACCTGCATTTTTTGTTATCAAATTATGCTTCGGGGGAGGGATCGTTATGAAGAAAAAAGGACTTGTTCTGATCATCATCATTCTTATTTTGGTACTTGGCCTTGGGGTATATATCGTACTGAGCAACAATAAGGATATCAAACCAAACCCTGAGGATACCGTAGGTAACACCGCCGGCAATCTGAATAACGGCGGAACCTTCTGCGAGGCCGATGGCAAGATCTATTTCGCAAATCCCTATGATGAAAATACACTTTATAAGATGAATTCCGATCTGACGGACATCACCAAGCTCAGCGGCGCCGCCATCGGTTGTCTGAACTGCGCCGGGGATTATCTGTACTACTATCAGAAAAATTCCTCCGCTGCTTCTTCCCTGGGCTTTGTTGTTCATGTATCCGGCATCTATCGAAGCGACCTGTCCGGAAATCATGTGCTCTGCCTGGACAAATCGGACTGTGAAAACCTGGTGCTGCTGGGCAACAACGTCTATTATACCAAGGCGGTTGACGGTATGATGACCCTGTGCCTGCACAAGATCTCCACCTCGAAAAAAAATCCGCAAATGCTGACGGATTTCCTTTTGAATCCTGTCAACGTTTCCGGAACAAAGCTTTACTATAACGGCACCCAGACCGATCATTATCTCTACGCCTACGATACCGCCACCGATACTTCTTCCCTGGTGGCTCAGCATGATATGTGGTTCCCGGTTCTGGACGGCGGTTATGTGTATTTCCTGGATCTTTCCGCTAACTACGCTCTGAGTCGTTTATCTCTTTCCGACGGCTCCGTTACGGTTTTAGCCAATGAGCGGGTTGAATGCTTTAACGTATCGAATGGATTCATCTACTACCAGACCAATGATCCCGAAACCGCAGGCCTTTACAGAATGCGTACCGACGGCAGTGATCCTGCTCTGGTATCCTCCGGCATCTATCGCAACATCAATATCGCCGGCGGCTATGTCTTCTTCCAGAGCTTCCAGACAGACATTCCGCAGTTTATGTGTCCTGTAGGATCCACCTCCGTTTCCAACTTCGATGATGCCAAGGCAGCAGCCATGAAGAACATGAAATGAAACAAAAACGAAGTGCCCTCATTCGGGCACTTCATTTAACAGTTGCAGCATTGTTTTTTGAGATATGGGATGTCTGAAGCGGGGCGAAAGCTGCGCCAGCGGCTCCAGTACAAAGCGCCTGTTTTCCAAATCCGGATGCGGGATGCACAGCCTCTGTTCGGATACTACCAGATCATCATAAAACAGAATATCCAGATCCAGCGTGCGGGGTCCCCAGTGGACCTCGCGTTTTCTTTTTGCCTGCTGCTCCAGCTTCTGCAAAAACTCCAGAAGCTCCATAGGGGAAAGCAGGGTTTCAAACACCGCTGCCCCGTTTAGGAAATCATCCTGCTCCACACCGCCGTAGGGCTTGGTTTCGATGAGCTCCGATACCCGTACATCCTTTATATACGGATGCTTTTTGATCTTTTTTACTGCCGATTCGATGTATTTTTTCTTATCTCCCATATTGGAGCCCAGTCCGATATAGACTGTATGCCAGCCGATGGTCCGCATAACGCCCACCGAATCAAACTCCAGCACGATGGGAGCATCCGGCTTTTCTATGGAAATCTCCATCTTCCGGATCCCCGCAAACTCAAGCAAAGTGGCGCGGGCACTTTCCGTCACCGCCTTTTCCAACAGCTTATAAGTATTCCGCGTCAGAAAATCCACCAGAAACTCACACACCATACCATAATGGATCGTGTCCTCAAGTGCATCCGTATTTCCTGCCCGGTCCAGATCCGTAAAAAGCTTTGCGTTCAGAATAAAGCGCTGCCCCTGTCTGGTCTCCTGTTCATACACTCCGTGATAGCCGAAAAACGAAAGGTTCCTGATCAAAATGATATCCTGCATAGCGCCCTCCTTTTCCACAAATCTGTTTGCTTTCCGAACCTGCATACAGTTTACCACATTCATGGGAAATAGGATATCTGTTTTCAGTTTTCATCTTTACGTCACTTTTATCTTGTAGTATGATAAATCCATCTTAAGCACCACCGAGGATCCTTCAGATCTTCGTTATTCCACATTTGTTTTTGCAGGGATACGATTGTTGCTGTCTTTTTGGTTCCATAACGCTACCTTTGTATCTCTGTATCCATACCACAAAGGAGGTAGAATCTATGGAAAAAAAGAAACCAACACTAATCGATGCTTTGGGGGCACCCACTGACAGACACGAAATCTTGGAAGCGCTTAAACAATCCCCTGATGTTTGGGATGTGTTTAGCGGATTTCCTCCGGAAAAACAGGAAGAGTTCCTTGATTTCATGATGGGAAATCGCGGACTCAACATTCTTTATAACGTATTCTTCAAAAGCGTATTTAATCCCGAGATCTATAAAGATCGATTGGAAGCATTACTATCTGCGCTACTTGGAAAAAAGGTGATAATCCGGGAAGTACTTCCGAAAGAAGGCATCCAACTCTCTGAAAAAGGATCCTTCGTCGTAATGGACATTCTGGTGGAGCTTGAAGATGGCACAATATTTAATCTGGAGATCCAAAAGGTCGGCTATCTTTTCCCCGGTCAAAGGACATCCTGTTATATCTCAGATCTGATCATGCGCCAGTATAATAAACTTCATGCTCTATCCGATAAAAATCACCCCTTCAATTACAACAAGATGAAGCCCGTTCATATCCTTGTTCTGATGCAGGACAGTTCAGCGGAATTCAAGGCTGTGGCACCTCACTATATGCACCGGCGAGAGGTGAAATATACCAGTGGTGTTAAGGTTACAGACCTTGAGAATGTCACTTATGTATCCCTTGACACTTTTCATGATGTGGTACAAAATAACATTGACAGTGACTTACATGCATGGCTTACCTTCCTGTGTAATGATGATCCGGAAGCCATTTTGAAATTGATCACTCGGTATCCGTCATTTATTCCTATTTACCGGGATATAGCCATGTTCAGAAAACATCCAAAGGAGGTGGCATACATGTACTCTGAGGCATTACGAGAGATGGATCGGAACACGGAACTCTTTATGGTTTCGGAAGCTCGGAAACAGTTGGAAATCCTAACAAAAGAAACGGAAACTTTGATCAAGGAAAAAGAAGCACTCGCAGAAGTAGCAGTAGCCCTGACCAAAGAAATAGAAGTCTTGGCAGAAGAGACGGACAACCTCACTAAAGAACGCGATGCTGCAACCAAAGAGCGCGACGCTGCAACCAAAGAGCGCGATGCTGCAGCCAAAGAGCGCGATGCTGCAGCCAAAGAGCGCGATGCTGCAGCCAAAGAGCGCGATGCTGCAGCCAAAGAGCGCGATGCTGCAGCCAAAGAGCGCGATGCAATTCAGTCCGAAAATCAGGCATTGAAATCATTGTTGGAATCACATCACATTCCTTATCCCGGTAATTAGTCCTAAACAAAAAGTTTATAGTAAATACCATTCACAATAATCAAGAGAGGGCTGCGACTGCAGCCCTCTCTCTTCATTCACATATCTTTCTTTTACTTCTTCCAAACAATCTTAGCCGTACCAATCACTTTCTTCTTGAACAGTTTCTTGTATTTGGATTTCTGCTTTTTATTCAGCTTCGGCATATATATCTTGGCGCCACGGGCAAGACCATTGAATGCGCCGTTTCCTACTGAGGTGAGCGCTGTGGACTTAATGGTGACCTTCTTCAGTTTCTTCTTACCCTTTAAAGTCTTAGCAGCGATCTTCTTGACATTCTTGCCGATCACAAGCTTTGTCATCTTGTCGCAGCCCTGGAAAGCCTTCGCATCAATGCTGGTTATCTTCCGGGTCTTACCACCGATGGTTTTGGAATCGGGAACGGTGTAGCTCTTCTTCGTCTTGTTGGTCGGTCCCATGTACTTAGCTGTATCGTCAGCACCGATCTCATAATTCGCGTCACCCGCTTCTACAACATCACCGACTGCCGGCTCCTCGGTCTTTGCTCCGTCTTTCTTTGCTGCTTCTTCTGCTGCCTTTTTGGCTGCAGCTTCTTCTGCTGCTTTCTTGGCTGCCGCCTCTTCTGCTGCCTTTTTCGCTGCGGCTTCCTCTGCTGCCTTCTTGGCTGCGGCTTCCTCTGCTGCCTTCTTGGCTGCAGCTGCTTCAGCGGCCTCTGTTTCAACTACCTTTTGATAACCCTGCAAAAGAACCTGATAATGTCTGTAGTTTTCTTTCTTGAACACATCCTTTGCCCGATCAGTCAATGCAGTATATTCCTTATAGCAGTTTTTGATCTCGGTTCTGCGAAGATAATAGGTATCGCCACTATACGTAACATCATCACTGTAAATAAATGCTTTAATGTCATCTGCACGCTTTTCCCATTCATCATCCTCTCCATAGTCCCATTCATCTTCATACGCTTCCTTCATGTGAGCAACAAGCTCTCGTATCGGCGCATTTGCTTCATATCCCACATTGTCAATTGCAACCTTGAGAACCGGTGCCTGAGCAGTTTCTTCTCCGGGATCTTCCGGACGTACCATGATGTAATAGGTTTTATCCTTTGTCACCACGTAATGATCGCCCTCTTGATTTGTCTCTTTTCCATTTTGATCGAACAATTTGGCAGAAATTGTATTGGTGCAGGTAAAATCACAATACCCGGTCTGAGTTGCCTTATATGCATACGCATGTGCACAGGTTACTGGACTACTAATTGAAAAACTGCCGTTTACAAAATTGGCGTTTCCAACTTTACTGATCTTGAGTGTAAAGGATGAAAACTCTCCTGCATCAGCATCAAAAGCTCTGGCAACTTGTACTTCATACTTTTGCCCTTCCTGTGCAACAAAGATACATCCATCATGATAAACATCATAAGAATACCAATTGTTTCCATTCTCATCATATATTTCAACATCTACTTCATTGTTTTCTTCATAGGCCACTTCATAAACCCCGGCTTCCCCCTTTCCAATGGATAGTTGGTAGGTTATCCATGAACCTGATGTCTGATCCAAATAATTTTCTCCGATTTGAATTGTCTTAGAAAATCCTTCTATCTCAGAATACTGTGCCGTAACCCCACTCACCTGGCTGTAATCCGCGGCTAATACCATAAACTGAAGATCTCCGCTTCCGGAAAATTCATAAGATGCGCTTCCATCGTAATCTGTTTTAACACTATTCCAACTCCCTAAATATTCGTCACCTGCCCAATACCTTCTAACATAAAGCGTCTTATCAGTCATATTATTCAGGGTGAGTTTATATGTTTTTTCTTTATTCAGAGAACTTCCCGGTACCACATAGTATGTCAATTTCCCCTGTGAAACAGCCCCCTGCGTCACACTCGTATTCTGATCCTCCGTAAGATTCGGTGAAGCCGCAGCCTGGATTCGTGCAACAGTAGCAGTTCCCCCACTCTCTAGACTCATTAGTGCAAAACGATCACCATCATCATCGTAATTCAATGAGATTTTTCTGAATTCACCAGGATCGATTCGAGAATAATCTCCGAAACTATATTCAGTAGCTGAACTAAAATCAATTAAATAAATATTTTTACTTCCTGTATTGAATACCAAAAACTCCTCTCTATTTGCGGAACTATACCAATACTCTCTTTTAACTGCACCAAGAGACACATTTCCGGGTGTTAAAACTCCCTTGGATGTCTGCCATATTTTAAATGTTGAAGTCTTAGATGTCCATTCAGATGTATCATAATCATATTCCTGCAAATCAGCGCACAGGATCAAATATTTTCCGGATGTAAATGATCCAACTAAAGTATTTTGTCCGAGAACATTTGTATTGTAATCGTAAGCGTAAAATCCCTGCTTCTTTCCCTCTAATGCCAGTATTTCCGGGGCTTTATTGGTATAGTCAATGAAGAATGTGCCCTCCTGATCCACATTAAACAGATACCCCTTCGATGCAGTAGAATTCTTTTCC
>JAEEGL014620324.1_pt1 | contig 18025 bp, 11 predicted proteins | sample 9134231 | NCBI WGS metagenome assembly JAEEGL01 (sample SAMN16246548, study PRJNA631951) | gut metagenome | biome: gut microbiome; feature: rumen; material: fiber-attached | host: Bos | place: Iran: Karaj | collected 2018-10 | reverse complement strand
GCAGGGCGAGGTTCTTCCAGTTGCAACACGCTCATTCGGTGGAATCGGTGTATTCGCTATTCCGGAAATGGGACGCTTCTACCGCCACGTTCTTATCGAAAAACAGTATCCGCACCACGGAGCTGTAGCGTTCGGCCACGTAGGAAAGGCTCTGTTCACAGTATTCCAGTATCTTGGAATTGAGGACATCGCTTACAACAAGCCGGCAGGAACTCTGTACGCAACAGAGAACCCATTCGCATGATTAAATGGGGAAGGCAAAACCCGACCGGCGAGCAAAGAAGCGGTAAAACGCGGCTCTCCGAATCCGAAGCACGGTTTTTCCTTCCCCATCAACCCTATCTTTTTCCGGCACGGCTTAAGGGGAATCCACTTAAGAATCCTCGGCGGTCGCTGATGTGCCCGTAACAAACTGACGTTTGGAAAAAAAAGAGTCCGCAAGAGCGGACTCTTTTTTTTTATGAAAAATATTTTAGTCAGCGTTTTCGTTGGCGACAGTTTCTTTTATTGCATCTAAAAGCTGACTGTATTCTGTGAAAGCCAATACATCAGGATTGTCATTTATAATATGTTCTGGAGCACGGAACAGGAAACCTTTCTGTGACTGCTTAATCATCGCAAGGTCGTTGAAGCTGTCACCGGATGCTATTGTCTTGAATCCAATCGATTGCAGAGCTTTTACCGCATGAAATTTTCCGTTTTCCTGCCGCATTTTGAAACCTGTTATCATACCGTCTTTACCTACTATAAGCTCATTGCAGAAAATTGATGGCATACCTAGTTTCCTCATGAGCGGCTGTGCAAACTGAGTGAAAGTGTCCGAAAGAATTACGACCTGACAGGTTTGACGAAGCTCATCCATGAATTCTTTTGCGCCTGGCAACGGATCTATTTTAGCGATTGTGTCTTGAATCTGCTTCAGTCCAAGTCCGTGCTCCTTAAGAATGCCGAGTCTCCAATTCATCAGTTTGTTGTAATCCGGTTCATCGCGTGTTGTTCGGCGTAATTCTGGAATTCCGCTTTCCTCAGAGAAAGCAATCCAAATCTCAGGGACAAGAACACCTTCTAAATCAAGACAAGTTATATACATAAAAAACCTCACAAAAATAAGTTGATTATCGAAAAGTTTTGAGAAGTATATCATGAAACAAGCCGACTGTCACGTATATTAGGCTGATAGGGAAATGGTGATAGGGGAATCTCTGCATTGAAACATACTATTATTAGGAATATGCGTTTCTGTGGATATATAGACTGGTAATATACAACCATACTGGGATGTTTCGGGTGAAAACTTGACGTTTGTGTATATGTGCTTTATACTGCGTATGTAAACAATCTCTAAAAACTTAAATTTTAATGATATTGCTAATGGAAAGTATTCGTCTGAATGCTTGAAATTGCTTTGTTTCTAAGGTTTGTTCGGAAAAATGTGCCGGTAGTAAAATCAGCTGGTGCTTTGCGGTGAAGTAGCAGGTTGGCTGCGATGTGTAATGATGTTTTCCGAACTCCTCATATTTATGAAAAAAGTAAAAATATTTTTTCAGGAGTTTCGAGATGAAGAAACCACTTTTTTTGTTTGCACTGATTTTTGTGCTTTGTTTTGTGCCTGTTAATGCAGAAGAGCCTTCTAGCTCGATGGATTTGGTGACTGATTTTACAATCTGGCCTCAGAATCTGCCTATATATGGAGAGATGTCAGATCATTTCGCCCCAATAACAGCGATTTATCAGGAAGTTGAACTCAGATCGATTTTTTCATATTACTATACGATTCCTGTTCCGTTCGGAACAAATCCGCTAGTAAGTGGAAACAACGTCAGGCTTGTAGGAAGTGTGGAACTTACGCCAGTTTCTTTAGCGTTGGAGCCGTATGTAGAGTTCACCCCAGTAGCATTCCTTGTATTCTCGTCTGGTTTGAAAATTGGTACAGGCTGGCAGTTTATCGGTATAAATGGATTGGCAAGCTACGATGATGCTATTGGAAAATATGTTCCCGCTACTCCTTTCGGAGACTGGTATTTCAGAGTATGGATGCAGGGGCTTTTCCAGTTTGATCTTGCTGCTGTTCTGCCTGGCGATTGGAATCACGTAGTTACCCAGTCTTCGTATAAAGTTATGTACACTAATTCCACAAGCGCTGAGTCAAAAGAGCTGTGGGGATGGCAGGGAAGCGGCGAGTTTGTTGACGGATGGGAATTCTACTCCAGTATTGTGCTTGGATATCAAATGCCGCTCGTCATTCAGATGGCAGGAATTCAGTTTGAATTTAGCGGATATTATGACCCTGATGGTATAAAACCTGAATACCGCGCTTTTAAGAACGATTTCACGACAGTTCAGATAAATCCTCTTGCGATCTTCCAGTTCAATGAGCATCACAGCCTTACATTAATGCTCAATTTCTGTACTCGAAGGGCATTTGACAGAGCTCCAGGTGAGAACGAGACGAAAGTAAACCTGAATTATACTAGCGCCGAATGGATTTTTAGACGTATCGCGTTCAGGTACACATATAATTTCTGATTCTTGCCGAGTGTTGTATACCCCCGATGCTTATGTCGGGGGCTTTTTTTTGTGCCCGGTAGTTTACGAATACCGACAGCCCCGACGCTTGTGTAGGAACTGTTGATTCTGTTATAATTCTGAGTCTTATGGAAGAGCTCAAGTACCAGATTTCCAAATATTTTTCTGAAGTTCTCAATAGGCTTGGAGCTGCGGCTGTCTCGGATCCTTCTGCAGCTGCGGCTTTTGCTGCTTTGAATCGGCAATGCACGCCTATTCCTGCTGAGAACAATGTCCTTGAATGTGAGTTTGATGATCCTCTCGGGGCCAAAAAATTCATGATTACGCCGCGTCTAGTTCGTCAGTACAAGAACAGATGTCTGTTACTTTCTACCAGCTGTTGTTTTTCCTACTGTCGCTTCTGTTTCCGGCGCAGTTTCACTGGGAAAACAGCCTCTTTTGTTTCTGATGAAGAAATACGTCAGGTTACGGAGTGGCTTTCTTCTCACGATGAAATACAAGAGATTCTTATTTCTGGGGGAGATCCTCTTACAGCCCCCGACGGAGAATTGGAAAAACTTTTCACGGAACTTAGGAAAGCCCGGCCTGATATACTGATACGGCTTGGTACACGAGCGCCTGTTTTTGCGCCGGAACGCTTTACGCCGGAGCTTATTTCGCTGATGAAGCGTTTCAAACCGCTATGGGTTATTCCGCATGTAAACCACCCGGCGGAGGTTTCGGAAAAATGGTCACCAGAAAGTTATAAATGTCTTTTTAATATAGTGGATTCCGGCGTTCCGGCGCAATCGCAGACTGTGCTTTTGCGCGGAATAAACGATTCTGTTCCGGTTCTAGCGGAGCTTTTTGAAAATCTTGTCAAGCTCGGTGTTAAGCCGGGGTATCTGTTTCAGGGCGATCTTGCAAAAGGAACCGGTCATTTCCGTGTTCCGCTCGATGAAGGCGTTAAGCTTTATTCCGCGCTGAAAAAAGAACTTTCCGGGCTTTCTCTGCCTGTGTACGCTGTGGATTTACCCGGCGGGGGCGGAAAAGTGAATATCCCGGCGACCCGCTTTGTCCGCGATGGAGATAACTGGAAGTACACGGACGCATCCGGCAAATCTTGGTATTATCCAGTGTGAGTTTCGCCCATTTCTTCCAACCACGCCATTCGTACCATTTCCACGTTCCTCGCAAGTATTTTTAAAGTGACAACAATTAGCCGTATCTATACTGCTGCGTAGCTGATTTGTTGTCACTTTAAAAATACTGTAGATATTGCATAAATACTAAAAATACGCTATAAAGACGGTATAAAAAATCATTATGAAGTGGATCATCCATATCGGAGGCTATAATGTCAGAGAAAAACCGCATCGGTGATAAAGTTCGTCTTATTCGTGAGACACGGAAATTGTCTATAGACGATGTTTCAGAACGCACGAATCTCAGTGCGTCAAGTATAGAAAGCATAGAGAAGGGTGAGCTTATTCCTGGACTAACTCCTCTGATTAAGATTGCTCGTGTTCTGGGCGTGCGTCTTGGTACTTTCATGGATGATCAGGAAGATTTAGGACCTGTTTTTGTCAAAGGTAGCAACGAAAAAGATAAAAAAAGCGTTACCCGCTTTTCCGAGCGCAGCAATGCCGTTTCATCCGACCTCGATTTTTACTCGCTTGCCCAGAACAAGGCAGACCGCCACATGGATCCGTTCGTAATCGACATTTTCCCACCGTCACACGAAGATGTTAAGCTTTCATCACACGAAGGCGAGGAGTTTATCTATGTCCTCAGCGGAAATGTCGAGATTATCTACGGAAAAGATAAATACAGCCTTAAACCGGGTGACAGCATCTATTACGATTCAATAGTTGCGCACCATGTACACTCTGTTGACGGAAATGCTAAAATACTGGCTGTTGTTTACACACCGGCATAAAGCATAACCGATAAGCTTTATCTTGCAACTTTTTCATATAAATGGCACTCTGTATAATATATGGATTTTCCTAAAACTATATATTATACAGATGAGCATAATGACGAATTCTCCACTGCGCGAATAACTCCCAGAAAAATAGATGGAACATACAAATACCGCGGAAAAGGTTTTTGGTGGTTTATTGCGCATGTTTTCCTATATCGGGTTGTGGCGTTCCCTATCGCGTTTTTTTTCCTTAAAATAAAATACCGTCATAAGATAGTTAATCGTTCCGTGCTTAAAGGTTTTACCCGCAAACCTTTCTTTTTGTACGGAAACCACACTAATGCCGGTGCGGATGCTCTTATCCCGTCTTTTGTCGTTCATCCGAAAGATGCGTATGTCATAGTTCATGCAAACAACGTCTCCATGCCGTTCCTTGGGCCCATAAATCCGTTTTTGGGCGCAATGCCTTTGCCCGATGATATGGCAGCAACAAAGAATTTCCTTGGTGCAATTAAACTTCATATGGAAAAGAAACAGTGCATTGTTATATACCCTGAAGCTCACATTTGGCCGTATTGTACATGGATACGCAATTTTCCGGATACGTCGTTCAGATATCCGGTTCAATATAAGACGCCGGTATTCTGCTTTACGAACACATACCAGAAAAGGCGTTTCTCAAAAAATCCGCAGATGGTGACTTATGTGGACGGACCTTTTTATGCCGATGAATCGTTGTCACAGAAAGAGCAACGAACGGCCCTGCGGAATATGGTTTATAACACAATGATAGAACGGAGCCGCATGAATAGTTGCGAGCTTGTCAAATATCTAAAAAAAGATACTGCAGAAGCGGTTTCTGATTCTGCAGAAGGAACAACGACGGGGGAAAAATGATAAATCTTCTTTTCAGCGGTAATTTTAAAGTTTTTGACGGCATCCTTTCATGTCTTGTCTCGATTTTTAAGCGGACCGACACAAAAGAGCCGTTCAATATCCTTGTTTTTACGATGGATGTACATCATTTACGTGAAGATTATGTTCCTGTCACTGATGCACAAATCGAATTTTTGAACGAAGTTGCCAAATCTTACAACAAAGAGAACGTTGTAAGAAAAATTGATGTTACCGAGATTTACAACAAAGAATTTGCGAACAGTCCGAACGAACAGTGCTATTGCTCACCTTATACGCTGTTGCGCCTGTTTGCGGATCTTGTTCCGGAGATGCCGGATAAAGTGCTTTATCTTGATGTAGACCTTCTTTTTAATAAGGATATCCGGCTGCTTTATGATATCGATGTCGGGAATTACGAATACGCGGCAGCTCCGGACCATTACGGAAAGCTTATTCTCTTTTGGCAGCGAAAGTTTATAAATGCCGGAGTAATTCTTTTTAATATAGCTAAATGTAAAGAAACAGGATTGTTCAGCAAATCACGCGAGGAAATAAAAAAACATAAGCTGACGTTTGCAGACGAAAGTGCGATAATCCGTAGTACTACAAAGCAGCTTAAAATTTCACAGCGGTTCAATGATCAGAAATTCCTGTACAAGGAAACTGTAATCCGTCATTTTTCCAAGAGACTTTTTTATCTGCCTTATCCGCATACAGAGAACATAAAGCAGTGGAACTGGGCAAAGATGATGTGTAAATTCAAATATAAATGTTTTGCGGATATTCTTGAGGATTACATTTATTTGAAGCGAAAATTCGAGCTGGAGACTGCTCATAAGAGCTGATGCAAAAAAAACGCCGTGCAGGCTGATAACTTGCGCGGCGTTTTGCCAACAGAAACTGGTGGGTTTTGCAACTGCACCCCCCCGTTCGGATGGGCAACAGGAATGTTACCCTAGCATCTTACACTTTGAACTGGTCAATCTCCTGACCAATCTTCTGAATCGAGTAGTGCACTTTCGACGAAATATCAGAAAGCGCCGCGCTCGTTCCGTTCATATCCTTCGCACCGGATGACATTTCCGCCATGCTTTCCTTTATCACTTGCGTCGTGTCCTGAAGGTTGTGAATCTCCTGAAGAATCGTCTGGTTGCCGGCTTTCATCTCCTGACCGGCTGTCTTAACCTCGGCAGTACTGTCGTTCATCAGCTTGAGCGACTCAAGAATCTGCTTTGAGCCGGCCTGCTGCTCCTCCATTGCGGCGCGGATCTGGCGCACAAGTTCGTCCGTGTCCGTAATCAGCGTGGAAACGTAGTTGAAGCTTTCCTTACTCTTAGAAGATGCCTCTACTACCTTCTTTATCGTATCTACAATTACGCGCAGCTCCGCGCCGATTCTCTTCGACTGTGCCGATGATGTTTCAGAAAGCTTACGGATTTCGTCCGCAACGACCGCGAAACCTTTTCCAGCTTCGCCAGCATGCGCTGCCTCGATAGCCGCGTTCATCGCAAGAAGGTTCGTCTGGCTTGCGATGCTTGCAATTGCAAGGTTTGCGTCCTGCAGCGTCTTGGACTGCTCTGCGACCTCTGAAATCTGCTCATCTACGAGTTTCTGCTGCTCAATACCGCTTGTGGAGCTTTGCTCAAGCTGCTCGAACGATGAAGCCATCTTCTCAACGGAGCTGTTTACTGCGCCGATGTTGCCGATCATCTCTTCTACGGCTGTGCTTGCGCTCGAAACTCCGTCCGCCTGGTTCTGAATCATCGTCTCAAGGCTGTTGATGTTCTCGGCTATCTGGGCAACGGCCGCCGAAGTCTGCGAGACTGCGCCCGCTTGGTTGTCAATCTGTCCGCCAATGCTTTCTATGTTTGAAAGAATCTCGGTTATCGAGCTTGATGCGTCCTGAACGCTCATTCCAAGCGATTCCTCGACTGAACTGAGCTCGCCTTTTGACGACTGAATCTGCGAGATGATGTTCTGCAGTTTCTGCATGAAGCTGTTGAATCCCAGGACAAGGCTTCCAATCTCGTCTTTGCTCTTAACTTCAAGACGTTGCGTAAGGTCTGCCTTGCCAGACGCAATTTCGTTTACCGTAGTATCTACAATAGAAATCGGTTTTACGAGACTTCGGCTTATGAAAAGCGAAATAATAATAGCCACGGCCTGCGTGAGTACTATCATTATAATAACGATGTTTATCATCCTGTTTACGCTATGGAAAAGATCATTTTTTTCTCCGACCGTTACAAAATACCATCCAGTCTTTTCATTTATCAAAGTAGACATGAAGTAATAATCTGACTTTGAGTCGATATCAATAATCTGTCCTTTTTTCATCTGGCTTTTATAGGCAGACAGTTCTTTATATTCGTCAAAGAAGTTTACTTCAAGAATTTTGTCCAAATTATCGTTCGTAAGATACATTCCGTTGCTGTCGAGTATGAATGAAAATCCGTTGTCAGTAAGCTTTATGTTTTCGATTATTTCAGTAAGAGTTGAAAGATGTATGTCTATTCCTGCTACGCCTTGGAATTTTCCGTCTTTATGGATTCCGTAACAGACTGTCGTTACAAGATCTTTTGTGTCCTCATCAACGTAAGGCTCCGTAATTACGACATCAGATGTATTTTTTGCGGCAACAAACCAGTCCTGAGTGAGCTTGTCGTAGTCATCTTCGGGAATCCAACCGTCACTGGAGTAGAATATTCCTCCGTCTTTTGTATGAACAGAGTCGGCAAAGTAAAGACATGCCAAAGCCGGGTTGTCGTCTATGAGTGCCTGAAAATCGCGCATTGCGTCTTCAAGGTTGAAACCTTCGGAGTTTATGTACGGTTCTACTTCTTTCACGATTGTGGAAGGTTTGTCCAAAAATGAGTTTATGGAGTCTTTTGCCATTGTCAGCTTGTTCGTAGAATTTTCTGCAATTTGTGATTTCAATTCAGTAACCTGCATAAGCATCACTGGAATTGAGACAATCAGAATTGCAAAAAATACTAAAGCTTGATAACTAAAAATGAGTTTGGTCTTAATTTTCATTGAAGTACTCCTAAGGTCTGTAAAAAGAATGTTCACAACACATGGTAAATCTATAATTTTGATTTAGCAAGAAAAATCTAAAGAATTTAGAGATTTTCTTTAGAATTGATAGATATAAAGTTGATAGAATAACCAGTAAATAGCGGTTCCCGGCGCAAGTGTTACAAGATGCGCCGGTGCCTGTGTGTTTTACCATCTACCGTATTCGTAGCCGCGGTCGCTCTTTATTGGCGCGTTTCGCACTTCAAAATAGCAGACAGCGTTCTTTTCGAGCGTTATTGAAACTGTATTGCCGCAGCGTTTTGTCGTTATCTGCGGAACGGCGGCGGCGCGCAAAAGCTCTATTTCTTCTGCAGGCGGGTTCGGGTGCTCGCCTAAGTCGTGCCAAACTTTTAGCGGATTGCAGACGTTCTCGTCTGTCATGTGTGTTACAAGGACGTTCGCGTCGTCTTCTGCAGGAAGAGGAAGCTCCAGCTCAAGCGTTATAGGTTTTTGCTCACGGATGTTCCAAGCAACGCCCTTGTAGCAAACACCGCTGTTAATGTCGCTTGCACCGCAAGCTCCAGCAACGGACTTTGCGGACTCGCCGCCAGCTGGGCAAGTTGCACCATTCGCACTGTCCGCGCTCTGCACGACGACGCACTCCGGTGTTTTAAGAACGCATTTTTTATACTGTTTCGTCAAGTTTTTGTAGAAAGCGAACGTCCAGAATGTAGGCTTCGGGATAAGTCCGTTAGCCACAAGCCCGAACCCGCCGTGGAAAGGCGTGAACGGCACCCCGAACTCCTCGAAAATGTCGCCGAAAGTCCAGTATGAATAAGATGCGTGGTTGTCTCCGAACGTCGCGAGCATATTCGCAATGTAAGCGGCATTTTGGTTCGTGTCATGAACCGGTGCGTTCGGCACGTATGATGTATTGAACTCTGTAACATGGATATCCATTTTGTTAAATTTCTCGAAAGAATCCACAATGCCGCGCGTAGAGTCGAGCTGCTCAAAACAAGCCGAAACTTCGTGAAGCTTTGGATAGCCGTAGTGTCCGTTCCTCTCCGGGAGCGACGTCGTGTAATGATGGCGGCTCACAAAGTCGAGCGGGCATTTGTGCGCCTCGACATACTCCAAAAAGCCTTTTATCCATTCTTTGTCCGTTCCGCCGCAGACGGCAGGACCGCCTACCTTGAAACGTGGATCAACTTCTTTTACTGCGCGCGACGTAAGGTCGTAAAGCTTGAAATACTCGTTCATGTCCGCGTCCTTCCAGAAGCCAGAAAGATTCGGCTCGTTCCACACTTCAACAGGCCACTCGACAACTTCGTCGCGTCCGTACCGCTCTATAAGGTGGTTCAGCGTTGCCTGCACCAAATCGGTCCACTTTTTGTAGTCGGAAGGCGGCGTGACATTGCCTTTCCAATAGAAAATCGTCTGGTCACCGCTCGCAAGCTTTTTGGGCATAAAGCCTAGCTCCAGGAACGGACGCAAGCCAACTTCCTTGTACGAGTCCATCACCATATCAAGGTATGTCCAGCAATACTCGATTATTGCCGGTGCGTCTTCTTTTTCTTTGTATTCGCGATAAATAGCCATGTCATCGGTGAAAAGTCCGTGTCCGCGTATATGCTCGAACCCGATTTTTTCCTGAACGAATTTGAGCTGCTCGAAATAATGCTTTTGAAGCGCAAGACCCATACGGCCTGTTCCAACACAGTAAAAAGCGTTGTTATTAAATAGAACGTTTTCGTTCCCGTTGATTTTGTAGTTCATTGTACACTCCAATGTGGGGGCGTTACGGGGGCAAAACTGGAAAAAGCTTGCCCCCGTATGAAAGGGTAGCCCGCAACAACGTGCGGGCGTGGGGAAGACTTTCCCCTTCCGCTGACAATGCGCAGAACAGCCGTTGTACGCTACGAGCATAGCTCTCCGCGAGACTCGCTAACAACAGTCCACTGGACTGTTGTTCCCCTGCGCATTGAAACGCTACGCTGGCAACGCGCAGGGTCGCTCCCTACCCCGAAAATTTTACTGAAATTATTGTACTTTATATTGGTTGAAAAATCAAACTTGCCAATTTCAAACTAGAAGAATAAAATATTAAATCATGAAAAAAGGCGCGTCTTTTTTTGTTTTTTTGGTGATTTTTTCGTTTTTCTCTGTTTTAGGGTTCAGCCAGAGTTCATTTTTCGACAACTATGTCTATCAGTCATGGAATTCGTTCGGAACTTTGAATGGAACTACAATTACTGATATATTGCAGACATCGGATGGGTATATAAATATCGGTACATATGAAGGACTTGCGCGTTTTGACGGCATGACTTTCACCACACACAAACGGGCAGCCGACAATGATCTTAGCTTTGTGTCCGTCCGTGCAATTCTTGAGGATTCTCGCGGACGGCTTTGGCTCGGCTCGAATGACGAAGGCGTTCAGTGTATATCGCCGGATGGGAAGAAAACTTACAATACTCAGAACGGTTTGCCGAACAATTCTATCCGCTGTTTTGCTGAAGATAAAAAAGGAAATATCTGGATAGGAACGGCAGCTGGCATTGTATATATAACGCCGGAGGATCATCTTTTAACACCGCAGTTCGAGGCTGGAACTGTTTCCAAGGGAACGCTCGCAATTTCGTTCTGCTGCGATGCTCAGGGCAGGGTTTGGCTTATAACGGCGAATGAACGCGGGCTTTTCGTTTTCAGGGATGGTTTGTTCAGGACTCGATCTGATCTTGCACAATTTGGCGATTTTTTTGCCACTTCGATATGTCAGGATAAAGATGGCGTTTTCTGGGTAGGGCTTGGTGATCATGGTCTTATCCGCATGAACGAGCACGGTGTTGAGAAAGTTGAATCTGGTACTGTTGCTGATTATATGCCGACTACGGCTTCTTTCGTTTCAAAGGACGGTACGATTTGGCTTGGAACAGAGAAGGGGCTTGTCGTTTATAGCGAAGGTAAGTTTTACGAATATGAAGGAACTGTGCTTAATTCTGCGAAGATTAACAAAATTATCTGCGACCGCGAGAACAATATTTGGATAGCGACTGACAGAAACGGAATCGGCAAGCTTACGAAAGGAAAGTTCAAGATAATCCGAATGGAACAGTCCGTGAACAGTTTGACAGAAGACAGGTCGGGAAAAATCTGGGTAGGAACAGATACCGGTGTTCTTTGCTACGACCATGATGTTCGTGTCGAGAATAAGCTTACGGAGTACACGAAAGGGCTTCGTATTCGTGATGTTTGTGCGACGAAAAACGGTGATGTTCTTGTGAGCTGCTACACAAAGCCGGGGCAACTGCGATATGACGGTGAGAATATAAAAAGTTGGACAACGGATGACGGCCTTGCCGGAAACAAAGTTCGAGTTGCCATAGAGACTGATCCGAACGAGCTTTATGTTGGAACGACTACAGGCTTGAGTATAATCCATGCGGACGGAACAATTAAAAACTACAGGCAGCGTGATGGTCTTGAGAATGAGTATATAATGGCATTGTATGAAGATACGAACGGTATCGTTTGGGTTGGAACGGACGGTGGCGGAATATACCTTATGAGGGATGAAGTGATTCTTTCTCACATAACGTCGAACAACGGTCTTGCCGGAAACGTAATATTCAAAATAACACAGGATCTTGACGGCTCATTCTGGATTTGTAGCGGAAGCGGCGTTACGCGGTGCCCTAATTTTGATAGCCGTAGCGGCGTGCCTTATATCTTCCAGAACATCGATTCTGATAACGGACTAGAGACAGATTCGATGTTCCAGCTTCTTGTCGATTCGTCCAACACGCTTTGGATGACGAGCAACCACGGTGTTTCATCCGCACCGCTTGATGACATAATAGACACTGCTTCCGGCAGACTAAAAAAGCTTTCCGTAAAGTTCTACAACAGGAACGACGGGCTTGATTCCGATGGTCCGACTTCTACCGCAAAAAGCCTTGTTGACAGATACGGACGTGTTTGGTTCGCTATGGTTGATGGTATTGCGATATACGATTCCCGCCATTCATACGAAAGCCGCGTCATGCCGCTTGTGCAGATACAAAGTGTTTCCGTTGATAATGTCGTCGTTCTTGACAACAGCCTTTACACTTTCGAGCCGCCGTCGATAGTGCTTGCGCCAGGTACAAAGCGCGTTGACATTGCGTTTACAGGCTTGAGTTTCGATGCGCCTGAGAGGATTCACTTCACGCACAAGCTTACGAACTTTGAGGATGATTTCAGTGCGCCAGCCACCAGCCGCACAATGTCGTACACGAATCTTTCTCCTGGAACACATACGTTCTTTGTAAACGCCATTAACGGGGACGGCTTTTATTCGGACAGCGCGGAGGCGGTTCTTTTCGTGCAGAAGCCTTATATCTACCAGATGCCTGTTTTCTGGATTGTTATAGTAATCCTGTTTTTGGGAAGTCTTTTCCTTATCTTCTATATAAAACAGCGGCGTATTATGAATGAGAACGTACGCCTTGAGAAAATGGTAGCGCAACGCACGTCAGAATTGGAAGAGGCAAAGGAGAAATCGGATTATCTTTTGCGCGCGATCTTGCCGGATCCTATTGCGGATGAACTTAAGAACGGGGTGCATTCTATCGGCCAGAATTTTGACGATGTTACGATTTTGTTCTCTGATATAGTCGAGTTTACAAAAATGTCGAGCGGTCATACACCAGAGGAGATTGTAGATGCGCTTAACGATTTGTTCTCTTTGTTCGACCTTCGCGCGCAGCGGAGCGGTGTCGAGAAGATAAAGACTATCGGGGATGCTTATATGGCTACGTGCGGTCTTCCGACTCCTAACAAGAATCATGCAAAGATTATGGTTGATTTTGCCAAAGGAATGCTTGAGGATCTAGAAAAATACAACAGGACCGCGAAGATTCAGTTCGCCTTGAGAATTGGTCTTAACAGCGGCTCCGCGATTGCAGGCGTTATTGGGCGTACGAAATTCATTTACGATGTTTGGGGAGATTCTGTGAACGTAGCAAGCCGTATGGAGACAGCTGCAACTCCGGGCGGAATCCGAGTGTCAGAGAATGTATACATACGTCTTAAGGACAGCGATGTTAAGTTCAGTGAACCGATTGAGTGCGACATAAAAGGAAAAGGCCGCATGGTTACTTATGATGTACTTTAGAAGTGGGGGATGTATGAATAAGGTTTCAGTCAAAAAAACTCAGCGATGCAGTCAGTACGGTCATCGTTATTATAAAAATCACAGAATCATTTTTGCTTCGGTATTAGCCGCGTTGTTTGTATTTGTGTTGTTTTCCGGTTGCAGCGAAAAAGAAGAAAACACTGTAAAAGTCGGCATTCTTCATTCTTTGTCAGGAACTATGGCAATTAGCGAGATTCCTGTCCGAGATTCAGAACTTCTTGCAATAAAAGAAATAAATGAAGCTGGTGGTGTCCTTGGTAAACAAATTGTCGTTGTGGAAGAAGACGGCGCGAGCGATCCTTCTACTTTCGTGGAAAAATCGCGTAAGTTGCTTTCTGAAGACAAAGTTGTGACGGTTTTCGGTTGCTGGACATCCGCATCGCGCAAGGCTGTTATGCCTGTTTTCGAGGAGCTTTACGGACTTTTGTGGTATCCTGTCCAATATGAGGGTATGGAGGCAAGCCCGAACATCATGTATATGGGGGCTTCTCCGAATCAGCAGGTCGTTCCGGCGGTTGATTACTGCGCCAAGAATTTTGGAAAGAAAATGTATCTGATAGGAAGCGACTATATTTTCCCTAGAACTGCGAACAGAATTATAAAGGCTCAGCTGGTGGATCTGGAAGGGGAGTGTGTCGGTGAAACTTATGTTCCGATGGGGCATTCTGATTTTACGCGGATAATCGAAGAAATAAAGCAGGAAGAGCCAGATGTAATAATCAATTCCTTGAACGGAGACTCTAATGTGCATTTCTTCAAGCAGCTTGTTCAAGCCGGCATCACTGCGGACGTAATTCCTGTCATGAGTTTTTCTATCGCTGAGGAAGAAGTGAACGCTGTCGGTGTCGAGTATCTTAAGGGCAATCTTGTTGCATGGAATTATTACGAAACGACAACTACAGATAAAAATACCAAGTTTGTTTCTGCTTACAAAAATGAATACGGAAAAGACCGGGTAACAGGTGATCCTATAGAAGCTGGTTATATTGCTGTCCTGATGTGGGCTAAGGCATGTGAGAAAGCCGGCAGTTTCGATGTCGAGGCTGTGCGGATTGCCGCAAAAGGGCTTAGTTTTACGGCTCCTGAGGGAACTGTAACGATTGACGGTGAAAACCAGCATTTGTACAAGCAGGTTCGTATCGGGAAAATTAACGAGAACGGTCTTATAGATGAAATATGGGCTACTCCGGGCGCAATAAAGCCGGATCCGTACCTCAGTACATATGAGTGGGCATTAGGATTGTAGTTTTGTTTTTTATGGGCGGCTTTTTGCGGTCACATTCGCGACCGCAAAAAACAGGCTTTCCGGGACTACGGCTTTCGCCTCCGACCACGCTGACGCGTGTTTGCGCTGTTTGAAACTTCGCACTGACGTACTCGTTTCAAATGCGCATCCCTACAATCCTTGCCGCAGTGTTGCTAATCTGGCAATTTTCCTGTTAGAAATTCCTTTATTTGGAAAGCGTTTTTGCTATATTCGCGCTTGTCTCCACGTTCTTTTTGGCGACTTCGTTCACGTTTTCCATTGAAGTTTTTATATTCTGCAAAACAGTGTTAAGCGAATCGACGCGGTTTTTGAGCGTGTGCGAAAAGCCCGAAATGCTTTCTATTGTGGAATTCTGCCTGTTTATCTCTCCAACAGATTTTTCGACAAGCGCGTTCGTTACAGAAGCTTCTTTTTCAAGTCCTTTGAGCGAGTTCATAATTTGTGTGGTGCTTGTGTTCATCTCGCTTATTCCCGCAAGAATTTCCTCTATCGCTTGCACTGTCGAGTGCAGCTCCGCGTTGCTTTTGCCTGTGAAATCCGCGCAGCTGTTTGCGGAAGAAGTTGCGCTTTCAACAAGTTCTACGTTTGTGTTAAGTTGCTCCGTAATTTGCGCGGCATTTTTTGCCGTTTCGTCAGAAAGCTTCCGTATCTCCTGCGCGATAACGGAAAATCCCTTGCCGAGCGTTCCTGCGTGCGCCGCTTCTATTGAGGCGTTCATCGCAAGAAGACCCGTGTGTGTTGCTATCTGATTTACTGTGTCTACAAAAGTACGTATCGAGTTTGACGATTCTTGTACAAGCCCAACTTCCGTGACAAGTTTTTTTATCTGCTTAAGCTGAGTGTCGAGCATGATTGTCATCTCGTTCATTGACGATTTCCGCTTTTCTGCAATCTCGGATATATTCGAAAGTTTGTTTGCGATTTGTGCTATTTCTGACGATGTGCTTATCAACGATTTGTTTTGACGAAGCACGTTGTCCTGCATCTGGGAAACCTGCTCCATCATGTCCGCGCTTGATGATGTTACAAGAGATGTCTGCTCCGAAAGCACATCCGACTCAGACGCAAGATATTTGTAAAGCTCGTCTATATCGTTTATTCCGCTGTTCACGTTGTGCACTTCATCGTTAAGTTTTTTGCCAATCTCCAAGCCTTCTGAACTTTTGCTAAGCACATTTCGTATCGTAATCAGCGATGTTTCAGCTGCTTTCTCGCCTTTTATTGCTTCATCGGTGATAAGCCTGTTCTGCTGCCATAAAAAGACAAGTCCGTAAAATGATGACAATGTGGCTATTGAGCAGATGACTATTGCCACTACAGTTTCTAGTAAGTTCGTGTCTTTAAGCGCAAAAAATTCAAGGATGAGCGCAATTACAAGAAGCAGTGATGCACAAGCAGCAAAAAGTTTTACGTGATACGAGCGCATTGAAAAAAGCTGGTTGAAAATCGCCATTACTATTATAAAACAAGCGGAGCGGTATATTTCGAGCGGAGTTTTTCCCATCCCCATGAAGAAAAGTATTCCGGCAATTGCAATAAGTATGCCGATTGTGTTCAGCGTAATAGCTGTTTGGATTTTGCGTTTTTTCAGAAGTATACAGGCAGTAAGGAAAACAAGAAAAGCAGCAACGGTAAAAGCCATTATTGTGTAAGTTCCGCGCATGAACTGGGTTAGCCCGAGCGTACCGAATCCTAGCAGGAATATCAGGTTTCCGTAGATTATAACCGGGAGCTGACCTTTTTCACTAACTGTCAGATTTTTTAAATCTTCCTCAGAGCGAAAGAAAAAATTGATTATTGGGTTTTGTTTCATAATTCAGCACCTCGATGTAATGTTTTTTTGCCTGTACCTGGCTGTATATTTTCTAAAAAATCAACCTGGCTGCATAACTTGCGTTCGTCCGGCTAAAAGTGTTTATAGTTTTATAGACCTGTCGCATACCGCAGGCTTGTTGCCATTTTTGCGGCATACGACAGATTGTCGCATCACACTTTGAAAAGGTCTATTTCCTCTCCAATCTTGTTGATGTTGTCAGCCATTTTGCTGGAGATAGTTGAAAGCGCGGAACCAGTCTCGTTTATGCGCTGCGCGCCGGTGTGCATCTCCTGAATGCTGTCCTTCATCGTCTCGGTGGCAATCTGGAGCTTCTGGATTTCGGAAAGAATATGCTTGTTTCCTTCTGTCATTTCGCCGGATGCCGCGCGAACTTCCGAAGTGCTGTCATTCATTGACTGCAAGGCGGAAGTAATCTGCTTTGAGCCGATCTGCTGCTCTTCCATTGCGCCCCTTATCTGCTCGATAATCTGGCTTGTCTCGGCGACGCTTTGCGAGATGGCGGCGAATGCGGCATCCGTCTCGTTGGAAACAGCTACAATTTCGCGGATTGTTTCCTGAATCTTTTTTAGCTCCGTACCGATTGTGCGCGACTGTTCTGTAGATGTCTCCGAAAGCTTACGAATCTCGTCAGCAACGACGGAGAAACCTTTTCCGGCATCGCCCGCATGAGCCGCCTCAATAGCAGCGTTCATAGCAAGCAAGTTCGTCTGCTCTGCAATGCTTGCAATGGCGGTGTTCGCGTCCTGCAGCATCTCCGACTGTTCCTCTATGTGGGCTATCTTCTCGTTCGCGTTGCTCTGTGTGTTTGAGCCAGCGATTGAGTGCTGCTGTAATGTGTTGAACGATGTTATCATCTTGCCGACGGAGCTGTTTACGGCATTGATGTTGCCAATCATTTCCTCAACCGCCGTGGATGCCTGTGAAACGCTGTCAGCCTGTGAGCCGATCATGCGTTCAAGCGACTCAATGTTCGCGCTTATCTGGTTAACGGCTCCCGCTGTCTCGTCAACGGAGTTGGCCTGGTTCAAAATCTGCTTGTTGACGCTTTCGATGTTTGAGATAATTTCGGTTATCGACGCGGATGTGTCCTGTGTGCTTGCCTGAAGATCGCCGTCTACAGTGATAAGGTTTGTCTTGGAGTCCTGCAAAGATGAAACAATGCCGTGAAGTTTTTCGATAAAGTCGTTGAAACCGTTTACCACATCGCCAATCTCGTCGTTCGTTGCCTGCGGAATGCGCTGTGTAAGGTCTGCGTTGCCGCTCGCAATCGTCGTGATTGAGCTTTTTACAGTCTTAAGCGGTCTTATGAGTAATCGTACAAGTACGAGCGATATCAGTGCTGAGATAATGATTGTCACGATTACGATTAAATTGATGAGCTTCTGCATCGTC
>JAEEGL013889316.1_pt1 | contig 18025 bp, 6 predicted proteins | sample 9134231 | NCBI WGS metagenome assembly JAEEGL01 (sample SAMN16246548, study PRJNA631951) | gut metagenome | biome: gut microbiome; feature: rumen; material: fiber-attached | host: Bos | place: Iran: Karaj | collected 2018-10 | reverse complement strand
GCCACGACATCACCAAGGGTCTGGTCGGGGATGGACTTCAGCGGCCGCGTCGTATCCATCTGCCAGAAGCGCTCGCGCTCCTGCTCGATGCGTACGAAGTCGACAGAGAGTTCCAGGGAATAGCCACGACGCTCTGACGTGATGGCAAAGGTTCCGCCACGGAAGGGCTCGGCAGCCACAGGCCATCCGTTCTTCCACAGCAGGGAGCGGATGCCTAACACGGAACGCCCGCTGCGCTCGAAGTCGGCCTCATAGTGACACGACATCACCTCCACGCCCTCGTCAATGACGGTACGTCCGAAGTGGCCTGGGCCGCAGACTCTGTTTCCGGCAGCTATCACCATGCGTCCGCCACCATGCAGCATGTCGCGGCCAATGTTGTCGACGTATGGACCTTCCACAGAACGGGAACGCCCTACCACAATATTATACGTGCTGTTAACACCGTCGCAGCAGGTGCCGTGAGTGCCCAGCAGATAGTACCAGCCGTCCTTGTAGATGAGGGCGCTGGCCTCGCAGTCAATGGCAACATCCTTCTCCACATTGCCCTTGACGCGCTCACCGGTCTGCGGGTCGAGCTCTATGAGGCGAATGCTGCCGAAGTAAGTGCCATAGGTAGCCCACAGGCGGCCTGTCGTAGGGTCGAGCAGCAGACAAGGGTCAATGGCGTCGCAGTCCTCCATGCCGTCGCTCGACGCTACCTCTACGGGTTCGCTATAACGGAAGTCGGGCGACCGAGGGTCGAGCGTTTTGTTCCACATAGTCAGGATACGGCCGTTGTGGCCTCCGAAGAGTCCACCACCCGTGGCACCATAGATGACCAGGTAGCGGTCGCCTATCTTCAACACGTCGGGTGCCGCTCCGCCTCCAGGACGCTCAGCGCCACTATGCCACGACCATCCGTCGTCAGTGATGAGTCCTCCCCCACCCGTTCCGAAGGTGTAGTACCTGCCGTCGCACTCGGCCAGTGTCGAGGGGTCGTGGATATAGGGATTGCCGCTCTGTGCTCTTGTGGAGCTAAAGAAAGAAGAAAAAAGAATAAATAACAGAGCCTTGCGGCTATGCTTGATAGTCTGTATGTCCATATTCATAATTGTTGCTTTATTCATTACTACTGCTTATGGCAAAGGCCGTTACCGGTTTGCCTTTCTCATCGACGAAGCGCACACAGAGGTCGCTTAGACCAGGGCCGTTGACCAGGGCGAAACGCAGCACATTGCGGCCTTGTCTCAGACGCAGACGAGCGGACACGCCATCGTCTTCGACCATACGGCGGTCACCGTCCAGGATGAGGACGCGCTCGTCGTTGAGCCACCAAACCGAAGCGCCATTGCTGCCCGCAGCCAGTCGTACGTCAGGAATAGCCTCAGGGCAGTCGATGACGGTCGTGCCCCAGAACAGCGAGTTATATGGTGCGCTGCCCGTCAACTCAGCAAAGCGGAACACACGCACGTTAAAGGTCTCGCTGTCAATGGCGTACCACTTACCCTTATTGAAGTTAACCTTGGGCAATTCCTTGGCTACCATGTCCTCAAGATAGCCGTCGGTCAGGATGATGTTCGAGGGCACCTCATGGCGTATGGGCTGCAACAGTGACCAGCGACGGATGAATCCGGCAGTGTCAGGCAGCATGGGCGGGGCATCGCGCTGGGTAAAGGTAAAGTAGTCAGGACGGTTACGGAACTGCACCCAGTCGACGTCAGCACCCTCGCCCTCACAGGTCACCACCAGGGGGGCAGTGCCCTGCGGCACGAAGGACAGGGGAGCCGTCAGCGTCAGCCACTGTCCGCTCTGGTCGCGCCGGAACGGGCCGCGCTCGGTGATGACCGTCACAGGGATACGGGCCACCTGCCTGCCGTCAACCTTCAGGCTCAACTCCGTATTGGCTCCTGCCCTGACATACGCCAGAACGTACGCGCCCTGCCGAAGCATGCTGAAGTCCACGTCGTCATACTGCACCCAGGCACCCTTGGCAGGCAGCGAGACATGCCAGCCGCGGAAAGGCTGCAGCGTGTCGTTGAAAGCCGTAACGGCAGTTTCTCTTTGAGAGTGTGGCGCTGCAATGCCGCCGACAGCGCTGTAGCGGTCTACCTCAATACGGGCAGTAGCCTCAGTGATGCCCACGCCACGCAGGGTAGGTATGACTTCCTCGATGGTACCATCTTTGCGGAACGTCACGCGCTCTATACGTGCTGAGCGTCGTTTGTCCATCTGCGGCGAATAGTCGTTATGGTGATAGAACAGATACCACTGCCCCTTATACTCTACCAGACTGTGGTGGTTGGTCCAGCAACCATCGGCATGCTCGGCCATGATGACACCCTTGAAGTCCCAAGGGCCCAGCGGCGACCGAGACATGGCGTAGGCCAGCGTCTCAGTGGGATTGGCACCATGGCTCTTATCGCCACGCACCCAGGGGAAGGTCAGGTAATACCAGTCGCCACGGCGGAAGGCAAAGGGGCCCTCCTTGAAACCATCAGGCAGACCTTCCATAGGCTGTCCGCCGACCAGCATTGGCGGCATCGCGGGCATACCCTCACGACGGGGTATCTCTACCTGCTGCAACTCGCCGTCGAGCTCCTTCATGTTGGCTTTCAGCTTGCCACCGCGGATGCCCATACCGCTCCAATAGAGGTATGCCGTGCCGTCACGGTCGATGAGCACACACGGGTCGATGCCTGAGACGCCACGGATGGGTTCGGGTTCCAAACGGAAGGGACCGGCAGGCGAATCGCTCACGCCGACGCCAATGGCAAAGCCGCGGCCGTCCTTGGGGGCATTGGGAAAGTAGAAATAGTACTTGCCGTCCTTCTCCACACAGTCGGGTGCCCACATGGAGTAGGCGTCAGCCTTGCCCCAGGGTACTTGCTCCTGCGACACAATGACGCCATGATCGGTCCAGTCTGTCAGGTTCTCTGACGAAAAGACATGATAGTCGGCCATGCAGAACCAGTCCTGTCGCTGTCCCTCGGGGGCAGGTATGTCGTGCGAGGGATACAGGTAGACACGGCCGTTGAACACTCGTGCCGTGGGGTCGGCAGCATACTGGTCGCGGATAACGGGGTTCTGTGCCATGCTGCCCAGCGCCAGGCACAGGGCGCCGAAAGTAAGGAATAGACTTCTCATCGTCATGTATTTAGTTCTATGCTTAATGATTAATGTTCAATGTTCTAGTTGACAATCACCACGCCGCCATTCTGCGGAATAGTCACCTTCAGCTGCTGTCGCTTGTTCTGTCTGACGGTCTTGACACTGCCCTGCAGCGACATGTCGTCGGCATAGAGTGTCAGCCCGGCACCCGTCTCAAACATGGGCAGGGTGAGCGTCGTCGTCAGAGGCTCTCTCTCGGCATTGATGCCCACCACATACCAGCGGGTGCTGTGGCGTCGTGCCAGGATGACATAGCGTCCGGGGTAGCCGTCAATGAAGCGTACCTCGTCCCATGTTGTAGGCACGTTGCGCATGAAGTCGACAGCCCAAGCGGGGGCATCCTCCAGATTGTTTGGTGCCAGGGCAAAATGCTGCTGGGCACTCTGGAAGAGCACGGCGGTAGCCAGGGCATACACGTCGCTGGTACGCCGGTAGGTACCGTGCTGGTTGTCGGCACTGTAGCGTTTGTTCAGGGCACTGCCACCAAAGTCCATCGAAGCTACCGTGTTGCGCACAAAGGGGTGGATGCAGCCGTTATAGGCCTCGGCATCGCAGGCTCCCTGTCCGAAGCTGAGGTTCTCAGAAGCCAGCACGGCCTCGCTCGACACATAGTTCGGATACATACGCTCCCATCCTCGGGGCAGCGTACACCCATGAAAGACGCACAACAAGCCAAAGTCGTTGGCATCGCTCAGTATGTCCTCGTACAACTGCATGGTCTGCTGCTTGTCGCCGGCAAAGAAATCAACCTTAATACCACGGATGCCGTTGTCCTTGAGCCACTGCATCTCCTGACGCCGTATGCGACCGTTGTTCATGCGACCCTTCGGAGTCTGGGGGGCGTCGTTCCAATAACCGTTCGAGTTGTACCACAGGAAGAGTGCCACGCCCTTGCTGCGGGCATAGCGCGACAGCTCTGCCACACGGTCGTAGCCTATCTGCAGGTCCCAGTGGGCATCCACCAGCACGGTCTGCCAGCCCATGGAGGCCGAGAAGTCGATATAAGCCTTCTGCTCGTCGTAGTTACAGCTGGAGTCCATCTTGATAATCCACGACCAGGAACCCTTGCCATAGACATACTCCATGGAGGCCTCGTACTTAGGTTGCACAAGGTCCCAGGGCACAGTAGTCTCCACAATGTTCTTAAGAGGACCAACGGTGATGGTGCGCCAAGGGGTAGTGCCGGGCAGGGCCACGCCGGCAGCAGTGCTGCCCAGGCCGTTCAGCTCGCCCGTCTGTGGGAAGCCAATCTTATACTGCCCTCCTTGTACGTTCAGCAGCCGGCAGCCAACGTAGCCGCCGTCGGTTCCCGTCTCGCTGATGAGCACCCATAGCGGTGACTTCTGCTGCTGTGCTCCAGCAGCTGCCGGCACCTTGAACAGGCACGGAAAGGTATAGCCCTCGCCCCAGCCATTCTTACCCACTGGCTCGTCACAGGTATACGGCGTCTCGTAGCTGGGGTAGGTACGGGCAAAGCCTCCCATGGGCTTCACCTGTGGACAGAGGAATGTCGTCGTACCATCGGGTAGCGTGAAGCTGCTGGCTTCGTCCTCGACCACACAAACAAGTGTCTCCTTCTTGGGGTATAGCGTGTAGCGGAATGCCACGTCGCGGTTACTGACACGGAAGGTGATATCCATCACCGTACTGCCGTCACTTTCATACCGCGCCACAGCTTCCGTAGCCTCATAGTCTACATGACTTTGCTTGATGTCGCGCAGTGCATAGCTGTCGCTCACCGTCTTCTGTTCCACCGGTTGTCCGAGGCTCAGTCCTTTGGTATAGTCACCGATGTTCGTCCTGACGCCGAGAACCGACGGTTTCACCACCTCTTGTCCATCATAAGTCACGCGATAAGTCGGCTCGCCCTGTGCCGTCAGCTCCAGTACCACCAGAACCTTTCCGTCGGGACTCTTGATGGTCTCAGCCTCCAAAGTCGCCACCGACAATGTCAGGAGCAAGAGAAACGTTAACTTCTTCATGATTCTAAATATTTAGTATTCTTGTCTTCTCGTATTCTCGTTTTATAACACTGTAAACGCTATTGCCTGCAGGTCCTCATCGCGCGAAGACGTGCCATAGAGCAGCTGGTAACGGCCCGGCCGTGTGGACAACTCGTCAATCGTCTCATCGTAATACTCAAAGGCCTCGCCATCAAGGGTGATTGTAGCCTCCTTCGTCTCGCCGGGGCGGAGCACCACCTTTTGGAAACCCTTCAGTGCCTTGATGGGGGCGCCGGCGTCGCCGAGAGCCTTCACATACACTTGCACCGTCTCAGTGCCCTCGCGTTGGCCTGTATTCGTCACAGGTACCGACAGCGTCACCTTACCGTCGGCTGTCATCTCCGCCGTCGACAGCGTTGCCTGTCCCACCGAGAACGTCGTATAGCTGAGTCCAAAGCCGAAAGCATACTGCGCCTGACCCGTAAAATAACGGTAGGTACGGTTCTTCATCGAGTAGTCCAGGAAGTCAGGCAGGTCGTCATTCGAACGGTAGAACGTCACCGGCAGCTTTCCACCAGGGTTGTAGTCGCCGAAGAGCACCTCGGCAAGGGCCTTCGCACCACCCTGACCTGCATACCATGCCTGAAGCAGGGCGTCATACTGTCCTTCGACACTGCCGAAGGCGATGGCCGACCCGCTACAGTTGACGAACACCACGGGGCGCCCCGTCTCATGCATGGCCCGGAGCAAGCGCTGCTGTACCCGCGGCAGCTCTATGTCCTGCTTGTCGCCGCCCTCGCCTTCCATCTGTGCCGAAATACCGCCTATCAAAACAATCGCATCGGCATCGCTGACTTCATTGGCCAGCACACTGAAATCGGCCAGACGACGCTCGCAGATGTCGCCCCTAAGCAGCGCAAACTGCCCGTTGCCGTGGCGATACTCTATGGTGACGTCATATGTCTTCCCCTTCTTTACGGGGAACGCTTTATATTCCATACCGCGACGGAAAAAGCCGCGACCCTTGTCGGGCTGTGCCGACTCGACAGTCTTTCCGTTGACACGCAGCACATAGCCGTTATCCGTCATCAGTGCGTATTTCATCTCACCGGTAAACGTGGCCCTGTAGCGGCCGCTCACACGTACTGACAGCGTGTCGCGGTTCACACCCTGCGCAAAGCCCCACGCCCCAAACGTCGAAAAGTCGAGTTCCTTGTAGTAGCCGGTCACGGCGGGCTTGCCAGCCAGTTCCCGGTTATTGAAGAACTCTACCTTTACGCCCTTGCCGCCGTTAAAGTCGCCAAGATGATGTATCGTCTGGTAATCGTCGTTCAGCTCACATGCCTTATGGTAGAAAACCGTCGCCCCTGGCACAGCGGCCTTGATACCATCGAGCAGCGTGTGTGTGTGTGCCTCAGTGGGGGTGCCGCCATAGTTGCCGTTCAGCATGGCTGCATCGTCGGCATTGGGGCCTACCACGGCAATCGTTCTGACACCCTTCGACAGTGGCAACACGCCATTGTTTTCCAGCAGCACCATCGACTGGCGCGCAGCTTCCACGGCCAACGCGTCATGACGCTCGCTGCTGATGACCTCAGGAGCCAGTCCTGCCCACGGCAACATGTCCGCAGGGTCGAACATCCCCAGCTCAAAGCGGCCCAGTAGCGTCCGGCGCAGGTGTTTGTCCAGGTCGGTCTCGCTGACGACTCCGCGCTGCAGCCCCCCCGCCAGTGCCATGAAGGCCTTGCCGCACTCCAGATCAGTACCGTTATGTACGGCATCGGCCGACGCCGCCAGTGCATCGGGGTGAGTCTCGTGCTGACCTTTATTATAGAAGTTGTTGATGGCGTCGCAGTCGGTCACCACAATACCGTCGAAGCCCCACTTGTTACGCAGGATGTCAATGAGCAGGCGGTCGCTCGTGCAACATGGACGCCCCTCGAAGCGCTGGTAGGCACACATCACCTCGCGCACATGCCCTTTCTTTACCAAAGCCTTGAACGCCGGCAGGTAGGTCTCCCACAGGTCACGGTTCGTCGGCTCCACGTTCATCGAGTGGCGCAAGGGCTCGGGACCACTGTGAACGGCATAGTGCTTGGCGCAGGCATGTGTCTTCAGGTAATGACTGTTGTTGCCCTGCATGCCCAGCACCGTCTGCACACCCAGCACGGCGTTCAGGTATGGGTCCTCGCCACAGGTTTCCTGTCCGCGGCCCCACCGCGGGTCACGGAAGATGTTGACATTCGGACACCAGAAAGTCAGTTCGGGATTGCCCGGGTAGTACGTCTCACCCATCCCCACATGCTTCACGCTGTGGTCAGAGCGGTTCCAGTTGGCACGTGCCTCGTCGCTGACCTGAGAAAAGACGTCATACACCAGCTGTTCATTGAAGGCTGCCGCCATACCGATGGGTTGCGGATAGACGGTATAGCCCCCTTGTCGCACACCATGGCAGGCTTCGTTCCACCAGTTATACGACGGAATGCCGAGTCGCTCCACCGACACTGACTTGTTCATCATCAGTCCCACCTTTTCCTCCGCCGTCAGCAACGACAGCAGGTTCTCCACACGTTCCTCGTATGGCAGCGCCACATTCAGGAACGGATATGCCGGTTGTTCACCTTCTCTCTTTGAGAGTGTGGCGTTGTCTTGCGCCCAGCCGCCGACGGTCTGGTACAGAAATACCACCGCAGTTAAAAGTTTTTTCATCATCTTGTTGTCTTCTTGTATTCTTGTAATCTCGTTTTATTGTATTCTCGTATACTTAAACGCATCAATATCCACATATCCGCCCGTCTTCTTGGTGGCATAGCAGAAGATGCCAAACTTACTCCCCATGAAGAAACGCTGCCAGTCGAAGCGCATGCGATAGTCGTGCGTGCCTATCTGCGTCCAGGTCTCACCATCCAGGCTGTAGAAGAAGTTGGCAGCGTCCCTGCCGCCATGCTCAGCCGGACAAAAGTCGCCGTCCACGCGCAGCCACACCATGTTGCCCGTCAGGGGTATGCTCTCAACGACCCTTTCGCTGACGTCCGTCACCTGTTTGTCACGCTCCGTGAGGCGGACCGTCATCTCGCACATCTCGAGCACGGTCTGCTTTCCCCGCTTACGCACCACCAGCGCACCAGTATCACTATTGAAAGCAGCCAGTCCGGCACAGTCGCCATCTTTCATATTCGAGATGTCCATGCTGATGCTGCCGCTGCACTGCGGACCCTCCATGCGTTGCGTCAGTGTGTTTGGCGCCAGGTAGAGCGAGCTCACCACCCTGCTGGTCTTCAGCCGCAGCCACCCCGCCCGTTCCGTCAGGCTCCATGCATCGTTGACGGGGTTATGGTTCCACTGCCAGTGCAGACCCAGCGTCGGTGTGCTATAATCGTCACCCTTGACAATGGCGGTGGTCTCCTGACCACTCACAACGGGACGTACCTTGTCGGGCACCCTGCCCTCCTCGTCGCCCAGCATGGGCCAGCCGTCAATCCACCGACATGGCATGACGGTGAGCACACGTCCAACGCCTCCGCGGTCCTGGAAGATGATGCCGTACCAGTCGCCGTCGGGCGTGTCGACGATGGTCCCCTGGGCCAAGTATGAGAAGCTGCTGAACTCCGACTCCAGAATGACCCGTTTCTCGTAGGGCCCGCGTATGTCGTCAGCCCTGTAGCACACCTCGCGGCGGTGGCGCCCGGGCGCATACACATGACTGATCATCAGCAGGTAGTACTTTCCGTTATGCTTGATCATGCGTGAGCCTTCCAACAGTCCGCGCTCGTCCTCCTCACGCTCGAAGAGCTGCCGGTGCGAGCCTTCAATGACGTCCGAGAGGTCGCCCTTCAGTTCCATCATCTCACCCGTGCCGTAGACCACATACACCCGTCCGTCGTCGTCGAAGAACAGCGAACAGTCGTGAAAGTGGCGCATGCGCGACACCTGTCTCCACGGCCCCTCAGCCCTCTCGGCACTGAAGATGTACGTATCGCCCATAGCACCACGCTCGTTGGGAGCCATCAGCGCGTAGAAGCGACCATTGTGATACTTCAGCGACGTCGCCCACTGACCGCGCCCGTATACCGTACCCTCCGTCAGGTCGTACTTAGGCGAGTCGGTAAGACGGTCAAAGATGTACCCCACCGTCTCCCAGTTCTTAAGGTCCTTCGACGCCATCACCGGCGCCCCCGGCATCAGGTGCATCGTCGTCGACACCATGTAGTATGTGTCGCCCACACGAATGACGTCAGGGTCAGGCACGTCGGCCCATAGCATAGGGTTGCTGATGGGCGTCTCGTGCAGCGTGCGGTAGTCGTCGCCACCGCCCTGCACCGTCACGCGTACGATATCGCCGGGCTGCGTCATGACGTCATACTCATAGACCTTCTTGACCGGCAACTGTTCAAAGTCCTTCAGCTCCCCCGAGTGCATTGGCTCGCGTACAGCGGCAGGCGACAGCAGGGCATTGGGACAGGCACCCGTGGCGACCTTCAGTCCCTTGCCTTGTAGTGGCACGTACGAGCGTAGGCGCAGCACACCACCGATTTTGGATGTTATGGCAGCTTCCGATAGCTTGCTGTCAGTCCATGTTATGTCCACCTCGAAGGCACCACGTGCCAAGAGTCCCTTTACCCGTCCGTCACGCCAGCTGTCGGGCAGTGCGGGCAGAAGGTGTACGGCACCGTCATGGCTTTGCAGAAGCATCTCGCACACGCCGGCGGTAAAGCCGAAGTTGCCGTCAATCTGGAAGGGCGGATGTGCGTCAAACAGGTTCGGATAGACGCGTCCGTCGGGGTAGTCGCTCGTCTGGCTGTCATCAGGCAACAGGTGCAACATGTTGCGGATAATCTTCCACGCATGGTTGCCATCGAGCATGCGCGCCCAGAAATTTATTTTCCACCCGAGACTCCACCCAGTAGCCATGTCGCCGCGCTGGCGCAGCGTGTTGGCGGCGGCAGTGAACAGTGCGGGCTGGCTATAGGGCGAGATCTGATTAGAAGGGTACAACCCATAGAGATGTGATATATGGCGATGCTCGTCCTGCGGATTGTCACCATCCCACATCCACTCCTGCAGCTGGCCATAACGTCCTATCTGCATGGGTGCAAGCCGCTGCAGCTGGGAAGCCAGGCGTGAGCAATAAGAAACATCCTTACCTAGAATTTTGGATGCAGCAAGGGTTTGTAAGAGAACGTCGAAAGCAATCTGGTTGTCCATTGTCGAACCCGCAGTCACCGTAGTTCGCTTACCCACCGGTCCATGCTCGGGCGACACCGTAGGCACCGTGACGAGCCATCCTGCGGCATGAGCGACCTCACCGTCCTCAGGATAGGGTTGCATATAGTCCATCAGGAAGTCGGCAGCACCCTTCATCACGTCGTAATAGTCCTCCAACAGCTTTCGGTCGCCGGTGAACAAGTATTGTTGCCAGATGTGCGTTGTCAACCACGCCCCACCCGTGGGGAACATGCCCCACGTCGTGCCGTCGACAGGTCCGGCAATGCGCCATAGGTCCGTATTGTGATGTGCCACCCACCCTCGACAGCCGTACATCTCGCGTGCCGTCCGCGCACCGGTCTCGCTCAGGTCGCGTATCATCGTGAGCAGAGGTTCCTGACAGCTGACAAGGTTACCGACCAGCGCCGGCCAATAGTTCATCTCAGCATTGATATTGATAGTATACTTCGAATCCCACGGCGCATTCATCTTGTCGTTCCACACACCCTGCAGGTTAGCAGCCTGACCACCAGGTTGCGAGGAACTGATGAGCAGGTAACGCCCATACTGGGCCATAAGTGTCACCAAGTCCAGGTCGGAGCCGTCGAAAGCAGCCAGGCGCTGGTCGGTAGGTATTGGATGTTGTCTGATGGATGTTGAGTGACGGGGCGTGCCAAGTTCCAAAACAACGCGATTGAACTGCTCGCGGTAACACTTCACGTGGCGTTCACGTAGCTGTCTGTAGTCCATACCCGTCAGCAAGTCCAGCACACGCCTGTTCTTTGCAGCAGCGTCTCCGCTGACGTCGTGGTAGTTCACATAGTTCGTCGCCGCAGCGACATAGAGCGTAGCCGTCGTAGCACCGCGTACTGCCAGACACTCACCGTCGGCATGCTGCACGTCACCATCGGCCACAACCTTCACCCGCACCTCAGCGTTCAGCCCACCAACGACGCCCTCTTGAGCGACATTATGGACGTTCACTACCATTTCACCACCGTTTCCAGCGCCGGCACCAGCCTTTGACATAGCCGTGACACGACGGTTCTCCTCGAGTTCGCTGACATAGTCTACCACGAAGCTAAGCGCCCTAGGGCTGTCAGCCGTCAGATGCACGATGACCACATCGTCAGCCAGCGAGGCAAACACCGTACGCTCATAGCCCACACCGTCCACCTTGTAGCAAGTCGTGGCCACGGCGTCGGTCAGGTCCAGCTGTCGCTCATAGCCCGAGCACCTCCCATCATAGTCAGATTGCGACGCCACACGCTCAGAGAGAGACGTCAGCGTCAGGTTGCCCAACGGCAGAAAACGCATGCCATGAGGACCCTTAAAGAAATATTTGTCCAGCAACGCATGGGCAGACTCTTCCCTGCCGGCGAAGATACTATCTCGAACGGCCTTAAGCCAGGGCTTTGCCTCGGGACTGTCGTTATGGTGGGGCGAACCGCTCCAAAACGTCTCCTCGTTCAGCTGAATCGTCTCCACACCCGTACCGCCGAACACCATAGCGCCCAAATGAGAATTACCAACGGGTAAAGCCTCCAGCCAGTGCTTGGCAGGACGGTCGTACCACAACCTTAACCCGTCATCACCCATTGCAGCAACAGCCACACATAGCATAGCTACAACGAAAATAGTCTTACGTTTTGTTACCATGCTGCAAAGTTACAAAAAACTCCTTAAAAACACCTTGCAAGGCGTATCACATTATTTACGCCATGTATCATACGCCACTCACACTCAATAGTAAATGCCCCCCAAAAGAAGCAAATCACGTCAGGGCAACAAGGCTTCTTCGGAGGTACGGACGAAGACTGGGATAAAGCTCTGGTCGACGGGGGTGGTTACATACTGGCCACCGGAAAAATGCTGACCTGTGCGATAGTCACGCCAGCCACCATTACTCTTGGGCAGGTAAGTGCGCCATTCGCTGACACCAGGTTCAGTAACGGGACTGACAAGAAGGGCAGGACCGAACATGTATTCATATTTCTGGCAGAGGGCTTCAGCATCGTCGGCAAAATCGAATACAAGGGGGCGCATTATCGTGTAGCCCTCTGTGGCGACGCGACGCGCACAATGCTCAATGTATGGCATCAGACGGTAGCGCTCCTGAAGGCACTTGGCTATGACATCCTGCGCCTGGGAGCCATAGTTCCATGGTTCAGTATTGCTCATATATCCGTGGACACGCATAAGAGGCAGGAATACCGAAGTCTCAATCCACCGCAACATGCGTTCGATGTAGGCGGCATTTGTGTACTGATCGCTGGGACGAAAGAAGCCGCCAGCATCGTAGGTCCACCAGGGAATGCCTGCAGCCTGCAGACCAAGGCCTGCTGTCAGCTGGCGGCGAAAGGTCTCCCAATCGTTGCCGACGTCACCGCTCCAAAGAGCCGCCCCATAGCGCTGGATACCAGGGAATCCGCTACGAGTCAGAATCATAGGTTGACGACCAGATGCCAATAGTCCCTCATAGACGGTCTTGCAGACAAGCAGTGGGTAGACATTGCGAACCTGTTCGCCTGACCAACGTCCCTGGTTGACGCTGCGTCCCGCAAGATCATCGTTTTCAGGTTCTGTGGCATCCTGCCACCATGCATCAATTCCCAAAGGCAACAGACGTTCACGGAAGTTACGCCAGTAGGCAGCTGCCGCAGCTGGATTGAAAAAATCAATCCAATCAGTGCCGGGAATATAATAACCGTTGGCCGACATCTCGCGGCCGACGTCAGAGTTCTTGTCAATCTTCGACCACACGCTAAGCATCAGGCAGAGTCCCATCCGGTGCAGACTGTCGGTAAGCGCCTTGGGATCAGGGTAGTTGTCTTCATCGAAACGCATGGAATTCCAGCCGTACTTACCCCAATATTGCCAATCCTGCACAAGCATGCTGACGGGTAACTGCTCCTGCTGGAAACGACGCGCTGTCTCGAGAATTTCTGCCGAAGAGTGAAAGCGTTCGCGACAGTGTATATAGCCCAGAGCCCACGTGGGCATGAGGGGTGCCGGTCCGGTAAGCTCCCGGTAGGTGCTGATGATCTCGTCAGCAGAACCGACAAACACGGTATAGTCGACAGCTGTAGCTACAGGCGATTGAAAAATGGTCTCGTCTGTTACCCTGCGAAAGAAGACCAAAGGCTTGTCACCCTCGGCGAGATCAGCGGTCAGAATGTGGCGTCCTGCCTGCAGATGTACGATGGTGGAGGCCGTTGGGGGCAGCCAGAGATTCTGCATCTCTATGACCGTGCGTCCGTCGATGGAGAGGTTGTGGCGACGTGCCATCTTCTGCCCCACGTCCAGGAGCAAGGCATAGTCTCCGCTATCAGTGATGTCGAGGGTGCCCGAGTAGACATTTCTGCGGCGTACCTCCTGACGACCGCCCTCGGTGGAGGTGACGTTGACTACCTCAACACTACCCTCGCCTGCCTGACGGCTCAGCGCGACCTGCCGGTCAGCGGGGTTAAACTCTGTAAGTCCATAGTTGTTCCACAGCATACCGTATCCCTTACTTGATAAGATCATCGGGATACTTATTTGGGTGTTCACCTGAGTGAGGCGGCGCGACAGTCCGCGGACGTTGGCATAACCATCTTGAAACTGACCAAGGCCATAGAGAAACTCGTCGTGAGGAGAGGCTATTGTCAAGGTGGCAACACCGTCGTGCAGCTGATGACCCGTGGCACGGAAAACCACGTGCCCTTGTTTGTCGCTCACGCAGACCATGCCGTCGTCGGTGGTAACACGCACGTCGGCGTTGGCCACGGTATCATGCTTCACATAGAGCCAGTCGGGCAAATCGCCATGTGAGGTGGCACTTCCATTAGGTGCCACTTCGGTATATTGTATGCGCACAGCCTGTCGCGCCACGGGGGTGATGGTCAATTGTCCCTTGCCAAAGGGTATGGTTTCAGCCTGTCCTATCAACCATAGCGACAAGAAGAGGATAGCCACCAACAGTCTTCTCATGGACACTTTTACTTCTGTCGGTCAAAGAGTTTGTTCTTCTCTATAGTCCAGTCCTTACGTTGCAGGATAGCGGGATTCTTGCCCTTGAACATCTTGGCACCATCTTGAGAGCCCTTCAGCTGCCAGTCGAGCCAGGCGATGGCCACTGGACTGAACTCGCCACCGTGAGGCTGACGATAGGTGCCGCCATGACCCACGGGGTAATTGACGGCGCAAGCTGGCACATGGTTAATGAGGTGGAAGTCATCCATGCCGTTCTCATAGGCGATGTCTTCCTTGCCACCCATGATGTAGATGATGGGGGTGTGGATATCCTTGAGCTTAGACTTCTCGGGCATGGGCATGCCGCCGACAGCCTGGGCTGCGTTGGTCTGCTTGAAAAGTCCGCTGTTGCAGATCATCAAGAGCGAGATGCGGGGGTCGGCACAATTGAAGAGCGTCTGGAGACCACCACACGACATGCCGGCGGCACACACATGCTTCGTGTCGACCTTACCGAAGAGTGGCGAAGCGGGGTCGGCATTCTGGGCGAATGCCCAGTCGATGCTCTCTATCTGCTGCTGGGTCGTGGACATAGGACCACGGAAGGGTTCTTCCTCCATGGGTATGTAGCCCGTGGCAATGACGAGGTAGCCGTGGGAGGCTATCTCGTTCAGAAATTTAAAGTGTTCCCAAGGAGAGTTGGTGCAGGCACCATTGCCCCAGACGAGAACAGGTAAGGGGTTGGCGGTATTGAATGCGGTAAGGTCCTGAGGCACGAAGATGGTGTGGGCAGGCAGTGAGGCTTCTTCCTTCATCACGGCTTTGTAGGCACCTGTGCCACCATCCTCGACAACCTTGGCTTTGGCTGACTCCTTGAGGAAGAAGTCTGTCATCTGCTTAAAAGTCTGCTCATTGAAGGTCACGGGACCATGCTGTCCGCCGGGAACGCTGACGAAAGCCTCGAGACGGTCGGCCTTTCTGAGGGCCTCGGAGAAATGGACTCCCTGGCAGTGGGGGACGACATTATCGGCATCGCCATGGAAGACAAGGAAACGGGGCGCGCTGGGCGTGACGTAAGTGATGGGGCTGATGAGGGCCACCAGGTCGGGGCTGTCGGCTGGGGCACAGCCCATAAGGGCTGCCTCGGGAGACTTCTCGTCTTTTACCGTCTCGCAGTTCTCCATGTGGGCCATGTCGACAGGACCAAACCAATCGACGACGGCGTCGACAGTGCTCTTGTAGTCGAGATTGCCGCCCACAGTGCCCTCGATGTCGAGGGTTACGCTGCCCACGGTATACTTACCGACGCCGTTGGTCACTCCCGCCATGGACGACAAGTGACCGCCGCTTGAGAAACCGGTGATGCCGACAAACGACGTGTCGAGTTTATACTCTGCGGCGTGAGCGCGGATGAAGCGCAGCGCGGCCTTGACGTCGTGAATCTGAGCAGGGAACTTGGCATCGCCGCTGGAACGGTGGTTGATGCTCACAACGGCAAAGCCAGCGTCGGTGAGCGGCTTGCCCATCGACATATAGGCCATCTGCTTCATATTGTTAGCAAACCATGCGCTGCCGTAGATAATGACAACGACCTTATACTTATCTTGCTTAGACTCGGGAAGATAGATGTCTAAGCGATGGGCTTCCATGTCGTCGCCGGCATAGTTGATGTCCTTGAACGTTGCCGTGTTTTCCGGCATCTTGAAGCTTCCAAAGCCTCCTTGTGGTTGTGCTGCTACCGTTAGGCTGGCGCACAACAGTGCTGCTGTAAAGAGTAATTGTTTCATAGTTGAATGGATGAACAGTTGTTTTCAATGTGATACTTATTAGCGACTGAACTGCCACCAGTCGAGACGGACGTCGCCTGCTGTCTGGGAGAAGCAGAGAAAGAGATCATGGACGCCTACTACCTGACTGACAGCGGTGAAAAAGGTTTTGTACTGCCCGGCACTGCTTGTCGGAAGGATGGCCACGGTACCAATGGCAGGACCGTCCTTGCTGTCAAGGCGCAGGGTGACAGTAGCATGACCGCTGGCGGCAGCGCTAATGGCGAAGGCTGTGGCGCCAGCACCGAAGTCAACGCCACGCAGGCGGATGTACTCGCCGTCGTTGAGGTCGTAGACGTACATATTACAACGACCGGTGGAAAGGGGCATGTCGGCCACAACGCCGGTATTGGCAACACCCATCTTGGCAGTCTTCAGACCATAGCCCCAGGCCATGGTCTCTGCCTCAACGCGCTGAAAGGGGTTGAACGGGGCGAGTTGCTTAAGAGGCTGTTGGTCGAGCCAGTAGGGAACGGGCTGGATGGTGCCGTCAGCATTGTACGTCATCTCGGTGGCAGACACCGAACGACGCTCATGGTGGACAAAGGTGTCAAGGTGCATCAGGTCATAGTTCTGCCCGAAGACATACGTACGTCCCTTATAGTCGCAAATACCAGGGTGGTTGCCGCGGTCGCGCTCTGTGGGGCGCATGATGTAGCCTTTCCACTGCCACGGTCCGGTGGGCTGGTCGCTCATGGCATAGCCTAACGCCTCAGGACAGCAGGTAGTGGCAAAAGCCAGGTAATACTTGCTCTCCCCACCCTTTTGGGAGGAGGTAAGGGTAGGCTTTCTCTTGTAGAGCCACGGGCCTTCCTGATAGTTGTCTATGTGATAATCAAGACGGACGATGTCGCCCTTCAGAGATATCATATCATCGTTGAGGGGAGCGTAGTAAGTGTGGGGGTTGCCCCAATAGAGCCATGCCTGACCGTCGTCGTCAACGAAGACGGTGGGGTCGATGTCTTCCCAATGTTCCTGCTGCCAGACGAGGGGCTTACCAAGCGGGTCACGGAAGGGTCCGTAGGGGGAGTCGGACACCAACACACCGATGCCGTGACCGTGCAAGGGAGCATAGAGGTAGTACCTGCCGTTCCGCTCTACGGTCTGGATGGCCCAGGCACCGTTCTCGCGGCTGCGCCAGGAGAAATCCTTCAGCGAGGCCACGGCACCATGTTCAGTCCAGTTCGCCATGTCGGTAGTTGACCAGAGCAGCCAGTCGTACATGAAAAAGCCTGCCGAGCTGCGCTCGTTGATATCGGGGATATCCTCGGGAGACGCGTCGTGCGAGGTATAGAGGAACAGCGTGTCGCCAACGACCAGCGGTGAGGGGTCGGCAGTATATTTGGTCTGGAAAAGAGGTAAGTTGACCTTCATCTCCTCGCGCATGGCGGCCTGAAGGGTCAGGGAGTCGCTCTTGTCGAGACAGAGGAACTTGTCGATGAAGCGCTCTACGACTGGGTACTGGCTCTCGGGCAACATGCAGTGAGGATGGCCGCCGACAATGGAACAGTGGAAACGGTCGGCGACACCAAACTGCTGCCATACCTGACGGGCAGCGTCGGCAGACACCTGCATGGCGCTGTCGGCCAGCCATCGGTAGTCGGGATTTCCAAGAAGCAGCAAGGCGCGCGGAAAAACCATGGCGCACAGGGCATGCTGATCGTAAGGGAGACGATAGACCTTATCACCACCGAAGTTCGTCAGCTGACTCTCAAGGAACCAGTGGTAGTCAGTGCGGTCAAGATTCTCGACACTGTCCTTGCCACAGGTGGCGCGCCAGGCTGCTGCTCCGCCGCCACCGGGTTCCTGGGCGATGGTTAGGGCGATGCGCTCGTCGAAGGCACCGCAGTAGAGGGCCATCTTGCCGGCATAGGAGCAGCCGCTGACGCCGATGCGCTCGGTATCGATCTTCGTGACCTCGGGGCCGAGCTGCTGGAGTCCGTCGAT
>JAEEGL013720839.1_pt1 | contig 18026 bp, 11 predicted proteins | sample 9134231 | NCBI WGS metagenome assembly JAEEGL01 (sample SAMN16246548, study PRJNA631951) | gut metagenome | biome: gut microbiome; feature: rumen; material: fiber-attached | host: Bos | place: Iran: Karaj | collected 2018-10 | reverse complement strand
TACCTGCCGTTGCCATTGCGGGATTGCCTGAGGTGTTGAAACTAATTGTCCCGTCAGGAAGTCCGACAACAGAGTACGCACCTTTTAATACTATAATTATTGAATAATGTTTCGTATTATGGCGGATTTTTTCGATTCTTTCTAAATTATTTTTGCTTTCGCCAAATACGCGGTCAAATTCTTTGATGTGGGGAGTGAGTATTGAATTCTTGGGTAATTGGCTGATAATGTTTTTGTTAAGTCCAATAATATTGAGTGCGTCGGCATCTATTACTACTGGTTTGCCCAGTTCGCGGGCTTTTTGTATGGTTTTAATTACGGCCTCTTGCGTGTCGGTTTCTGTGCCTAATCCCGGACCAATGCCAATGGCAGAAAAACGCTCCAAATCGGGCATGTTTTGAAAATGAAGATTACCATCATCTATGCTCACCATAGTTTCGGGAGTGGCAATTTGCATAATGTCAACGCATTTTTGCGGCACGTGAACAGTTAACAAACCCGTTCCTGTGCGATGACACGCCTTGCATGCAAGTATAGCCGCACCAGCCTTGCCGTAAGAGCCTGCAATCAGGAGCGAATGTCCAAATATGCCTTTGTGAGCAAATTTTGAGCGAATTGGCAAAACGTTTCTTGCACTATTTATATTATAAAGACTAAACGGCGTATATGTTTGATTTATAAACTTTTGGTCGAGATTTATGCTTACGGTTTCAAGGTTTCCGGTGTAACGATAGTTTTCGGGCAAAAGCATTGATACAAAGGGCATTTCCACGGCTATGGTATGCGTGGCGCGTATTACGGCATCGTCTTCGTCGGGGATAGCATAATCGCCCAACCCCGAAGGTGTATCTACCGCTATTACAATGGCTTTGGAAGAGTTGATTTTTTCGATAACATACTCTGCCAATCCCTCAATTTTTCGATTTAGTCCCGACCCAAAAAGAGCGTCGATAATGGCGCACGAGGGTGGGAGAGAGGGCATATCCTCAAACGAGGATATTTCGTGAATGCTTTCGGGCGAACATTTTGCCAACTTGTTGCGGTTGGCGGTAAAATCGTCGGAATAATGATTTGATTTTAAGATATATACATTGATATCGTAACCCGAATTGTGCAGCAAACGAGCAATTACAAGACCATCGCCGCCATTGTTGCCCGGTCCGCAAAATACATTTACAGTCAAACGATGCGATACTAAACTCATAATTTTTGTAGCAAGCGCATTGCCGGCGCGTTCCATCAGTTCTTCTGACGTAATGTGCTGAGCCTTAATGGTTGCGGCATCGGCCTGATGTGTTTGCTGCGAAGTTAGTATCTTCATTTTTGTCGGTATAAATATATTGAGCCTGAGCGTTTTAGCGAGTTTCCGTCTTTGCCGTAAACTATTATGTCGTAAAAATATGTTCCGGGAGGACAGTCGCGGCTGCCTTTGTTGTCGATAGTGCCGTCCCAACCAAACACCGAGGCTTCTACTTCGTTCCATTTGTAAACGGTTTGCCCGTAGGTGTTGTAGATTTTCCCCTTGATAGAGCGAATGTTAGCCGGCATTTTGGTGAGTCCGCCGCTTTTGAGAAACGATTCTTCCGGGTCGAAAAACGTAAACACATCGTTTTGACCGTCGCCGTTGGGTGTAAAAATGTTTACCTCTTTGATTTCCAACGGACGAGGTACTATGTTGATACGCTGAGTGTCGCGGTCGGTACATCCCGACGACGATGTAGATTGCAGAATTACAGTGTAAATTCCTTTTTCGTAGAATGCGTGTGGAGCGGGGTTGCCGTCCTCGTCGGGAGTTTTGTCGCCAAACGACCAATGGCTTTGTGCCGCCCAAGTGGTAAGGTCTTTAAATTCAACCTCGTCGCCAATAAAAGTGGTGCTATCGCCGCCGCCTGCAAAACTTGGTTCTTCTACGTTGATATAAATTACTGTATCGTGAAAACAGCCGAAGTTGTCGCTAATCAGATAGTTATAACGATTTGTGCCATATTCGGGCGGGGTAACACTACATTTGCCTTCTGATGTGGCAGAAACTCCGTTGCCTGTCCAAACTGCGCGACGAGTGTCGTAAGTTTGGTTAATGGATAACTTATTGTTGGTGAGTAAGTTGTTGTTGAATTTAAGAGAAAATTCTTCGGCATAACAATCGTAATCAGGAGTTTTTGATTCTACCGAAATGCTCCAATCACCGTTTAAGGGGCAGCCTGTCAACAATGCAAAATCTTCTTCGGCTTTGTATGCGCCTTGTGGTAATACCGAATCAGTTACGTAGGCATTTAGTGTGGATGACGTTTTTTGATCGAACTTATAATTATAAAGTGTGCCGAAATCTTTTTTGGCAACTAATCCGAGTTTGTAATCGCTTGTGGCGTAATCTTTTAGAACTACTTTTGTGCCATTGGGACAACTGAGTGAAATCTTTACTTCACCAGCCTTTTCGTGGTTGAGTTTTACGTTAACGGATTCTAACTCAGTACCGTCGGCAATTGTTTGATTATCAAATTGTTTAACCCTGATTGCAGCGTTCCAAGCATTTGAATAAAACGATTGCGGAATAAGTTCTTTATGAGTGTAATTATTGTTGTATTCGGCTGATGTACTGTTGATTGGCATTTCTAACATTACCGATTCGCCAAGACAAATGCCTTGTTGTTGTTCGTCGATGTCGGTTTTGAAACCGTTGAAATTAGGACGTTTGCCCACTTTGATTGTTACCTTGGCGTATGCTGTAAGTCCGTTGTAATCAGCCCTTACCATTGGCATAAAAATACCGTCGGCGGCAAAAGCATGGTTAAATTCGCCGGTGTTGTTGCTAACAATGTTGCCATCGTCAAAATCCATTGAGAATGTTGCTTCGGTGGTTTCTGTGCCGTCTAAATAAGCCTTAGCCACAAACGCCGCCGCCTTGCTTTTGCATATTTCGGCAGATGTAACTCCCTCGCCAACTGTAAGTTCAACTTTAAATTGCTGACCATACGCAGCGGCGGATATTAAAATCGATATTATAATAATAAGGTGTTTCATTTTTTATGCCGGTTGAGCGTCGAAGGTGATTTTTAGATGTTGCATTTCTCCGAGACCTTTGCCTATTACAAAATTTTTAATTTTATCCATCACCGAAAGCCAATCTTTATTTTCGTCAATTTGAATGGTAGCCTTTTTTCGAGATTTTTGAATTTTTATAAGTTCCTTGCTACGTGGTACTTCGGGGTGAGCTGCCTCGTATGCGGCACGTCGTTCAGGCCATGTGTCGTAACGGTGTTGAAGTCCGAGCCATGTTTTTGCAGGTATGTTTAGCGAAGATTCTAATTTTTGAGCAATATCTAAGGTTATATCATGACAACCTTTGGCAACATCTTTTACCACGTCTAACGGTAGTCCTGATGTTTCGGCAAATTTTTCGTATGTAATGCCTCGTGCATTGAGTTCTTCGGCAAGTAATATTCCTGCGTGTGGATTTGTGTATGTTGCAAAATCGTTTTTATTTGTTTCCATAGTGGTTTTGGTTTAATTCGATTAGTTTTATTGTTATTCCTCCTTCGTGTTCGGTAAAAATCAGGCGTTCAATTCTGTTACTCATTATTCTTATAGAACTATAACCGCTTAGGTTTCCTTTAAGTTTTTCGTATCGCATAAAACTATAACGACTTAATCCCGATACGTTTTCTTCTTCTTCGAGTATGTTCCTTACGAACCCGAGCCGTTCCAAGAATTTGACATCTTTCGACAACTTCTTGTATTTTTTTGATGTTTGATGGTCAAACAATAGTTCCAAATCCTTGTCCTCTATAATGACATTCATAACGGAATTTTTTGCAAAACTAAATATTTTTTCGGTAATTGCAAAAAAATCTATTCCTCCTCGTCTCCTTTGCCATCTTCTTCCTCAAACTCTCTAAATACCTTATCCACACCTGATTTGCTGAGTTCTTTTTCGAGGTTGCGAATCATTTGACCAAATTGAATGAAGGATACCATGCCGGCTATGGAGGCGCAAACTATGCAAACTATCATATCAAACGAATCTAAGAGTACTTCGTGAGCAACTATTATGCCTGTCCATTTGATGCCTTGACGTATGGCGTTGACAATCAATATTCTTGCTCCCGAACGCATCATAAGCATCGAAATCAACTTTCGAATGGCAAATCCTGCGGCAGATTCGGCTATGGAAGTTTTGGCAGGGAGTCCGTATTTGCCGAGAAACCACATAAGAAATTTAATGTTACGGCCTGTACTTTGGTTGTTGTTCCAAAAATCGTCGCAACCATACATGTAGAGAATTTTTTGTTCGGCAGAGAAAGCAAGCAATTGAAACTGAACCACATCTATAATAATCAAAAACAACGATGCCCATATTGCCGACGGTATTGTGGTAAGAAATGTGATGAAAGCCGTAATTAAAGCTGAGGAAAAAATAACCATACGGCAACCGTTGGTAATCAGTGATTTGTCTAACGTGGCAGTTTCTGCAGAGGCATAAGTATTACGTGTGCGCATAAATTTTTGTTTTTCGATACGCACTGGTTTTAGGCGGAACATTTGTTCTTTAAATTCATTGTACCGCGCTATTGTCCATTGTATAGTTTTTTTTATCTTTGTCATTGCAAAAAATAAGAGTTGCAAAAATGGTGCTAAACATTTTTATTATTTTTGCACATTATTTGCAGACATTTTTTTTCGGACTTACGATTGCAAAATGAACGAGAAAATTCTTGACGCCCTTATGAGGCTCTTTGCCTTGATTACCGACTGTGGTGACGGACGGTATACTCAAGATGCGCGCAATGTGGTTTGTGCGTATCTGCAGCGTCTTTTGAGTTCGGATGCAGTTGAGGAGTATCTCGCTAAGTTTGATAGATATGTTGATGAGCAGGGACTGAAAGATACACGCAAAATGAGCGAACGTAAACAGGTGTCGCTCAACAGTGTACGAGTGTTGAAAATTTGTCGACAGATCAACGCCGAGCTCCATCAGAAAGAGAAGTTTATAGTGTTGATTCAGTTGGTGGAATACGTCTACACCGATGATATCATCACCGAGACCGAAACCGATTTTGTGAGCACCGTGAGCGATTCTTTTAATATCTCTCGACGTGATTTTCAAAATATTTTGGCGTTTGTAAAAAACAAGATGAACGAAGCCGCCGACCTTTCCGACTTTTTGTTTATCAATAGCGACAGTAGTTCCACATTGGGAGTTCATCACATCTGTTCGCAAGAGATGGACGGCACAATACGTATTCTCTATATACGTCCTGTGGAGGAATTTTTCTTCATTTATTCGGGCAATCAACGTTTGCAACTCAACAATCGCAACATTGAGCACGACCGCTGTGTGCAGTTTGGTAATGGCGGCATTATCAGCGGATCAAATATCGGCGTAATATATCAAAACGAGGTAGCAAGTATCTTTTTGCAGTCAGAATCAAGCGAACATATTACTTTTGCCGCATCGGATATTTCGTTTCATTATAAACAGTGTGCCAATGGTTTACAGCCATTTAGTTTTTATCTTGAGTCGGGAACTATGGTTGGAATTATGGGCGGAAGCGGCACAGGAAAAAGTACACTACTCAATGTGCTTACCGGCAAATATCCACTTCACTCGGGTACAATTTATTTCAACGGCGTGCCTATCAACGAAAAACAACACAGTGCCGCCAGTGTGATTGGTCTTGTGCCTCAAGACGACCTTTTAATTGAAGAACTTACTGTATATCAAAACCTTTACTATAATACTTGCCTTTGCTTGGGCAATCTTCCCAACGAGGAAATTGAGGCTCACGTTAACCGAATTCTTGCCGATCTTGACCTTACCGAAATTAAAGACCTTCGAGTGGGAAATGCCATCAATACAGTGATTAGCGGTGGTCAGCGCAAACGTTTGAATATTGCTCTTGAACTTGTGCGCGAACCTCTTGTTTTGTTTGTTGACGAACCTACATCGGGTCTCAGCAGCACCGATAGCGAAATGGTGATGCAACTGCTAAAACAACAGGCTGTTAAAGGCAAAATTGTGATTGTGAATATTCACCAACCGTCGTCTAATACCTTCAAAATGTTTGATACACTTTGGGTTATGGACAAAGGCGGATATGTGGTCTACAATGGCAACCCGATAGAAGCCATATCGTATTTTAAACGAATGAGCGGAATGGCAGACGCCGGCGAGAGCGAGTGTCCTGAGTGTGGTAATGTGGATAGCGAACAGATACTCAGTATTATAGAGGGTAAGGTGGTTAACCAATTTGGACGCTATACACAAAAACGCAAAGTGCAGCCCGAGGAGTGGCACAACTTTTACAACCGTTATCTTGCTTTCGACGCCGAGCCGGTGCTTCCGTTGCCGGTGTTAGATTTGCCAAAGGAAAAATTTAAGATACCATCTCTGTTGCGACAATTTGGAGTATTTTGTAAACGAGATATTTTGGCAAAACTTACTAATATACAGTATCTTATTATTACTTTTTTAGAAGCTCCGTTGTTGGCATTTATTCTCGGATTCTTTACCAAATATATCAACGATGAGGGCAATTACGTGTTTGCCGACAATAAAAATCTACCGGCATTTCTCTTTATGGTGATTGTGGTGGCATTGTTTACCGGGCTTACCTCGTCGGCAGAAGAAATTATTCGCGACCGACGAATTTTGGAACGAGAAAAGTTTCTAAACCTCAGTAGATTTAGTTATATTTCAAGTAAAGTGGTAATTGTTTTTTCCATTTCGGCTGTACAAACATTGTCGTTTGTGGTGCTTGGAAATCTTATTCTCGAAATAGATGGAATGACTTTGCCATATTGGATAGTGATGTTTAGCACGGCGTGTGCCGCCAATATTCTTGGATTGATAATATCCTCTGCGTTGGACTCTGTGATTGCTATCTATGTGCTGATACCGTTTATACTTGTGCCTCAATTGCTTTTGGGCGGTGCAATGATAGATTTCGACGATATTCACGAAAGCGTTAGCGACAAGATAAACGTGCCTATAATTGGCGACCTGATGATTTCGCGTTGGGGCTATGAGGCGTTGATGGTAGAACAATTTGCCGACAACTATTACGAGCGAGAGTTCTTTGATTTGGATATGCAAAAAAGTCGCTGCATTTATTTATCATCGTTTCTGTTTCCTGAGTTGGAAACCATTACTACTCAATGTGTTTCGCTGAGCAATAATCCTCAGAAACGTTACGATTTTGAAAATATGTTGCAGATAGTGAAAAATGAGGTTGAGTATCTCAACTATCGCGACAAAAATTTTAATTACAACCGAATGGAGACTCTCGAACCGTTTGCGTTTACCTCCAAAGAAGGTTTAGCATTGTTGAATTATTTGGAAGAGCGTAGACAGTTTTTTGTGATAGCTGCCGATTCGGTAAATCAGATCCGCGAACAGAAAATAACGCAGATACAAGAGCAATTTGGTGCTGATTATTTTGTTAATTTAAAACAGAACAACTACAACGAACGTCTTGCAGAATATGTTCTCAATAAGCGAGCTGTTAAGAAAATCTATTTTTCGCCCGCCCACAGACTTATTCAGAAAAAAGACCCCGTGTTTATGGAGCCGGTGTCAGACTGCGGACGTGCACATTTCTTTGCTCCGGTAAAAATCATTCTCAACCACAAAATTCCTACATTCTTCTTTAATATTATGGTGTTGTGGGGAGTTTCGTTTGTGTTGTTTTTGCTCCTGCTGTTCGACATTCCACGCAAAACATTGTCGATGTTTTACATTAAAAGAAAAGATGTATTGAAAAATTAATATACCAAAATGAAAAAATTATTCTTATCCCTCTTGGTTTCAGTTATATGTGCACAGATGTTGTGCGCTCAAGATTCTAAATTTGTCAACGCTACCGATCCGAATATTATGGTTGAAGGTCGCCGAATTGTTGACGGCAACAAACTTCGTTTTGTCTATCCCGGCACTGCGTTTACCATCAGATTTTCAGGTACTCAGTGTAGCGTTTGGCTAAAACCGTCGGCTGGATATTTTGTAAAAAGTGTTGACGGAGCAGCATATCAGAGATTTGATACTTACAATGGTTCTACCGACGAATTTACCGAAATATCGCTTGCACAAAATCTTACCAAAGGCGAACATTCTGTAAAGATTATGCTCGTTTCCGAAGGTATTTTCTGTAATCCCGTAATCAAAGGTTTCGCAGTGGATAAGGATGCCAAAATACTCAAACCGGTGCATAAAAAACTGAAAATCGAGTTCATAGGCAATTCTATTACCTGTGGCTACGGTGTTGAGTCAAACGATCCCAACGACCATTACGCCGACAGCACTTGCAATTTTGCTAAATCGTTTGCCGGACTTACCGCCAAAACTCTTGATGCCGAAGCCACTGTGGTAGCACGCTCAGGAATAGGTGTTTATAGAAATTACAACGACAATCCGGCTGGTTCAGAATGGCCTATGCCTCGTGTTTACGAAAATGCTCTTATCTCCGATTCTACCGTGCAATGGACATTTGCCGACTCAAAACCCGATGTGGTGGTTATTTGCTTGGGTACAAATGATTTAAGCACCAAAGGCTACGACAAGGAAAAATTCACTGTGGCTTACATTGCCTTTGTAAAAACTGTTCGCAAACATTATCCTGCAGCCAAAATCGTTTTGTGCAATAGTCCTATGCTTCACGACGAAGACGGACAAGTACTCAACGTTGTGATTATGAATACAATCACCACTATGTATCGCCAAAACGATAGCCGTGTTTACCGTTTTGATTTTCAAGAGCAAGACGATTCGCTTGGCTATGGTGCCGACTATCACCCCTCGGCAAAACGTCACAGCGAAAATGCAAGATATTTGTCGTATTTCATACAAACGAGTGTTTTGGGAAAGAAAAAATAGTTTTTTATCTTTGTCCCCTGATTCAAAAAACATATCGTAATGAAAAACTTTAAATCTACCGATATTATAGCAGGTTGGGTGGTGTTTGCCATTTCAACGTTGTGCTATATACTTACTATTGAGCCTACTGCAAGTTTTTGGGATTGCGGTGAGTTTATTGTTACCGCATTTCGCCAAGAAGTGGGACACCCGCCGGGAGCACCTCTCTTTATGATTCTCGGACGCTTTTTCTCGCTTTTCGCCTTTGGAGATGTTACCAAAGTGCCCGTTATGATCAACTGTATGAGCGCGTTTGCTTCAGGTTTTACCGTGCTTTTCCTTTATTGGAGTATCACCCATATTGCTCGTAGAATTTTATGCGGCAATGATAGTCAAGTACCAATGGCTAAGGCTATTGTGATTATCGGTAGCGGTGTGATTGGCGCATTGAGTTTTGCATTTACCGATACATTTTGGTTTTCGGCAGTGGAAGGCGAAGTTTACGCTATGTCGAGCCTCTTTACCGCTGTGGTTTTTTGGTGCATACTCAAATGGGAAGAATGTGCCGACCAAAAATATGCAAACCGTTGGCTGGTGCTGATTGCCTACTTGATGGGACTTTCTATCGGTGTGCATTTGCTTAATTTATTGGCAGTTCCGGCTATTGTCTTTGTCTATTACTTTAAGAAATACAAAATCGATGTTAAAGGTGTGGTAAAAGCCTTTGTAATTGCCACATTGATACTTGGAGGTATTCTTTATGTGATAATTCCCGGAGTGGTTTGGTTGGCGTCGATATTTGAATTGATGTTTACCAACGGAATGGGCGCTCCATACAACACCGGCACAATTATTTACGCTATTTTGGGTATTGGTGCGTTGGTGTTTGGACTTTATTACACATACAAAAAGGCAAAACCGGTGCTGAATACCATAATTCTCTGTGTTACAGTTATTATCATTGGTTACTCATCGTTTGCAATGATATGTATACGTAGTGCCGCCGACCCGCCTATGGACGAGAACGACCCGAATAATGTATTCTCGTTGCAATCGTATCTCAACCGTGAACAATATGGCGACCGTCCGTTGTTTTCGGGCGAATATTTCAACTCGCAACTTGTAAGTTACGAAAACGGAAGCCCTACATACATTCAAAAAGACGGTCGTTACGAAATTGTTGATTATAAGACAATTCGTCACTACGACCCAGCTTCCACTACTATTTTCCCGCGTATGTACAGTCCCGATCCTCAGCATGTTCAGGGCTATAAGTATTGGGCTGGTATTGAAGACGTTTCTGTAAAACCCACATTTGCTCAAAACTTGAAGTTTATGTTCAATTACCAAATTGGATATATGTATTTGCGCTATTTCTTGTGGAATTTTGTGGGACGTCAAAACGATATTCAGGGCAATGAGCGCAGTGTTATCAACGGCAACTGGATCAGCGGCATTAGTTTTATCGACAATGCACGTCTTGGAGATCAGGATCTTTTGCCCGACTACTTGAAAAACAATAGAGGTAATAATAAATATTTCTTTATTCCGCTGATATTAGCTATTTTAGGAATGATTTTTATGCTTCGTGAAAATCAAGAAGGTAAAAATTATTTCTGGGTGGTAATGCTGTTTTTCATCTTTACCGGTGTGGCTATTATCATCTACCTCAACCAAACACCGAATCAACCCCGCGAAAGGGATTACTCTTTTGCCGGATCGTTTTATGCCTTTGCCATTTACATTGGCTTGGGTGTGGCGTTTCTTTATAAGTCTTTGCAAAAGTATTTGAAAGACAATACTGTGGCTGTGGCTGCTGTGTGTGCAGTATGTTTGGTGTCGCCTGCTCTTTTGGCTTTCCAAAACTGGGACGACCACGACCGTTCGTACCGTTACACTGCTCGCGATTTTGCCAAAAACTATCTCGACTCGTGCGAACCCAACGCAATACTCTTTACTAATGGCGACAACGATACATTCCCTCTATGGTATGTTCAGGAGGTGGAAGGCTATCGTACCGATGTGCGTGTGGTAAACCTTGCTTATATCAACACCGATTGGTATGCCGACCAAATGAAACGTCGCGCTTACGAATCGGCTCCGCTGCCCATTAGTCTCACTCACGATCAATATGTTGCCGGCACTCGCGACATCGTATATTACAGCAAGCAAGATGCGCTATTTGTCAACGAGAAATTTGACGCTAATCCGGAGTTCTTGCCACGTTTTGAAAAATTGTACAACGATTTTGTGGCACTGCTTGCTAATTCTGATTTTAAACAGAAACATCAATCTGATTACGAGGCTCTTGCTAATCACAAAGTTACTCAGTTTTCAAAAATTGTTGCACTGATCAACACTTTGAATGCCAATCCTCAACAGTATGGCATTTCGCCTGAAAGTTTAAAGAATATCAAAGGCGATTCTGATGCTTTGCTTCGCGATGTTTGCAACGCTCCGGCTCCGCTTAAAAGTTTGATTGAGTTTGTTGCCGACGATAGCGACATGTCGAAATTGGTATCTCAGTCGGGCGAAAAATCTGATTTTGTGCCCACTCTCAACTTTATGCTTCCTGTTGACAAACAAAAAGTGATAGCTAACGGAACTGTTCCTGCCAAAGATTCGGCTCTGATTGTTGACGCTGTTAAGTGGACACATCCAAGTCAGTATATTCGCAAAGGTCAATTGATGGTTCTTGATATGTTGGCTCAAAACAATTGGGAACGTCCTGTATATTTTGCAATTACTGTAGGAAGCGAGGCTTATCAGAATCTCGACGGATATTTCCGCCTTGATGGCTTTACATATAGGTTGGTACCAGTTAAGGTTGATCCTTCGCAAAACGCCGACAAGGGTTCTATCAATACCGACATTCTTTATAATGCTTTGATGGAGAAATTTCAATGGGGCGGTATCAACGACCCGCGTGTTTATCTCGACGAAAACAACTTGCGTATGTTGATGAATGTTAAGAGTACATTCTCTCGTTTGATCGACAAACTTCTCCTTGAAGAGAAAAAAGACAAGGCTCGTGAAGTTCTCAACCGTTGCTACGAGGTAATGCCTTTCAACTGCGTGCCTCCGTCGTTTTACGATATATTCTTGACCGATAGTTACTACAAAGTTGGCGACATAGAAACCGCTCGCAACAATATGGATGTGCTTGTTAAACAAACAGAGCAGGAAATTACATTTTTCCAGTCGCTCGATGATGAACAGGCTTCTACCGTTGCCGAAGACCGTTATCGTTCGTGTGCTTATGCTCACGAGATTGTAAGAGTAATGCTCGACAACCACGACTCTGAGGCTGGTAAAATTGCCGAACGATTCCAAAAGCTGTTGAGCACAATGCCAGAGGTTCAAAAATTTGAAACAATGGATATGAACTCGCAGGCTTTTTCACAGTGGTATCAGTCGCTGTCAACTACCAGCCAGCAGATTATAGCAATATATCTCTATTTGTGTGATCCTCAACGTATGTAATTTATGGATTTGATAGTGCATCCTCCTCAGTGGGTTAGATTTTTTTTCAAGTACTTCCTTTGGAAGATGCCGCTTGTGGAGGGTCGTAAGTTGATGTATATCACCATCGACGACGGCCCTATTCCAGAACTTACACCGTTTACATTAGACACTCTCAGCGAGTTTGGAGCTAAGGCAACGTTCTTTTGTGTAGGCGAAAATGTGCAACGCTATCCTGATATTTATCAGCGTATTATAGCCGAAGGTCACAGTGTGGGCAACCATACTTTTAATCATCTAAAGGCTACTCGCTGCAAGATTGAACCCTATATAGAAAATATGCATCTTGCCGACAACTATGTAAAAACCAATCTCTTTCGTCCGCCACACGGAATTTTGCGCAACAAAAAACAGTCGCGTATGATACATCAAGAAAAGACCATAGTGCTGTGGGATGTGCTTTCTGAGGATTACAACCGCAGAATTTCGCCCGAAGAGTGCTGGCAAAATGTAAAACGCAACGCTTCAGATGGCTCTATTATCGTGTTTCACGATAATGTAAAAGCCGAGCCGCGACAAAAATACGCACTTCGTCAGACTCTTGAATACTATTCTGATTTGGGGTATCAATTTGTGCCGATTCCCGATGGTGTAAACAATTTTTGAAATATTTCTGAAAAAAATATACATTGGTTTATAACACTGTAAATATTTTTTGTAATTTTACGCAGACAAATTTTTTGTGCTATGAACGATACTATTGAATTTACCGTATGGGTCAGCCTGTTTGATGTTATTATGATAGGCCTGATAGTGGTGGGCGCTTACCGTGGATTTACGCAGGGAGTAATTGTGCAAACTATCTCTTTGTTTTCTGTTCTCATTGGTCTCACTATCTGTGTTAATGTGTCGAAGCAGGTTTACAATATGTTGGATTCTATAAGCCTTATCAACGACCTCTTGGCTATGTTTGTGCTGGTGGTGTTGTTTTGTGGAGTAATCTATCTTACTTTGCAATTAAATCGAAAAGTAAGCAACCATATAGCCGGTATCAACAAGGGATTTACCAATAGGGCATTGGGCGCAGTTTTTGGCGCAGTTAAGTATTTTTTTATAGCGGCTGTCTTTTTGATTGCAATGTTTAAACTCGATGAACATGTGGCATTCTTGCCCAAAAGTGCCAAAAGTAGTCGCCTTACGTATCTAAGCACAAGTCTCGTTACATCCATTTTCCCATATCTAAAAATGGACAACGACAAACTAACACCATTTAAGCGTCCCGACGACGCCAACAATTAAGTAAACACATTTTTTTATGATAGAAATAGGTTACAGCAATAAAATGACCATTCTCCGTGAGTGTCCCAACGGCTTGATGCTCAACGGTGAAGACCTCGGTGAAATTCTTATGCCCAAACGCTACGTTACGCCCGATATGAAGGTAGGCGGCAAGGTGGAAGCATTTGTTTACACCGACTCCGAAGACCGTCTTGTGGCTATCACCGATATGCCAATTGCTCATGTGGGACAGTTTGCTTGGCTCGAATGTGTGCAAACTTCAAAGGTGGGCGCATTCCTTGATTGGGGCTTAGAAAAAGACCTTCTTTTGCCTTTCTCCGAACAAAAAGACCGTCCCAGTGTTGGTCGCAAATGCTTTGTGTATATCTATTTAGATCAAAATACCAACCGAATTGTAGCCTCGCAAAAACTCAATAAGTTTCTCGACCCCCGCGACCCTGAATATTACCACGGCGAACGTGTTGAAATATTTATTCATCAGCGCACCGAACTTGGCTATAAGGTGATTGTAGACAATGCTCATTGGGGAATGATTTACAATTCTGAAATGTTCCGCCCCGTACATTCCGGCGAATACACCTACGGCTATGTTAACAAAATTCGCGAAGACAACCGCATCGACGTAATGCTCGAAAAATCAAGTGCCAAACTTGTGGATTCATCCGAAGAAGCCATTCTCCAAAAAATCCAATACAACGGCGGCTACCTTCCATATTCCGACAAATCCTCTCCCGACGACATCATGCGTGTATTCGGCATCAGCAAAAAGGTTTTCAAAAAAGCAATTGGCGGATTGTATAAACAACATCTGATAGTGATTGAAGATGGTGGCGTGAGGGTGGTTGGTTAAAACCCATACTCAAATCCCACCATCATACCTACTCCAAACGGTTTTACCTTATCAGCCAACGCAGAGTTTAGCACACCGTTGTAATGCGTATCAGAATATGCATCTATCGACATACAATCGGGGTCGTAGAGAATGTTGTTTGATTTGGTAATCACTGATGTAAACGACATCATTCCATAGAATCCGGCGGTGAGTGTAAACTTGTCGTCAACGGGATATAACAACCGCAGCGACATCAAGCCGCCAAACGATGCTTTTAAATCGTAACTTCCGCTAAATTCGTTGGCAGTGTAAAGACTATGTTGAGGATAATCGCCATAAACTTCAAGGTCTTGCTCGTAGTAATAGCGGCGGGTGTCCAAATTGCCGTCTACCGTGCGAAACGAACTGCCTACCGAAAACCCAGCATAAAAACCTCCATCTGCCTGAAATTTAAACTTTTCGCTCAATGATGTTACATACACAAACTCAACAGGAATCATAATTTGCCCAGATTTTTGACGCTCTTTGAGATTATTGAACGATGTGCGGTGAGTGTAATTTTTGCCGTCTTCATCTATCGCATTATCAATGCTTTGCACAAATGCGGCGGTGGCAGACCTATTGTAATTAGCAAACTGCACACCTGCCAACAAGCCTATATGGTCGTTGAACAGCCGTTTATAGCCGAGACCTACTTTAACGCCTGCACCCAACTTATTTTCAAAGCCGTCAATCTTGTACAACAAACTTTGCAAGCCCGTTCCAAAATCAAATGTAATATAGTTTCCGCTGTTATCTTGGGCAAAAATGCCGCCCGCCAAAGCGAGCAACAATGCCGTTAAAATCATCTTTTTCATAATTAATCGTTTACTATCAGTTTAAAAGTTAGTTTTTTACCGTTAATAACCACCACGCCGGTGTAAATGCCTGATTTTAAATATACCACATTCAATGCTTTGGCATCTGAAATCTTTTGTACCAATGATCCCGAATGTGTGTAAAGCATTGTTTCGCATTTTTCGGTAATATCTACCCCAACCAACTCTATTGTAATAGGTTGCATACTTTGCGCAGGGTTAGGATAAACATTTACCGATGGTTTGGGTGCGCTCTTGGTTTTGAGTTCTGCCGCACGGAAGTCGCACACCTTAAACTTATTGCCGTTTTTGTCGGTAACAATCACATTGTAAACACCATTGAGCGCAGGATAATCAATATAAAATTGCTTGTTTGCACCGGCAATCTCTTTGCCGTTTTTCATCCATTGATACGCTACATAGTTGTGACTGAAATTGTTAACGCAAATCAAATCGGCATACTTGGTTTCAATAATATCGTTGGGATAATCGATGTTAAACCCAAACGGAAACGCTGCACCTTCGTTGCCATCAGCATCTACCACACGTATAAAGCCCTGATAATTACCATAATTGGCCGATGATGGAATATCAAACTTTGCCGTCTGACGTTCCGAATCTTCAATATCGGCAAAGTCTAAATCAACGAACCCCTCGGTCTTGGCGCGTTCCGAAAACATAATCTGATATTTGCCCTTTTTGCAAGTAGTCTTAAACGACAACCTCAGCACATCTCCGGCGCAATATCCGTCAGCCTCCACTATAATATCATCAACTATAAGGAGTTTGTCGTTTTTGATAGGCGTGTAAGTAGTTGCTATCGTTACATTTGCAGCGGGCATTGTAAACTGCGCCGCATTATTAGTAATCGTTAACTCTATACCATTATAAGTTGCCGATGTTAAATTATAACCATCTCTATTAATGAATGTTACAGTAATAACATCACCTTCATTTGCCGATGCTTTGTCGGTAGTAGAAAACTCATCGTTTGTAATAGAGTATTCCACTACGGGATTACTATTTTTAGAATAAACCGCTGTAATAGTTACATCCTTTAAATAATCAGCCATATTAAATGATGTACCCGTAAACTCAGTATTGTTAACCAACACCTTATCTAATTTGTAGCCATCATTTGTTCGATCTTTAACTGTAAAAGACACTTGATCGTTGATGGTTGCTTTTGTTTTATCAACAGTAACAAACTCACCAGCAGTAATATTATATTCAATAGGTGTGTGAGTGGTTGCAATTGTTACATTTGCCGCAGGCATAGTAAATTGCGCTGTGCCGTTAGAAATATTTAAAGGTGTGCCATTATAAGTTGCCGATGTTAAGTTATAACCGGCTCTATTTTTGAAGGTTACATTTACCACATCACCTACATTTGCCGATGCTTTGTCGGTTGTGGTATATTCATCGTTAGTAATGGTATAACTATTATGTGCATAAACCGCTTTTATTTCCACATCTTGCAAATAGTTTTTCATATCAATGGTAAATCCTGAGAAAACAGCATTGTTAACCAATACTTTTTCAAGCAAAAGTCCCTCCGACGAACGGTCTGCAACTGTGAAAGATAGTTGGTCGTTGATTGTGGCTTTGACTTTATCAACTGTAATAAACTCACCGGCAGTAACATTATATTCAATTATAGTGTGATTCGTTGCAATTGTTACATTTGCCGCAGGCATAGTAAACTGTGCTGCACCGTTAGTAATATTTAAAGGTGTACCATTATAAGTTGCAGAAGTTAAGTTATAACCATCTCTATTTGTAAATGTTACATTTACCACATCACCCACATTTGCAGCGGTTTTATCCGTTGATGAATAAGCATCAGTTGTAATGCTATAACCAATTTTAGAATATTGTGCTGTAATTGTAACATCCTTTAAATAATCCGCCATATTAAAAGATGTACCCGTAAACTCAGTATTGTTTACCAATACTTTATCTAATTTGTAGCCATCATCTTTGCGGTCTGCAACTGTAAAAGATACTTGGTCGTTGATGGTTGCTTTTGTTTTATCAACTGTAACAAACTCACCGGCAGTTATTTTGTATTCAATAGGTGTGTGCGTGGTTGCTATTGTTACATTTGCCGCTGGCATAGTAAATTGAGCCGCATTGTTTGTAATGGTTAATGCCGTTCCATTGTAAGTTGCCGATGTAAGATTATAACCATCTCTATTTTTAAATGTTACATCAATCACATCACCCACATTTGCAGTGGTTTTATCTGTTGACGAATACGCATCAGTTGTAATGGTATAACCGATTTTAGAATAATGTGCTGTAATTGTAACATCCTTTAAATAATCCGCCATATTAAACGACCTACCCGTAAATTCGGTGTTATTAACCAACACCTTATCTAATTTGTAGCCATTATTTGTGCGGTCAGCAACTGTAAAAGATACTTGGTCGTTGGTGGTTGCTTTTGTTTTATCAACTGTAACAAACTCACCGGCTGTAATTTTGTATTCAATAGGCGTGTGAGTGGTTGCAATTGTTACATTTGCCGCTGGCATAGTAAATTGCGCAGCACCGTTAGTAATATTTAAAGATGTACCATTGTAAGTTGCAGATGTTAAGTTATAACCGGCTCTATCTTTAAAGGTTACATCAATCACATCCCCCACATTTGCCGTGGTTTTATTCGTTGACGAATACGCATCAGTTGTAATGGTATAACCGATTTTAGAATAATGTGCTGTAATTG
>JAEEGL010990847.1_pt1 | contig 18026 bp, 15 predicted proteins | sample 9134231 | NCBI WGS metagenome assembly JAEEGL01 (sample SAMN16246548, study PRJNA631951) | gut metagenome | biome: gut microbiome; feature: rumen; material: fiber-attached | host: Bos | place: Iran: Karaj | collected 2018-10 | reverse complement strand
GGTGGTCAAATACATCTTACCTTCGTATCTGGAATTATTCACTCTCATAGTGAAGGAATGACCCGCTCCTTCATAAGCATGGCCGAATAAACCACCGATAGTATTACCAGAAGCGCAGACTAAGGTTGCATCAGAAACACAATCATTGAAAACGACTTCATAATCACAACCCTTATCATCATAGTTGGCCGTACCATAGTTATAGTAGGAACCCATATTCCAAAAGCCTTCTAAGTAACCATGGACATCGACATTATCAAATGTGGTCGTACCGCCATTGAAGATATTCTTAACCAATGCTGCAGCACCATACTGGCCGTTTGAACTGACATTCATCGTGGCATCAAAGTTCTTTAAAGTGATATCCTTGTTTTCTAAATCATGACCGACAGCCTGGAATAAGTTGGCGGTGACATTTTTGAAGTGGACACCATTACCATCGAAGGAACCATTTAAGTAAACAGGGGTCCAACCGGTACAGTCGATTTCACCATTATTCGTCTTTTCAATAGCAACCTTGTAGTACTTATAGCCTTTATCATAAAGATCTGTAATCTTCTGCATTGTAGCGAAGTTATAGATAAGGAATGGATCAGCTTTCGTACCAGAACCGTCAAGATCAACAGAAACTACTGCTTCTTCAGCAGTGATACCAGATTCCTGAGCCTCATAGGCAGGAGCAGCCTCCGTGCCAGTATTCACTGCATTATTAGCGATTGCCTTGGCAGCAGCACTGGCATTATCTTTTGTCGTAGTACTTTTAACACTCTTTTCCGGAGCATCCTTGCTGTCAGTAACATAAACATTAGCATTTTCAATAGTACCATCACCATACAACCAGATGTATTCATCAGAATTCTCGTCTTCCTGAACTTCACAGACTAAGATAGGATCATTAATATTCGTACCAGCAGTATCTCTGGTCAACTTAACATTTTCACCATTAAGAGTTAAGACAACATCATGAGAGAAGGTGTTGGCTGTCTTAGTGATTTCACCGTTCTGTTCCACTGTCTGAACATTGGCGACATGGATACCGGTGACCTTACCCGTTTCCTCAATAGCAACTCTACCTTTAGAAATCTGGATAAATGGAACCACACCATAGACATGATAAGAATTAGAAGCGACAGCAACGATGTTGACCGTATCAGCATTACCATAATGTCTAATCGTATCGTGAGCAGCGTTGACAGTTAAAGAACCACCATTCGTACGAATGATATTCTCTCTGGCTTCAGCAGCACCAGTATAAGTGATAGAAGCAATATCTGTATGGGCACCAGCATCAAAGCCAAGACCAGTTAAGGCAACATCAGTATGTGTCCAATCTGCAGAAGCGTACATGGAGAAATCAGTCACATAATTATCTGCAACCTTGAAGTACTTGTACTGATCAGCAGTGACAGCAGCTTCTCTGGCAAAGGTATCCGTTTCATAATTCCAAACAAAGTGATTGGATTTCGCATCAGCTGGGGTGAGCAAGTCTTCCAAATCGGCAAAGGCATCATGCATCGTATCATTAGCCTTACCATCGATAATTTCTTCTTCAGCAAGTCTGGAGTTGACACGTTCTAACAAGTCATCAATCGCAGCATTACCCTGGACAGCTTCATAATAAATATGGATTTCAGCTTCTTTACCCTGATACTTGTTATCCTTATTCTCACTGCCGAAGAGAATTTCACCATTATCGCTATCCGGGAATTCAATCTTCACATCATAAGCATCTGGATTGACGCCAGCTTCCGTAAGAGTCCAGGCGGTACAATAAGTTTTCTTACCAGAGATGACAAAAGCATTAGTGTTATTCTTAATACCCGTAACCCTTAAAGCAGGGGCTAAATCACCACTCATAACAACTCTAAGTCTCATCTTGGTCTTGACATTGGAGCCATTGACTGGGGTGGTCTGAAGCGTAACGCTATCACCAGGAGTCCATTTGCTGATCGTAACTTTACCAGTAGTGTTATCAACATTCGCTGTACCACCATTGATATAAGTCACATCCGTGCCACCAGTAACCGTTTCAGCATAGTCATTCAGCGACTTGGCTTCCAAAATCTGGATTTCATTAGTCACTTTGACCTCACCAGCTTTAACGGCAACATTGGCTTCGGCAACGTCGGTAAACAAAGCAAATGTTGTGCCGACACTAACAGCACCAAAACTTAATGCGAGGAGAGCGGAAAGAACAATCGGTTTCATGTTTTTCTTTTTCATAACAATTCCTTTCTGTATTTGTAACCTGATTCCATATCAGGAGACAAACATGTCTTATTTCGTCATCTGCGAGCTAGAGACGATCAGGTAGAAACACAAAGCCTCATCCATCACCATCAGCAATCAATCATTCATTCAGAAGCTAAACTTGGACCTTAAACGAAAGCAATTTGGAACTGGCAATGTTTTCTATTTCTGTGATCCTTAGCAAACTTGATTGCATAGGTACCAAAAAACATTTTCCTGTTTAAAGCACTTGTTTCTGACGATGATATTGCCTCTCTTTTACTAAGAGATGACAAAACGAGTAAATCCTTTTGCTTTTACTCTGAGTCAATTATATCGGATATGAACCATAAAATCAATAGTTTATTTACATCTGTCAATTTACCACAAGACTACACTGAAATTTCCCAATCAAACATGAATGATTCACACATTGCCAAAGGTTCTCCAAAATAGAAATAAACTCAGCAAAACTTCATGAATCAATTAAACTTATCTAACAAGCAAATCAGAATACATGGTCAGGTACCACTTCATTTCCTTTCATACTTAAAAAGTAAACCATGGATAAAACATGACTATTTAAGCATGGGATTGACGATGTGCCAAAAATACCTCTTCAACAGGAATTTTGTTTTTCTTTTGTCGATTTTTATTGTAAAATTGAAATATTATGTTTACCAATATCAAAAAAAACATCATCACAAAGGCACTCGCCAAACGCGTCAGCACCTTTGACTATCAACAAGCAGAAAATTTCTCCCTAGAGCATGTTCAAGATACCTTGATCAACAATTCCTATTATTTTTCCGCCCATGATGACAAGCTTTCCGTCTTCTTTAGATTAGGACAAAGAATCAACAAAGATGAGACCTGGTTTACTATCTTTTACCAAGGAAAAATCTATACCTTAAAAACAGAAGAATACAAAGCGAAAGAATCCCCGTTGAAAATCCAAAAATCTGGTGACACCTATCAGATTGAATTTTCATCTACCTTGAATGAAGAAGATGCCGTAATGTTTACCGCTACCTTCAAAAACAGATATCAACCTTTGAATTTTTCAAGTGACATGCCTCATTCCAGAATGGCCTTGGCCATGGCTAACGAGAAATGGAAGAAATCCTTCTTTTCCAATCTGGATAAAATTCAGGGGCAGACTCACTATGAACAAGAAGGGATTCTGGAAGGAAAATTCGTTTTGAATGGCAAGGAAGTAGAGTTTTCTCTTCCCTGTGTCAGAGATCATTCCTTTGGTCCTCGCCAATGGGACTATATGAACAATCATTTATGGTTGATGGCCATCAGCGATAAACTGCAGTTCAATTACTCACTAGTCTCCTATCCTGTCATGAGTCTTTTGGAAGTCGGCAATTATCATCTTCAAAATAACAGACAAAAATATATGCTCTCTTCCACTAACGATCTCCATGAACTAAATACAGGTAAGATTCCATCATCCATGGCTTTTTCAGTGCATCTTGATGATGATAAAGACATATTGGTGAACGTGAAAACCTTAGCGACAGTCACATATCATTTTGAAGAAGGAAAATACATTCTTCACGAAAATATTGCAGAATTCGAAATCGACGGCATCTCTTCTAGAGGTATTTTGGAAATCGGCTTTAATCACGATTCTTCCAGATATTTCAACTCCAGAAAGATAGAAAGCTTTAAACGCAAATGAAAATATATCTATTAGGTGAAATTCCCCCGGAAATATATCCACAGATCGGAGGTAAAGCCAAAGGCCTTGATCAATTGATCAAAGCTGGTTTTAAGGTACCTCGCGGTTTTTTGATTACCGAAACAGACAACATAGATGAGAGCGAAATCTTATCTTTTTTTGAGAAGCATCATTTTCAGAACGTCTCAGTTCGTTCTAGTGCCTCTAACGAAGATGGCGAGACCTCTTCCCATGCTGGACAGTATGATACTTTCCTATTTGTCGATAAAGAACATTTGCTAGAGAAAATCAAATCCTGCATTGATTCTCTCAAGACATTAAGAAGCGAAGAATATGAGAAGCACTTCCATATTCATAACGATAACATGATGAACATCGTCGTTCAGGAAATGATCGACAGCAAAAAATCCGGTGTTATCTTTACCGCCGCTCCAACCAATGGTTCCAACATTCTGATTGAAGCAGTCAAAGGCCAAGGTGAAAACCTTGTCTCCGGTATCAAAAACGCCCATCAGTATGAAATCTCCCGCAAACATTTCCAAGCCAAAGAAGATGAATTACTCTCCTTAGAGGAGATTAAAAAACTCTATGATATCTCTAAAAAAATCAGAGACACCTTCCATGGAGACATGGACATCGAATGGGCGATGAATGGAGATCTCTATCTTTTACAGATGAGACCTATCACCACCGAGATCATCGACCTTGAAGAATTTGATCGAGATGATGATTTGACCAATCATCTTTTCACCAAGAGAAACGTTGGGGAAATGATGCCTGGTGCTGTCACTCCTTTGACATTATCTACCAGTGCCAAAGCCATCGACTATGGTATGAGATATATGCTAGCTAAAGCAGGTCTTTATAAGACTCCCTATAGTGAAAAACCTCTTAGACTGATTTCTTCTTTTTCCAATCATCTCTTCTTCGATATGAATCTGTTATATAACATGCACGCCAGAGTGGCTATCGCCAACCCTCAGTCTATGAATCTCTCCATCATGGGTGAATATCATGACTATCCAAAAATCACCAAGAAATACGCAAATCCATTAGTCAGAGGAATTAATTCATTAAGATTTTTAAAGTATGTCTTTTCTGGTGACAAAGCGATGAAGAAATTTGATTCTTTATTTTATAAAGTAAAATTCAGTGAGACAGAAGACTACAAAGAAAAATATAAAGAAATCGATAACAACCTGAAGTATCTAGATGAAAGCTTGATTTATCATTACGCCTCTAGTTCCTATTCTGGAAGTGCCTCTAGCACGTTATACATGATGCTAGATTCCTATTTCCCTGATAAGAAGGAATACCAGGCTTTCTTATCTCATCTGTTATCTAACATTCCAAACATCGAAAGTGCGGATATTTTAAAAAGGCTTCAGGAAATCTCCTTGATGATCAAAGAAAAAGATAGCTCGGCTGTTTCTTTTAAGGAACAAAAATTGCTTGATTTCATTACTCAGAATCAAGATATCAAAGAAAAATACGATGAATTCTTAAAAATCCACGGACATCGTTGTATCAAGGAAGCAGAATTAAGAAATAAACCATGGAGACACGAACAGCTCTCTTTGATGAGTTATCTTAGAAGTATTCTTAACTCCCCTATGTCCATGGCTAGCAAAGAGGTAGAAATTGATTTCAAGAAGGAATTTGCCTTCGTGAAGAAATCCTTCTTAAGAAAAATGTGCATCTCTTATGCCAAGAAAGCTAGACAGGCTGTTGTCGATAGAGAATACACCAAATCCCGCTTGATCAAGATCATCGATATCTTCAAGACCCAATATGCCATCCTTGCGCAATTGATGACCAAAGAGCAACTTTTGGATGATCCTGACTTAATCTACTTCTTTACACATGAAGAAATTGGTTTATTCATCAATGGTGATATTTCCTTAAAAAAGAAAGCCATATTAAGAAGAAAGGCATTACCATTACAAGAAGAATTAGTCTTTGATGATGTTTATCTTGGACGCCCAACACCCGTCAAAGAAGACTATGTCGAAAATGACGGACAACTAAAAGGTGTACCTGTTTCCATCGGCGAATGTGAAGGTATAGTCAGAGTCATCAACAGCGTCGATGACGCCAATCAACTAAAGAAAGGTGAAATCATGGTTGCCAAATTTACCGATATTGGTTGGACACCATATTACTCCAATGCCGCTGGTTTAATTACCGAGATTGGTTCTTCTCTTTCTCATGGTGCTGTTGTTGCTAGAGAATATGGTCTTCCTACCATCGTCAATGTTTCAGGTGCAACCAAACGATTAAAAGACGGCGACCATATCAAGATGAATGCCACCAAAGGCATCATCACGATTCTCTAAAATTCATACGATAATTTGCAAAACAAAGAACCGGCTGACGATGATGAAGTCAAGCCGGTTTTCTTATTTGCGCCACTAGTTTCAAGCATCTTCTTGGTTAGTAGAATAGTATGCTGTTTTATGATGCCTGCGGTACACAAACAAAATGACAAAAGAAATCACAATGATAACCGCTGTGGTGATCAAACTAGCAAGATAACTTCCATACACATCATAATGGAAGAAATTACCAGCAGAATTGATTATTGCATGGCATAGAATGCAAAGCCAGACACTACCAGTAACCTCTCTTACGGTTGCTAAAATAAAACTCATTCCCAGAACCGCAATGCCAAAAACGAAAAAGTCTTTATGATACTGACTGACACCAGGAATAAAGAATAAAGGCAAATGCCATAACCACCAGATTGCCGCAAGAATTAAGGCAGCCAAGATAAAACCGCACTTCTTTTTCAAGAAAGGAAAACTGATATATCTCCATCCGATTTCCTCAAGGCCTCCTGCAAATATCATCGCAAGAATCATGAGAGGAAGCCAATATAGTGGTAAACCGAATTTGAATCCAGAGATTCAACACATCATCAACACTTGAATCACCGGGAAAAGTATGGCCAGCAAATAACACCAAAGTTTGTGTTTAAAATCAAATATTTGTTTTAACCAATCCACAAATCCATTCACGGCATGATTCTTTTTAAGAATCACAAAAGAAGCAATTGCGGGTGATACTCCACCGATAAACCATGGAATATAGACCCAAAATGCCGTTTTGGTCGTGATGTCAAAAACACCCAGAACAATACAAAGCCCCCAACACGCTAGCATAATCAAGAATGTTGCTATGAGATATTCTATAAAAATTCTAGTGTCGAGTTTCTCATCGTTTTGCATACTGCTTATCAATATACCACAATTTTTAACCAACCGAGACAATTACATCAAGGTTATAGAACTCAGTGGTTCTTCAATGTACCCTCCTAATAAGCCAAGTTTAAAAACGATTTCTCCATCGATCTTTTCACCCGTAATTTCAAAACGGGCCGTTTGGTATAGAGATATTGCCTTATCGTTTGTAGCATCGCAGCTTGTGTATATGATTTCAGCCTCGCCTAAGGGTTTTGTGGCTCACAATTCAATCAAGCTAGTAAGCAATTCCTTACTAAAGCCTTTTCCTTAATAGTCCATATTAACCATAATGCGCCACAAACAATAGGAGTTTTTCATCCATTCTTTTTCTCCTTCGGCGCCAATCGAACCCAAAGCAATGGATACAAAACCGACCGGAACATTCTTGTGATAAGATATAAAACACTGGGTTTTCCCGCCTTCATGTTCGGCGGCATAGGCCTCTAGGATGGCAAGGGTGTTCTCTGCAACAAATTCCCTCTGATAAAAAGCGACTTTTAAAGATAAGACATCTTCTAATGCTTTGAATCCTACTATTTCAAATAATCAATCATAAATAATGGTAAATACAAAATATCATCAACTATTTTGATATCACCATCATATAATACAATTCCACTGTTAACTCTACTTTGGAATGCCTCTTTAAATTTTATAAGAGATTTTATTGTTATATCATCTCCAGATTTAACCTCTAATGGAGTTATTTTTCTATTTTGAATTGTTAAAAAATCAATTTCAATTATAGTTCTATGCGTCTTTTCATCTCTTTTTTCATAATAGAACAATTTCTTTTCATTGCTTCTTAATGCTTGCGAGATATAGTTTTCAGCAAACATACCTTCATTTAAATGCAATTTATCTAAAATCAATGATTTGTAGAAAAATTCATCTTGATTAGTATCCATAAAAGATAATGTATATAATAAACCTGTATCCAATAAATATGCTTTAAAATCAAATCCATTCATTGTTAATGTTGGTAAAACAGATGGATCAGTTGAATTATAACATGGATTAACAATATATGCTTTTATAAGCCAATTGAAAGCACCGTTATATTCTCTTTCCCTAGCCTGACTATTTATATGCGTATATTTAAATCTTTTATCATGATTTGATAACTCGCTTGGAATCATATCAAAGATTGATGCAACATAAATCGGATTCTCATTTTTTTGTTTTGCAAAATCATCTCGATATAATTCTATTATTTCTCTTTTTATTTCTTCTGCTTCAACCAAACTATTAGTTTTAAGGAAAGTCGATAATGGTGCAGGCATACCTCCGACAAACAAATATTCCCTAAATTTTAAATAAATTTTTCGATATGCTGCGCCAAGAGGTTTTTTCTTTTTAAAACAAGTATTCATTAAGCCTAAAGAAAATTCATCACCACATGCTTTTAAATATTCAAAAAAAGAAATAGGATTTACATCTATTTTTGTTTCTTCACTAGGAAGTAAGTAATCTTCATCATCATTTGATTTTACAATTGAGGCAAGTGAACCAGTCTCAATTATGTCAAATCTTCCATCAAGCAACAAAGTCTTTATTGCTTGTCTTGCCGGCTTAAAAAGTTGAATCTCATCAAGAATAATTAAAGACTCACCTTCATACAATTTTTTTGAAAAAGTTGTTTCTAGCACAGAATAAAAATAATCTAAATCATTTAATTCATTTACAAAAAGATTTTTTAAATCATCATTAGCTCTATCAAAAGATATCTTAATAAATGATTTATATTCTTTATGAGCTAATTCAAGGGCTAACACAGACTTACCAACACGTCTAGCTCCTCTTATAAACAAAGCATTATGATTTCTTGCTTTTCTATTTTTCCAATCGATTAATTTAGAATAACAATCTCTTTCAATATAGTATCCTTTTTCTATAGCTAATTCATATTCATCCTTAAAACTATTAGGCATAATATCACCTCACAATAACATTATATTATTTTTACCACGAAAATGCGAAATAAACTCCGCTTATTACCACGAAAATGCAACGAATATTTCGTTCGCCACCACGAAAATGCAACATAAATACTGCTTATTACCACGAAAAAGCAATGCACAAGTTGCGTTTACCAAACTAAAAGGACTGACACTATTTGCATTTTTCCAACCTAAATTTACTTTATATTTGCATCTTTCCAACTTAAATTCCTATTAAAATTGCGTTCTTCCAACAGAAAAAGGCCTCCGAGGAGGCCTGATCTATATTAGATAAATCTTTCATACAAAGTCGGATAAATGACTTTGGTCAAAGACAATTCTACTATACTGGTGGAGCCAACCGGGATCGAACCGGCGACCTCCTCGTTGCGAACGAGGCGCTCTCCCAACTGAGCTATAGCCCCAAAGCGAAAAGATTATAGTTTATTTTAGAAAAATTATCAATCTTTGATATAACCCACAATGACACGATATGCTTCTATCAGCTTATCTAAAGACATAGCGGCATTGGCTGCACTCGGGGAAGGAAGAAGAATATTATCATCACCAATATATTTGCGATAGACATCATAAGAGGCTTTTCCTGTGGTAAAGACAGCCTTGATGTCATGTTCTTTTCTGATGGCATCCAAAACAGGCTTTGAAGAAACAACATTCTTGATGCTAGCATCGCTAGAAGCATGAATGTCACACTCATAGATAGAGTCATATAAGGCGATATGATGTCTGGTCAAGAATTCTTTTCTCTCTTGTATGCTAAGAGGTTCATCTTCCTCAAACACACCGGCTAAAGCCTTATAGAAGCGGTTAGTTTTATGAGCATAATAAAAGTTAGCGGCGCGAGTCGCAATACTTGGTAACGAACCAAGAATCAGTATTTGACAGCCTTGTGGAACAAAAGGTTTTAGGCTCTCATGGGTAACATGATCATATTGAAATTCCATGGCAGTATTCTATCACAAACAAGGAAAAGAAATGACCTTCCCACCTATAGAAGGTAAGGAAGGCCAATGAATCATTCTGTTTCTTATTTCTTCTTGATGACAACAACGGTTCCAACCAAGGATTTTCCGGTGAAACCAGAGACGAGAAGAAGAACAGCATAGATGATTAAGACGATACCTAAGATCAAGGAAGCAAATCTTCTTAAATCACCAACGTTGAACCATAAGAGTAAACCGAAGGTCAATAAGATAGCACCAGTGATCAAGATGATGAGGCTACCAACAGTATTGCGCTTATTAGCAAGGCCAAGGACACCATCGAGTAAGAATAAGGCGCCGATGACAATCATCATCAAGGAAATCAGTTCAAAGTAGCTGCGGAATAAGGCGATTGGTGGAAGTAAAGCTAAACCGATAGTAATCAGGATTGCACCAGTCATACCATAACTGCTTAAGACAGCCTTGGTCTTGATGAGACTAGCAATAATCAAGCAGGCACCAGCTGCTAATAAGGTGCCGGAGAAAATCCAACCGATAATGTCGTTACCGCTGACACCGACACATAAGAGGATACCGATCACAAGATAAATGATACCATTGAGAATTAAATCGTTCTTTTTCATTTCATTTTCCTTTCTTTCTTGCATGATTTAATATAGTCTTTTCCTATAATATTTAAAAGTAAAATATGAAAATTTTAATTATTCCTGATTCCTTCAAAGGAAGTCTCACATCAAAAGAAGTAACAGATATCATCAACTCAGCACTTCTTGAAAAATACCCTTCATTAACCATTGAAGGTCTTCCTTTTGCAGATGGTGGAGAAGGTAGTCTTTCTTGTCTTAAGGAAGTGCTGAAAGAGTATCATCTTCAATCTGCTATCGTGACTGGTTGTACGCTAGGAAAAGAAAAAAGCGTGCCGTATCTTATTTACCAGAACAAAGCCATCATTGAAACGGCTTTGATCATGGGTTTAGACCCCATGGTTCAAAACCCTCTGATCACCACTACTTATGGTGTAGGAGAAGTGATTCATGATGCATTGGATAGAGGAATCAGAGAATTCACCATCACGCTTGGCGGATCATCGACTAATGATAGTGGTGCAGGTATGCTAGCTGCTCTAGGAGTACTCTTCTATCATCAACATCAAGCCTTCATTCCTACTGGTGGAACGATTAATGATATCGATCAAATTGATATTTCTCATTTAGATAAAAGACTTAAAGACTGCAAATTTAAAATTCTATCCGATGTTGCCAACTCTCTATTAGGTCCTCAGGGTGCCACTTACACTTTTGCGTTGCAAAAAGGGGCAAGCAAGGATCAGTTGCCTTACTTAGAAGAAGGAATGAAGCATTATGCTTCCTTGATTTGTTCTCAGAAAGAAACGCAAGAAGGTAGTGGAGCAGCTGGTGGATTAGCTTATGCCTTCCTTTCCTTCTTTCCTAGTCATCTTGTTTCTGGAGCAGAAGAAATCTTACGCCTCTATCACTTTGATGAACGAATCAAAGATGTCGATATGATTATCACGGGAGAAGGAAAGACAGATTCTTCTTCCTTAAACGGGAAATGTATTTCTATCATCGCAAAGCATTGCCAAAACAAACGACTTGTCCTGTTATCTGGATATGTCGAAAAGGAGGTCTATGATTCTTTAAGAAATATCGGCTTTAAAGAAATCTATTCCATCCAGAACGACAAGAACAAGACATTAGAGGAAATTCAAGCACATGCGAAAGAAGATTTGAAAGCAAGTGTAGTAAAATATATATCGTGTTAGAAAAAAATAATTCACCTCGTTCAATCAGAGTACGTTTCACAGGTTTTTTAACCTTATTCTTTTTTGTGGGTTTTATCCTTTCTCTGTTGATTACCATTCATACAGCCACAATAGATGAAACAGGAGAAATCATCTACTCTTCTATTGGTCTAGGATTCAACTTGCTTTTCACCATCGGTTTTGTTCTCTCGCTTCTTTTCTTCATTCTCTTTTATCTCATCCGCTTTATCAAACAAGCCAAAGGCCCAGCCTTAAAAATGACACCAAAAGAAGAATTCAAAGATGGCTATGATCTTGGTCAGCATATTGCTGATATCACTACTTCTGATATCGGATATTTTCCTTTCTTCAAGGTTTCTTGGGCAACGTACAGAAAAGATATTCTCACCCTGACTATGGTCTCCCTCCTTTCTCTAGGATTAGGCTTATATCTCGTGCTGTCTAGAAACGAAAACAAACTTGGCTATGCCTTATTGGTGTTGTTCTTCATCTCCTTGAGTATTTCTTTGATTCTTTTATTTGTTCTTCCTTTGCTAGATAAAAATAGACAAAACAAAACCCTACAGAAGAATTTTTCTATCTACCAAGACAAAATCTATTTTGAAACCAACAACATCCCTCAGGAATATACCTTCTCCATGTGCCATAAGTCCTACAAGACTTCGGATACGCTGATTTTCATCTTCTATCGTGACGGGCAAAAAAATTTCTTTTTTCAGAAGAAAGATATGGACAATCAGACATTCGAATTCCTACAATTAAAAGCAAAACAGGTAAACAATAACAACTGACATGTTCTATCTTGTAAAAGTATTGATCGGTCGAGCTATCGTGGCGTTAGATAGACCCTTTTCCTACTATAGCGAAGATGAAACCATCACGCAGGGAATGAGAGTCATGGTTTCTTTTGGTTCTTCAAAAGAAACCATCGGTTTTGTCATTGAAAAACCTCAGACCATCAACATGACCATAGAAGAATATGAAGAAAAAGAAGAAATCCATTTAGCCAAGATCATCAGAAAAGTCGATGATGAACCACTTCTTGATGATGACTTGCTCCTGCTAGCCAAAAACATTGCCAATTATTATCAGTCCGATCTCATCAGAGTCTTCAACAGCATGCTGCCACCAAGTCTCAAACCTAAAAACTCAGCACTGAATAAACCACAAGGAAAGTTTGTCGATTTCATCTTTGCTAATCCGTACGATTCTTCTTTGCTATCCAAAAACGAAGCCGTTCTCTATACCAAGATTCAAAGTAGCGAAAATGGTTTAAGAGCAAGTAAGATCACCGCCAAAAAATCACTAGAAAGCCTATTGAAGAAAAACGCACTCGTTGTACAATCCATTCCTGTTTCCCGCATTCCTGAAATTGAAGCCTCTGAGATGATCCCCTTTGATTTAACCATCGAACAAAACAAAGCCTATGAAGCCATCTATCATGGAAAAGAAAAAGAAACCTTCCTCTTGCAAGGTGTAACCGGATCAGGAAAAACCGAAATCTACATCAAGTTGGCAGAAAGTTATCTCAAAGATAATAAGGGTGTCTTGATTCTCATACCAGAAATCGCCCTTACCGATCATATGGCCAATGTCTTCGCCTCTCATTTCAAAGATACCATTTCCATTCTCAACTCCTCTTTAGGAGACTCTCGCAAATATGATGAATACAAACGCATTCTCTCCGGAGAAAGCAAGGTTGTCTTAGGAACAAGAAGCGCTATTTTTGCACCAGTTCAGGATTTAGGAATCATCATCATCGATGAAGAACACTCCAACTCCTACAAACAGGATAACGTGCCTTATTATGACGCCATTAAAGTGGCACAGATGAGAGCGGAAATTCAAGGGTGCAAAGTCGTATTAGGTTCTGCCACTCCTCGTGTCATCGACAAAGCCAGGGCCAGTCATAATCTCTACACACCAGTTTATCTCAACACCCGTTATTCCAAGAACCAGGAAAAAGAGCTCATCATTGTCGATATGAATCATTCTGATGTTCTGGATGCCAAAGTCTCCTCTTTGATTTCCATTCCTCTCCAGGAAGAAATCAACAAGACATTAGCCAGACATGAGCAGGTGATGATTCTGATCAACCGCAGAGGTTATTCACCAACCTACACCTGTCGCAAATGCCACACGACAGCCAAATGTCCAAACTGCAACATTCCTTTAAGCCTTCATAAACGAGATAACACTCTTCGCTGTCATCATTGCGGATACCACGTCAATTCCTATAACTATCGCTGTGAATGTGGAGGTGAAGACTTCTTCTCTCTTGGCTATGGTACAGAAAGAGCCTATGAAGAATTAAAGATGCTCTATCCTCTTGCTAAGATCACCAGACTTGATAGCGATATCTCATCTAACGAGGTCAGACATGAAGTCCTGCAATCCTTTGCCGATGGAGAAACAGATATCATCGTCGGAACCCAAGTCATCGCCAAAGGTCATGACTTCCCTCGCGTCACTCTCGCTGCGATGTTAGATGCTGATAGTTCTCTTCGCCTACCCACCTACTTGGCTAACGAAGAAACATTCGACCTCATTTCTCAGTTTGTCGGAAGAGCCGGAAGAAAAGATTTAAAAGGTCGTGTCTTGCTTCAGACATACGTTCCCGATAACCAGGTCATTCAACTTGCTGCCAAACAGGATTATGAGACCTTCTATAAGCTGGAGATGGAAGAAAGAAAGAGATATCAATATCCGCCTTATACTTACCTTGCTCAGATTACCATCAAGGCCATGGATTCTGCTTACGCTCAGAAGGTTGGAGATAAGGTCAGAGAATACCTGCTTTCGGCCATTGGAAACAAGCGATTCAACGTTTATGGACCAACTGCTCCCTATATTCCACATATTAATGGAAGATATTATCGAAACATTTTGATAAAATATAAATCTCCTGAAGAGGCAAATGAAATCTTCAGGGGTCTCAAGACCATCCGTCTTGCAAACAAAGATGCCGAAATCCTTGTCAACATTGACCCAGGAAACGAAGGTATCTAGAAAGGAACACCAATATGATTACAGTCTCTTTATTAGGTATGGACCACTATGAGGCAATCAGCAAAACCAAATTACTTCACAAGAAGTTGAAAGAAGCCTATGGCGTAGAAGATAACGAATTAGAGTTCTTCGCACCAGAATCTTTCATCATCCATGATGGTTTTGAACAGACTTCTTTCCGTTTGAACGTCAAAGTTGAAGCTCCATATGAAGAACAGGACAAAGAAACCATCGTCAAAGATATCATCTTCGAAGCGCTAAAGAATGTCGCTATCCATATTCGCGTCGTCTTCGAATACTTCGAACCCGAACACGAATATATCAGCATCGATCCAGATTATCCGGAATACATGAGCGAAAAGAACACGGTCAAAGCCGATGATCATGATCACGACGACTACTTTGATCCAACCGAATATGATGAAATCCATGATGAACCCTACATGGGTGACATCATCTCTGAATTTGATGAATACATCAAAGAAAACCCTGACGCTTCCAATGAAGAAGTCTATGCTGCCTTAGCCGGCATCAGAGACAAGGTCACCGCTTCTCATCATGAAACAGATGAAGATGAGCAGGCCTTTGAAGACGCTGAAGCTGACTAATTCTTCTCATATAGAAAATAAAGGATATCCAGAAATAGATCATAAGTCTATTCCGGATATCCTATTTTTGAATCCGTTTGTTTTTAGTCAAACTACATTGTAGTTGCGTTAAATCAAGCATCACTATATAATCATTTCAGAGGAGGAAAAAAGAATGGCTGTTATCTCTGTTAGAACAAATAATGAGGAAAACGAGCTTTTTAAAAGCTACGCCGCTCTCCATGGCATTTCTCTTTCTGAGGCGCTAAAAAGAGCACTTCTTGAAAAAATAGAAGATGAATTCGATATCGAAGTAGCTGATGAGGCATATAAAGAATACATCCAAAGTGGATGTAAAACTACATCTTTGAAGGATTTCTGGAAGGAATTAGACGATGAAGGAATATAACATCGAGTTATCGGATCGCTTCAAAAAAGAATTCAAGAAACTTGATAAATATACCCAAAAGATTTTGCGTGGATGGATTGAAAAGAATTTAGTGGGCACTAAGAACCCGCGAGCGCAAGGAAAAGCTTTGACCGCCAACAGAAGCGGTCAATGGCGCTATAGAATCGGCGACTACAGACTACTTTGTGTTATCTACGATGACAAATTAGTGATTCTTGCTTTATCTATCGGGCATAGAAGAGAAATATATAAATAATAAGGATATCCAGTAATAGATCATAAGTCTATTCCGGATATCCTATTTTTGTTGTTCTTTTCTTTAGGCGTCTGGTCCTTCAATTTCACCTTTATCAGCAACCGTGAAATTTTCAAAATCAAAGCCCATCGTCAACATATTACCATCATCAGTGAAATTAAAACCTTCTAGTTCTAAAGAGAGATGATTGACAGCATGTTCAACCTTGATGGTCTTATAGTTATCACACTCATCACCCTGGATGGTGAAGTTTTTAACACCCTTAAATGCCAATAAGAAGAGATGGCCATTCAATCCATCACAACAATCATGGCCATCTTCATCATCATGATGGTCATGAGCGGAATCTTCTTCATTGTCACCGACAACAAGAAGATTCAAGGCATCACCTTTTAAGGTAAAACGGATGATTTCCGTATGTTGGAGATTTGCTAAATCCAAAAGATCATTTTTCAGCATGGTTGGTATCCTTTTCTTCAGAGATGATAACAGTTCTACCATCAACAATTTCTTTTCTGACCACTTTCTTATCATCTGTTTTCTTGAAGAAGAGATAAAACACATCTAAAGCAAGAACCAGAATGGTCAAAACCCAGAAGAGAATCAAGACGGAGATATCTGCGTTAGTCGGTCCACTGATTTCTACTGCATCATTGGTGTATTTTGCACTATCACCAAATAATGTAAGTCCATTAGATAACGTGACACTGAAACTGATAGACATATATAACGCAAAGATAACTGCTGCTGACATCAAGCAGATGATGATCCAATCTGCTTTGGAGATCTTTTTGAAACGTTCAAAATAATTATTGTTTTTCATAGGCCTTATTGTACCACATAACCAAATATTCGCGAAGAAGAAATGCCCTTCTTTCGAAGGGCATGTAGATTCTGATTAGAGATTGCCGTTGTGATAAACGCCCTGGACGTCTTCGCATTCATCCAAGTCATCGATGAGCTTCTGGAGTTTATCCTTGTCATCATCGCTGATGTTATCAACAGTGACAGATGGAACGAAGGTGACTTCGCAAGTGGAGAAGTCATCTTCACCAACACCGAATTCAGAAACGCAGACTTCACGAGCGTGATTCAAAGCTTCTGGAGTGACCTGGATGACAACAGTGTTTTCATCCTTGTCGACGTTTTGAAGATCGACATCGTTCATGATGAGAGATTCTTCGATTTCTTCAGTAGCCTTGTCGCTATCGAAGGAGATGACACCCATCTTCTGGAAGTTGAAAGCAGCGCAACCGGAGTTACCGACGTTACCGCCATGATGTGTGAAGCAAGCTCTGACAGCAGAGAAAGCTCTCTTTTCGTTGTCGCTTAAAGTATCGACCATGATGGCGACACCAGCAGGACCGAAACCTTCATATCTACCTGGAATGAAGTCAGCGGAATCCTTGGACTTAGCCTTGGCAACAGCTCTATCGATAACATCTCTGGTAACGTGCTGAGCTTTCCACTTTTCAATCGCAGATCTTAAAGCGAGGTTTTCTTTTGGATCAGGAACACCAGACTTAGCAGCAAGATAAATTTCCTTACTAGCTCTGTTGAATAACGCGGACTTAGCGGCGTTTGTTTGAGCCATTCTCTTAGCTCTGACTTCATGTGCTCTACCCATAGTTTTTACCTCTTTTTTGTTATATTTTTCTATTTTCATGCACTTTAAAACTGCATGACTTACTTATTATAGATATATATATCTTTATCTTCAAGAAAAAATTATTCGCTGCGAAGTGTCTCCACCGGGTTTTGCTTGCTCGCTTTTAAGGCTGGAATCAGAGCAGATACAAAACCAAGAACAACAGAGACAGTGACGATAATCAAAGCATGCCACCAAGTGAAATGACAGATATTGCCGACATTGTAATAAGAAATCGTCGAAGCGGAATTGATCAGAATATTTAGCG
>JAEEGL010415621.1_pt1 | contig 18026 bp, 14 predicted proteins | sample 9134231 | NCBI WGS metagenome assembly JAEEGL01 (sample SAMN16246548, study PRJNA631951) | gut metagenome | biome: gut microbiome; feature: rumen; material: fiber-attached | host: Bos | place: Iran: Karaj | collected 2018-10 | reverse complement strand
TCGTTATCGCGGCGGTATACGTTCGCGCGGGGGTTATCCCAGGAACGGAAGACAGCCTGGATAGCGCCCATAAGCTGTTCCTTCGCATCGGAAGGGAATTCCTTCCCGATCTTTTCCTTATACTCTTCCTTGAACTGTCCGGCAAGCGCCTTGAGATCATCGGCTGTAAGCTCTACGTCAAGCTTAACGCCTCTTTCCCGTTTCATCTGGTCGATCAGTTCCTCGAAATACTTCTTGCCGACTTCCATAACGACGTCGGAATACATCTGAATGAATCTGCGGTAGCAGTCCCAGGCCCAGCGGGGATTGCCGGTCTTCTTGGCAAGTACTTCAACGACCTCTTCGTTCAGTCCGAGGTTAAGGATCGTATCCATCATGCCGGGCATGGAAGCCCTCGCGCCCGAACGGACGGAAACAAGCAGCGGATTCTCCTTATCGCCGAACTTTTTGCCGGTCATTTCTTCCATCTTTATCACGTACTCGTCGATCTGGGCTTTGATCTCGTCATTGATCTTCTGTCCGTCTTCAAAGTACTGTGTGCAGGCCTCCGTGCTGATCGTAAATCCCTGAGGCACGGGAAGACCGATGTTGGTCATCTCTGCAAGGTTGGCACCTTTGCCGCCCAGGAGCTCACGCATGTTGGCATTGCCTTCACTGAATAGATAAGTCCATTTCTTTGCCATGATCTCTCCTTTTAAATAATTGTTCACTCCCCGCCCGCTTCTATAAAAAAGCGGGCATAAAACTCCCACAACCATCTTACTTTCCCGGGCCGCTTAAGTCAATGAAATAGTGGAAATGTGCTAAAAAACAAGCCGGATAGGGCTTGATTTTGTACACTTTTAATCAGACGTCTTATTATTATTTTTATTGACGTTACTTTATAATCATAGATGCAGCGCCAACGGGTTCAATTAAGGAAACGCAATGACACTTACTCTGTTTTCGGCCGCTTATGCCGCGGCCGCTTTCATACTGTTCCATATTCTGCCCCGCAGGATCCGTATCCCGTTCCTGTGCGCGGCAAGCCTCCTGTATGTATATACCCTGGACCGGACAGCATTCCTCTTCCTTATCGTAACGATCCCTGTTTTTTATCTGACCGGGAAGGCCATTGCCGGCCTTAAGGAAAAAGGGGCGCACAAAAAAGCAAAGACAGCCGCCGGCCTGTGCATCGCTATATCCCTTCTGCTTCTTGCCGCGCTCAAATTCCTGCCGTTCTTTGCCGGGATGCGGGCGGATGGCACTTTTGACCCGCTGATCACAAAGCTTTTCGTACCGCTTGGATTCTCGTTCTATCTTTTCCAGGCCGTCAGCTACCTGGCGGAAATGGTACGCGGGAGCATCGGGCAGCCACGTTTCATGGAATTTGTACTGTATCTTTCATGGTTTCCCAAGTTCATCAGCGGTCCTATCGAAAAGCCGGACGCTTTCATAGGACAGCTTCGTGAAATATCCGCGGCCGGCCATAAACAGGAGCTGTATTACACGGAAGCTCTGTTCGGTATCCTTTACGGGATATTTCTTAAGATCGTGATCGCAGACAGGTTCGGAATGTACGCGGATACGATCTTCGAATCTCCCCAGGCATTCAGCAGCGCCTGGATACTTCTTGGAATACTGATGTACACCTTGCAGATCTACTGCGATTTTGCCGGGTATTCGGCTGCTGCCGTCGGTTTCTCGCTCCTGTTCGGGATCCGGCTCAAGGAGAACTTCAGGACGCCTTACCTGTCTTCGAACATCAATGATTTCTGGCGCCGGTGGCATATCTCTCTGAGTACCTGGCTGCGGGACTATCTGTATATCCCCCTTGGCGGAAACAGAAAAGGGACAGCCCGGAGAATACTCAACACCATGATCGTATTCATTGTATGCGGGCTCTGGCACGGCGCAGGCGCAGGCTTTCTGATCTGGGGCATTCTGCACGGGGTATATTCCGCCCTCGACTATCTCATCCGTACATGTCCGGCGAAATGGCTGCAGTTCTTAAGAAACGGCATGACCGGAAGGATCCTGACTTTTATCGCTGTCAGTTTTGCCTGGATCTTTTTCCGCTGCGGGACGCTGCAGGGCTCGTCACAGCTTTTGTATTACCTGTTCACGGCAGGCCCCCGCTGGCATAGTTTCCCCTATGAGATGGAAGCGCTGGGGATCAATCAGGTGGAATATTCCGTTATGGCCGGCCTTGTGCTCATGGTGCTCGCGTGCGATATCCCGGCTTTCATAAAGGACAGAAGTTTCCCGCAGCTTTTGAGCAAAGCGCCGCTTATAGTTAAATGCCTGGCCGTCTACCTGCTGCTGACAGGCCTGATCATACTCGGTATCTACGGCACCGCCTATACCGGCGGACGCCTTATCTATATGCAGTTCTGACCGGAAAGGACTGCGGTATCCGGAGGAAATGAATGAAAAGACTCGGTAAAGCGCTCATCATTGCCGTTTTTGTGATCCTGTTCATCCTGACTTACATCACCGCTGACAGACTGCTCTGCCTTAAGACGGAAAGGGGCATCCGACAGGCCAGGGAGATCTATGCCCAGCCGGAAAACACGATCGACGTAGCTTTTCTGGGCACCAGTCACATCCACTGCAATGTCAATACCGCCCTGCTCTTTGAAGGCCTGGGAATGGCTTCCTATGACTACAGCGCCGCCGAACAGCCTCTCTGGATCACCTACTATTATCTTCACGAACTGTGCAAGACGCAGCACCCAAAGCTGGTCGTCCTGGATGTCTTTGCCCCGGCGAGATTCTCCGAAAACTATCAGTACAACTTCCTGCTGGAGAACCTGGACGGCGTACGCTTTTCCCCGAACAAGGTCCGCATGATCCTCGCCAGCTGCGAACCGGGCCGCATCAAGGATTTCTTTCCTTCCATGGTGACCTACCATGACCGGTATAAGGAGCTGACAGATGAAGATTTTGTCTTTCTTAACATGTCTGTGGATGAGCGGGCTTCCTACAAAGGCTATACGCCTTTTTTCGAAGTCGGGTCCCAGACAAGGCCTGATATCCAGGTGAGCGAAAGCGGCGGCCTCAGTGCCAAATCAGAAGAATATCTGCGAAAGATCATGGAATACTGCGAAGAAAACGGTATAGAGCTCTGCTTTCTGGTAACGCCTTATATCATGAATGAGGAGCAGGCCATGGTATACAACCGGATCAGGGAGATAGCGGATGAAAACGCCCTGCTGTTCCTGGATGCCAATATGGCGGCGGATGAAATGGGGCTGAACTACGAAACGGATTTCTGCGATTATTCCCACCTGAACTATATGGGCAGCTGCAAATTTACAGCCTATCTCGGCAATCTGCTTAAGAGCAGATATGACATACCCGACAGGCGCGGCCAGGAGGGCTGGGATTCATGGGACCGGCATGTAAAGGAATTTAACGCCTATATAGAAGAGATCATCCGGCAGATGCAGGAAGCGGCTAGCGCCTGAAGAAGGGCGTTTTCAAAGAACTGGACGCGGAACTGAGAAAAAGCGCCGGCGCAAAGAAAAGAAAATAAGCAGAATACAGATCTGTACAGAACGGCCGTAAGGATGATCCTTACGGCCGGTTTTTAGTCTTTGCGATTCCGCTTACCAAAACTTCAGCGCATTATTGCCCGCTTTCTTCACCGCTGCTGCCGGTCCCGCTGATCCGTTCCCAGATAGCCTGCTGTTCCGCCACAGTTTCAATTACTTCCTGATCGATCTGCTCCACATGCCGGTCCCAGGATTCCCATCTTTTATCGCCCCGCCTGTCCGGCAGGTCATATATGGTCTTCAGTTCATTTCCGAGATAATCTGAAAACTTGCAGCTCCCAAGGTAATTCAAATGGGATTCATCATTAAAATCCGTTTCAAACTGCAGGTCCATTGCATTATAGTAATAATTTGTACTGTTGAACTGAAGTCCGTAACGGTCAGCGATCTCATGCACCCTGTTATAGACCAGCTCATCCTCATCCTTTGTAATATATGGGGAAACCATCAGGAACAGATCGATCCCCTTTTCTCTGGTATATTCAATGATCCGCTGCAGATATATTTCAGATTTTACCGTTATGCCGCCGCTCATGGTCTCCAGAATCTCCGGTTCTTCCTGTGCCCTGACGACATAATACGGAGTATATCCCTTAAAAGCAGACCTTTCTCTGCGGCTCATAAACAGGTATTTCCAGTCCTCATTCGTAAGTTCTTTGAACCGCAGGTGATACGTAGCGATCGAAGGAAAGAAATCCCAGATCCGTTCAGGCTCACAGCTGGCGGCGATCATCTGCAGCTTGTTCAGTGAGAAGCGCACACCGTTGAGATTATCCGAAAGCCAGTCATACTGGTAATCCGCTTTGAATCTGGCCGGTGAATACAGGTCCAGAACGATCAGTTTCGGATCCTGATACTTGCATATCTCCTTCAAATAATAATATGTCGTCCATAAGGGCTGTTCCGCCGCACTGTAGTCATAGGCTGCGATGCCGTATTTCTCCCACAGAAGTGCTGTATTCACATCACAGTGTATATGGCTCGAACCCATAAACACTACGTCGATCGTATTCGCCGGCTGGGCATACATATCCCTGGCCTGCCGGATCCCGTGCGCTGATTTGATGCTTAAGACCCTGTCACAGCCGGTATACAGAATAATAAACGTTATAACAAACAGCAGGATAAGCCATTTTTTCTTTATCATCCGGATGATCTTCATCTTGATACCCTGCCCTAAAACTGCATATAGATCATCTTGCTGCTGTCAAAAGCCGGTCCGTACATGCCGAATATGATAATAAACATTACCATCGTAAATATCAGAAGGTACCTGGGAAACTCATTCAGGCCTGCCGTCAGTTTCGGAACAAGGATATCCCGTTTGTACGCAAAGTATTCCAGTAACAGGATACCGCATACGGAAACGGCAATGATCCGCATCTCAAACCTGTCCATGCCAAGGACTGCCAGTTCCGCCTGCAGAGAATGAAATCTTAGCCCGACTTTAAATATCGTTCTGAAATATTGAATCGCTCTGTCCGGGTCAGGAGCGCGGAAAAAGACCCAGGCAAAGCATACGCCGATAAATGTAAGAATACGTCCGGCGGCTCCCTCGCGGATGATCTTTACTCCCTTATCTCTCAGAACAGTATCAGCAGCGGAGTATACGCCATGCAGCAATCCCCATATAATGAACCCCAGGCCGGTACCGTGCCATGCTCCACAGATCAGGAATACTATCATCGTATTCAGTATCTTTCTGGCTTTTCCATGCCGGTTGCCGCCAAGCGGAATATAGATATGATCCCGCAGCCAGCTGCTTAAGGAGATATGCCATCTCCTCCAGAATTCCGTAATATTGGCAGAAAAATACGGCATTTTGAAATTATCGGTCAGCCTGATGCCAAAGGCCAGTGAAACTCCGACAGCGCAATAAGAATATCCGGCAAAATCGCAATATATCTGAAACGCATAAAACAGGATCCCCAGCAGGAGTACCGGAGCTGCAAAACCTTCATATTTTTCAAATATTATATCCACAAATATGCTGAGCCGGTCCGCGATCACCAGCTTCATAAAACAGCCGGCTACGACATAGTGTATGACAGTCTTCCATCTCTCCGGATCCGCGAAACGCACCGCTGCAGCTGATCTCATCTCCTTTATGAAATTGTCCGGTCTCTCGATCGGTCCGCTGACAAAGCGCGGAAACCAGGACAGGTACAGGACCAGATGAAGAATATTCCCGACTGCAGGGATCTTGCCGGTTCTGAGACCGTCAAAATAACTGATCGTCTGGAAAATATAAAATGAAAAACCGATCGGCATAAGGATATGCGTCAGGAAATGATCGTCTGCAAACCGTCCCGCTGTAAAGGCCGGCATGTATTTCAGAACTATGAGACTGGCTGTGCTGATGACGATGCCCGAAACTGCTGTGATCCTTGCCGGCCTGTTTTGTCCCTTCTTCGCAAACCAGCTGATCAAAAGGCCGGTGCCCCACGCAAAAACAGATGTAATAAGGATCGCCCACCCCGCATACGCATTCAAGAGGAACACATAGGCAATACTGGCAGCAGCCAGAAACTGCAGCCTCAGGGTCTCACGGATATTATAAAAAACAAGGCAGACGACCGCCGCAAAAAGGATCGATGATATTGTAATCGTCATCTCATCTCCCGGTTGCTGTATTTTCGACCTATTCCGTATAATACACGAAACAGCATTGCCAATACAATACCTCTATCCTGTCTGCCGGCAATACTCTTCTATCTCAGCCCGGTCGTATCTTCTGCCGATCAGTTTTTCCTTTAATAATGCGGCTGCTCCGACATCGAGAGCATCCGTGAACACTTCCGCGTCCGTTATTATCCCGCCCTTTACGAGCAGATGGCAGGTAAACAGGCCTCCGGCATTCCTGACTTCGATCGTCCGCGATGAGCTGATCCGCCTGGACAGTATCCATGACTGATCCGCGAACCGCTTCCTCACCGTTTCGATCTCCCTGCTGTCAAAAGGCAGGTCATCGTCGCCGCAAATCAAACTTCCGGAAGACCGGCAGTTTCTCAGGAATGCATCTGTCATTGCTTCCTTCAGCCTAGACGGGGTGATGTCACTGGTGATCTCACTCAGGCAGATGACTCTGGATTCCACGCTCGCGACGCCCTTCGATGACAGCTTGCTCTTCGACGGAGTCAGATAGCGGCCCATCCTGCCAAGGTCCGTATCGATCAGGATCGTGCCGTGATGGAACCTGGCCCGGCCGTCATCGTAATACGCACAGCCGGAGAACTTCCTTTCCTGTACGGTCAGATCATTCCTGCCGGTGCACTGCGCATCGATCCCGAAAGCTAAGACTGCCTCCAGGATGATCCTGTTCTGCCGTTCGATATCATAGTTTTCTTTCACCGACAGGAACGTGAAATTCACATTTCCCAGGTCATGATATACCGCGCCGCCCCCGGAGAGGCGTCTGGCGAGCCTGCCGTCTTCGGAGAACAGTGTATCCATATCACACTCATGACAGGCATCCTGGTTCCTGCCGATCACGACAGTCCTGTCGTTCTGCCAGAGATACAGGATCAGTTCATCATCACGTACGCTTTTCAGCAGAAGTTCTTCCACCGCCAGGTTGCGGTACGGATCCGTACTTTCAACGGATACGATCCGGCAGCTTGCGATCATATTCGTACATCCTCCGGCCTGTGCATGCTCCTAGATAAGTTCCTGCGCGGCAGCCTCAAGTACCTCTCCCACCGTCTCAGAGAAAGAAGGGTGTGGATAGATCACACGGGCCATCTGCTGTACCGAAAGTCCCTGCACGATCGCATCCGCAAAGATCGCGATCAGATCGGACGCTCTTTCACACATCAGCTGCGCACCGACGAGAAGCCCGTCCTCCCGGTAAACGATCTTGACAAATCCGCGCTCCGCATCGGTGATCATGGATCTGGCATTGGAATATGTCGTAACCTTTTTTGTCCTTACCTGCAGTCCTCTTCCGGCAGCTTCTTCCTGCGTCAGCCCGACACAGCCGATCTCCGGACTGGTATAGACACAGGACGGGATAACGGCAGTATCCGCAGGAGCTTCCTTCCCCAGCATATGTGCCACAGCCCGGATACCCTGGGCAGTCGCGGCATGCGCCAGTCCGGCCGTCCCGCTTATCACATCGCCGACGGCATAGATTCCTTTGACCGATGTTTCAAAGTTTTCATCCGTCACGATCCCGCGGTCCGTTTTCACATCGAGAGTATCCGTGAACAGGCCCTTCGTATCCGCTCTCCTGCCTGTACAAAGCAGTACCATATCGGCCGGCACATCCGTTTCTTTGCCTTTTGTGCGATACGTGCACTTCAGTCCTTCTTCGGCAAAGATGCGCAGCACCTCCGCTCCGCACTGTACATTTACATTTCTCTTTTTCAGGATGAGCTGGAGATTTCTTCCGATCTCCCTGTCAAGCAGGGGCAGAAGGTACGGCTGGTACTCGAGGATCGTTACTTCTGTCCCGAGCTCACTGTAGATGGAAGCGATCTCGCATCCGATCACGCCTCCGCCGATAATGACCAGCTTCCCGATCTTTTCCGGCAAATCCGCAAAAAGCATATCGCTGGTGACGACACCGGGAAGGTCCGCGCCTTCGATCTTCAGTACGGCCGGCTTTGCGCCGGCAGCGACCAGGATATGCTCCGCCTCATATGTCTCTGTACCGCATACTACCGTACAGGGGCCGGTGATCATGGCTCTGCCGTTTACGACTTCGACTTTTGCTCCGGCAAGGGATGTCCCGATCCCGTTCCGCAGTGTCTCCACGACACTGTCCTTCTTTGAAAACAGCGCAGCTGTGTCCGTCTGCGGTTCGGATGTGAACAGTGCCGAGGACCGCACTTCACGGATCAGCTCTGTGCCGTGCAGCAGTGCTTTTGTCGGGATGCACCCCCGGTTAAGGCAAGTGCCGCCCAGTTCTCCCTGCTCGAATAAAATGGTCCTGTATCCGTTCTTCGCGGCATAAAGGGCGGCCGGGTAACCGCCCGGGCCGCCTCCGATCACGATCAGGTCATACTTCATCTTCCGCTTCCTCTTCCTGCCAGCGAAGGACCGGTTTCCTTGCCGCGAGGACCTCGTCGGGCCTGCCGACTACTGTTTTCTCCGGCTTTTGCTGCATGCTCTGCGGATCGCGCATGGCTTCGTCATATACATCAAGGAAGATGCGGGCCGCTTCTTCCAGAGTCTGCCTGCTTTCTGTCTCCGTAGGTTCCGCCATCAGCGCTTCATGCACGATCAGGGGGAAGTACATGGTCGGCGGATGGATGCCGTTGTCCAGAAGGCCTTTGGCGATATCCAGCGCGCTGAACCCGTATTCCTTATGTTCTTTTTCCAGGGTCATTACGAATTCATGCATACAGAATCCTTCATTGGCCATGGTGTACTTTTCAGACAGCAGGGCTTTGAAGTAATTCGCGTTCAGCACGGCCATGGACGCCGACTCGGGGATACCTTCCTTTCCGAGAGAAAGAATGTAAGCCAGTGCCTTAACGATGACCAGGAAACTGCCGTGGAAACTCCTGACCTTTCCGCAGGAATTTTCCGTTATCTCATTGTCATAGGGCAGGTATCCCGCCAGGAATCCTTTGCAGCCCACGGCACCCGCCCCCGGGCCGCCGCCGCCGTGCGGCGTGGAAAATGTCTTATGGAGGTTCAGGTGGATACAGTCAAATCCCATATCACCGGGGCGCACGATACCCATAATGGGGTTCATGTTCGCGCCGTCATAGTAGCAGAGCCCGCCCGCTTCATGGACGATCTTCGTGATCTCACAGATATTTTTATCGAACAGTCCAAGGGTGTTCGGGTTCGTCAGCATCAGACCTGCCGTTTCGTCATTTACGGCTTCGCGGAGCTTCTCAAGGTCTACATAACCGTCCTCAGTAGAAGGTATGCTGACGACCTGCATGCCGTTCATGGTGCCGGTGGCGGGATTTGTCCCGTGGGAACTGTCCGGAACGATGACCTTGTTCCGTTTTGAATCACCGCGCATCTCATGGTACTTCCTGATCAGCATCATACCGGTGAATTCGCCGTGGGCTCCGGCCGCGGGCGAGAGAGTCATGGCATCCATGCCGGTGATCTCACACAGATACTTTTCTGTCAGTTCCAGCACCTTCCTGCAGCCCCTGACGGTATCTTCCGGCTGCAGCGGGTGAATGTCCGCAAAGCCTTCCAGGGCTGCCGCGGCTTCATTGATCTTCGGATTATACTTCATCGTACAGCTGCCCAGCGGATAGAATCCGTTGTTGACACCGTAAGCGCGTCTTTCAAGTTCGGAATAATGCCGGGAAAGATCGTTCTCGCTGATCTCGGGCAGCGCGGCCTCCTGCTCTCTTAAGAAAGAGGCATCCAGTTCGTAAACAGTGGTGTCGCAGGCAGGAATGTACTGGTTGCCTGTGCCCGGCCTCGACTTTTCAAATATAAGCTTCATCAGAACACCTCCTTCAGAAGAGATACCATTCTGTCGATTTCTTCTTTAGTGTTCATTTCCGTCGCGCACCAGAGGATCTCACCTCCATCCAGTACAAGTCCGCCTAGAATACCGTTGTCAGACAGTGCTTCCATAACTTTGTCGGCATCATAGGGGCAGGAAGTGACGAATTCATTGAAGAACTCGTGGCTGTATCTTCTTTCAAAACCGGCCTCCGCCAGCTTCCCCTGCATGTAATGCGCCTTGGAAACACACTGGCGGGCTGCTTCCCTTATTCCTTCCCTGCCCATAGCCGCCATGTATACCGCGGCCCTGAGCGCACAGAGTGCTTCATTGGAGCAGATATTGCTGGAAGCTTTCTCTCTCCGGATATGCTGTTCCCTGGCCTGGAGCGTCAGGACATATGCCGCGTTGCCTTTATCGTCCGTGGTCTTTCCGACGATACGGCCCGGAAGCTTTCGCATCATCTCCTTCGTGCAGGCCATAAAGCCGAGGTAAGGGCCGCCGTATGATAACGGAAGGCCCAGGGGCTGTCCCTCGCCCACGGCAATATCCGCGCCGCACTCGTACGGTGTTTTCAGGATCGCCTGTGCGATCGGGTGAACGCCCGCGATCAGCTTTGCGCCTGCTCCGTGCGCGATCCCGGCTGCCGCTTCAAGGTCCTCTATGCAGCCGTAGTAGTTCGGACTCTGTACATATACCGCAGCTGTATCTGCGCCGGCCGCTGCCAGGAGCTTATCCATATCGGTAACGCCGTCCTTTGCGGGCACCGTCACGATCTCGTTATCACTGGCCCAGCTGTAGGTCTTCATGACAGCGAGCACTTCCGGATTGACTGTTTCCGAAACGATGACCGTTTTTTTCTTCCGGTCCCTGCACATCGCGGCAGCTTCGGCCGCAGCGGTCGCACCGTCGTAGACGGAAGCATTGGATACCTCCATGCCGGTCAGTTCGCAGATCATCGTCTGGTATTCAAAAATAGACTGGAGGACTCCCTGGGATATCTCAGCCTGATAAGGTGTATACGCGGTCAGGAACGTTTCCTTTGCGGCCACCTGGTCTACTACGGCCGGGATGTAGTGGCGGTAGGCTCCGGCGCCCCTGAAGACAGTACCGTAGACCCTGTTCTCCCCGGCCAGTTCCTTCATTACCCTGCCGACCTGCATTTCCGCCTTCCCCTCCGGGAGATCGAGCGGCTTATCCAGGATCAGATCCTGCGGGACGTCCCTGTAGAGATCCATGACGGAAGATACGCCAAGCCTGTCGAGCATGGCCTTCCTGTCTGCATCATTTACAGACAAATAGCTTCCCATTATTCCTGCTCCTCTTCACAAAAAGCCGCATAGGCTTCGGCATCCATCAGTTCTTCACCGGGAGTATAGTCTTCCACCCGGCAGATCCATGCGCCGTAGGGATCCTCGTTTAATTTCTCGGGAGCGTCGGCGAGTTCTTCATTTACTTCCGCGACCGTTCCGCTGACAGGCGCGATCACGTCAGAAGCAGCCTTAACGCTTTCCACGTCACAGAATGCCTCGCCCGCGGTCAGCTCGTCGCCTTCCATGGGAAGATTGATGAAGACCAGGCTTCCGAGCTGGTCCTGGGCATAATCCGTAATACCGATCAGGCAGCTGCCGCCGTCTTCGCTGATCCATTCATGTGTCTTTGTGTACTTTAATTCTGCAGGTGTGTTCATTTTTATCCTCTCCTATCTGATGTTTTGTTATCCGGTTTTACAGTTACTTTTCCCTTTTATAGAACGGCAGTGCCGTTACCGCGCAGGGGATCTCCCTGCCTCTTACGGACACCGTTACTTCGGTACCTTCAGCTGCATAGGGGCAGCCGACGAGAGCCATGGCATATGCGCCTTTCAGATAAGGCAGGAAAGTTCCCGACGTGGTATGCCCGATCACTTCCCCGTCCTTAAGGACATCCATGTGTTCACGCACGATGCCTCTGCCTGTAACTTTCAGGCCGACCCTGGTGATCGCAGGATCTCCTTTAGCTTCCATTGCCTTTTTCCCGATAAAGTCTTCCTTGCCCATCTTGACGGCAAAACCCAGCCCCGTCTCAAGAGGTGTAATGTTCTCGTCCATCTCATGTCCGTAGAGAGGCATCGCGGCTTCGAGGCGGAGCGTATCCCTGGCGCCGAGTCCGCAGGGCAGAAGCCCTTCGTCCCTTCCCGCTTCCATCAGGATATCCCACAGCCGCGTGCCGTCGTCTTTACCGCAGTACAGCTCGTATCCGAATTCCCCCGTATATCCGGTCTGGGAAACAAGGCAGCTGATCCCGCCGACGTTGATGTTTTCCGCGAATGTGTAGTATTTTTCCGGCAGTTTCTCAAGATCTGTTACCTTTTCCATGATCCTGTCGGAAGCCGGCCCCTGGAGGGCGATCTGTGCGACGTCATCGGAAATATCCCGCAGTGTGACATCTCCGAAGACATGTTCCTTCATCCAGGCATAGTCCTTGTCCTTATTGGACGCATTGACAACGATAAGATATTTTTCATCGTTCATCTTATAGACGAGAAGGTCGTCGACTACACCGCCGTTTTCATAGCACATCGGACTATAGCGGACTTTCCCGGCATTCATCTTCGTGTAATCATTGGTCAGGAGCATGTTCAGATTGGCTATGGCATCCGGTCCTTCCAGCATGATCTCACCCATATGGGAGACATCAAAAAGTCCGGCACGCTCCCGGACAGCCATGTGTTCTTCCAGGATATCCGAATACTGCACCGGCATAAGATATCCCGCAAAGGGCACGATCTTTGCCCCGAGCTTTACATGTGTTTCATACAGTACTGTCTTTTTTTCCATAGGTTCCCCCGTTTCTTCCTTTCGTGAACGATCTCACCAGGTATCCGGCTCATTACTGCGCACAAAAAAGAGCGCGCAAATAAAATTGCGCGCTCCGTTCATTTACCTGAAAGATTCTCCTGTACGACAGGATTGCATCGTCGGTGCTGATTGTTCAGCTTTCCGGAGTTTCGTCCGGATTCAGTCCTTTTACCTGAAAGTTTTACGCCCTTTCTTCTTCGGTGCCGCAAAAGCGGTCTCTCCTGAATCCTTCATCCGACAGTATGCAGTTGTCAAAACCTTCAATTATGTATATCACGAACGGTCCCAAATGACAATCTTTATTCACTCTTCAGCATCCGGTACCCGATGCCCACATGGGTCTGGATGAACTCCGGCGAATCCGGATCCGGCTCAAGCTTTTTGCGCAGTGTGGCCATGAAGACCCTGAGAGAAGCGATATCGTTGTCCCAGCTCCGTCCCCAGATATTCTGTGTGATATATGTATGCGTCAGCACCTTTCCGGTATTTCTGGCAAGAAGGCACAGCAGCCTGAACTCTATAGGCGTCAGCCTGAGTTCTTCGCCGCTTAAGAAAGCGCATCCGGCGGCGGTATTAAGATAGAATTAAGAGATGAAAAAAGAGCGCGCCGGAAATACCGGTGCGCTCCGTTCCTTTACCTCAATGATAAGGTCATTTACACTGTTGACAGGTCCCATTCCTCATGGATCTTCGGCACGTCACTGATCAGGCGCTTGGTGTAATCCGCCTTCGGATTGATGATGACGTCTTCCGCGAAGCCGCTTTCAACGAACTTGCCATGCTCCATGATGTAAATGGTATCTGAGATATAGTAGGCAAGGCCGATATCATGTGTGATGAAAATGATCGTCATGCCGGTCTCGTCACGAAGATTCAGGAGCATGTCGAGGATCGTGGCACGGGAGCAGGCATCGACCATGGAAGTCGGCTCGTCAGCCAGGAGGATCTTCGGCTTTAACAGGAAGATACGCGCGATCATCAGCCTCTGCATCTGGCCGCCGGAGAGTTCAAAAGGATACTTGTTGGTGAGCTCGGCGTACTTAAGATTAACGAAGCTGCAGGCTTCGGTCATCATTTCTATCTTCTTTTCTTTGGGGAGGTTCTTCCCGCCCCGCATGTTGATGCAATCCAGCAGCACCGAATCGATCTTCTGGAAAGTATTATACGTGGAGAACGGATCCTGGAAGATAGCCTGGATCCCCTTCCAGTACTGTTTCTTTTTACGTTCGCCGGAAAGATCCCGGAGCTCGCCCTGGAAATAGATCTCGCCTTCCGTCTGGCTCAGAAGGCCGAGGAGCATCTTGGCCAACGTCGTCTTTCCGGAGCCGGATTCGCCCACGATGGAGACGAACTCGCCTTCATGGAATTCAAAGTCCACATGGTCGACCGCGACTTTCTTTTTATCACCGATTCCGAAAACTCTGGTGACCCCTTTGCCGGAAAGGCACATCGGAGCTTTCGAATAGTCCTTACGTTCCTGTTCACTCATTCTGATACGCCTCCTTCAGCTCTTCCACCGACTTCAGGCACCTGTAGGAACGTCCTTCGCCGAAAGCCCTGTCCGGGATACCCGAATATCTGCACTCCGGCGTTGCGTATCTGCAGCGCTCCGCGAAGCGGCAGCCCTGCGGCGGTTTTTTCAGATTCGGGGGTGTCCCGGGGATCGCCGTGATCTTCATGCCGCGGGTCCCCTCTTCCGGTACAAGGATCGAACCCATCAGTCCGTGGGAATAAGGGTGCACCGGATCGAATACCATTTCCTTCGCGGTGCCCTTTTCCACGATCTGGCCGGCATACATGACCATGATGTCGTCGGTCACGTTGTAAAGCAGCGGCAGCTCATGGGTAATGAAAAGCATGGAACGGACATACCCTTTTTCCATCAGGCCTTTCATCATTTTGATAACCATCTTCTGGCTCGTGACGTCCAGCGCGCTGGAAGGTTCGTCCGCGATCAGAACCTTCGGTGAAAGGATCGTGGACACAGCGATAACGGTACGCTGCTTCATGCCGCCCGACAGCTCCACGGCGTATTTGTCGAGAACGTCAGCCGGCAGCCCAAGCTCTGCGAAACGGCTCTCCGCCATTTCACGGATCTCTTTGGACGTGGCTTTCGGATCATGCACGCGGACAACATCTTCGATAAAGCGGATGATCCGCCGCGTCGGGTTCAGGGCGTTCATGGCCGCCTGGGGAATATAGGCGATCTCGGTTCCCAGGATGCTCTTTCTAACGCTATCCGGGTCCATACCCGAGATGTTTTTGCCGTCGATGATGATATCTCCGCTCATATAGTGCAGGGGCGGGAAATAATATCCCATCATGGACAGCGCCAGCGTGGACTTGCCGCAGCCGGACTCGCCGGCAACGCCGAGGGATTTGCCTTCTTCGATCTTGAATGATACTCCGTCGACCGCATATACGTCTTCATGGAAGCGGGTCACATATTTTGTCTTCAGGTCTCTGACTTCTAAGATTACTTTTCCCATCGTGTCCTCCTTAATCTCGCAGTGCGGGGTTGAACACCTGGTCCAGACCCGTATTCATCAGATTCAGCGAGAACGAGATGAGCGTAATAGTCAGGATCACAGGGAAATAAGCCCACCAGGAACCGTTCGTATGCGCCGAATAGAGCATTGCCCAGTTCATCATCAGTCCCAGGGTCGCCCGCTCTGTCGTCTTGGGACCGAGGCCCAGGAGCGAGAGCTGTGCTTCGCTTAAGATACCCGAGGAGACCTGGAGGATAAACGCCATCACAACATAGGATGCGATGTATGGCAGGATGTCCGTAAGGATGATCCTGACCAGGCTGTGCCCCGACAGGCGGGACAGGTTAACGTGGTCGCGGTTCCGTAACGATATGACCTGGGAACGCACGGAACGGCAGGTCCATGTCCAGCTGGTCAGACCGATGACCAGCGCGACGACGGCCGGCCCTCTCTGATCCTGCCCGATGGAATAGGCGATCAGGATCAGCAGTACAAATCCGGGGATAACGGTGAAAATGTTCGTGATGAACATAATGATGTCATCAGAAATACCTCCGAGATATCCGGCAAGCAGTCCCAGTGTCAGACCGATCAGTGTCGCAACGATACCGGCGATAAAGCCGATCTGCAAAGACGTTTTCGCGGCGGAGACAAGTTCCTTCAGCACGTCACGGCCGAAGTTATCCGTCCCCAGAGGCAGCGTCTTGGTATTCGCGATATCCTTGACGTTGACGTAGTCGGTCTTGTTTATCTTGCTCTTGACCTCGTCGCCTTCGTCCGTCCTGTCGATGACCAGATAATTGTCGCTGCCGCTCATTTCCAGGAGCGAATTATTCAGACGCTTAAAGTAATTGAGCCTTGCCTTGATCATACCCTTCGGCTTGATATCCGGCGAATAGTTCGCATGCCACATATCCAGCAGCTCATCCGTATCATCCAGATCCAGATCGGAGATATCGAAACCGGCGGCAGTGAGCCATTCGGTCATGGAGATCTTGTCTTCGTAGGAAAGCCGCGCGGCCAGACGTTTGTCGTCCGCATCGGAAAGACGAAGAGTCTCTTTTTTGCTGGTCACGGCATCATAGGCCGAAACATAGGTACCGGGCTTGGCAAATGTACCGACACCGATCATTTCCAGTGGATTCCCCGGAAACATCAGGGGATAAATAAAGATCGTCAAAAGGATCAGGATAAAGATCAGCGCGCCTGCCACAAACTTGGAAGAATGGAGTAAGTTTCTTAACAGATTTTTCATATCCGCATCCTCCTTCCCTTAATCGAACTGCGCCGCTTTGACACGGGGATCGATAAAACCGTATACGATATCCAGGAGGAACGTGACGATCAGGACCATGATGGTGATGATCAGCGTTGTTGCGGATATCAGCGGATAATCGGCCGCCGTGACAGCGGAATACATCGTGCTGCCCAGTCCCGGATAGCTGAAGATGATCTCCGCGACAAGGGCGCCTCCGATCATTGTCCCGATCGAGAGGGCAAGGCCTGTGATCTGCGGCAGCATGGCATTTCGGAAAACGTATCCGACGATCTTCGTATCTTTAATGCCCAGGAAGCGGGCATATTTGACGTAGTCAGCATTGAGCTCATATATCGACATGGAACGCATGCCGATCGCCTGTCCGCCTATCGAGATCAGGACGATCGACCAGAACGGCAGCTGGTAATGCGAAATGACCGATTTGACGAATGACCAGCTGAAATTGGGGATCATATCGAAATTGTAACCGCCGGAAATAGGCGCGATCTTCCACTTGACGCCGAACAGCACCAGCAGGATGACCGCCATACCGAAGGCCGGGACGTTGCTGATAAAAATGGAGATCGGAAGGAGTACTTTATCAAACCCTTTCCGGACGTAAGCCGCCAGGGCACCGAGCAGGTTGCCCAGGATCCACCCGACTATGATGGCCGGGAACTGCAGCGCAATGGTCCAGCCGATCGCGCTGGAAATGATGTCGCTGACTTTTCGGGGATACTGTGAAAAAGATGTTCCCAGATCGCCCCTGAACATGTTCTTGACAAAAATAAAAAATTGCTGCCACATCGGTTTATTCGTACCGAACTCTTCCTCATATCGTTTATAGATCTCCTGGACAGCACTGGCATCCGTCATGCCCTGTGCCATCTTTCCCGTGATCGCGGCGACCGGATCAGCAGGCATGAGTCTCGGCAGGACAAAGTTCAATGTGACCGCTACGACAAACGTGATCAGGAACCAGATGATCTTTTTCCTGAAGTATTTTCTGTAGCCTTTCATAAATCCCTCTCCCTTAAAAACGAGCGGGACTGCGCCCCAGCACTTGCATGCCGGTGCAGCAGTCCCGTTCATTACCCGTTATCAGTCAGTTATCACTTTTTGACTCTCTTATGCTGTTATCAGCCTGATCACGGATTGACCAGTTCAAGTTCATAGAGGGCTGCGATACCATAACCGTCCGTGCAGTCTGCAGGAGGGATGTTGCGGCCGTCATCGCCTGAAGGATAATTTGTCCATACGCTCTCGTTTACAGCGTGGAACAGGGAAGGACGATACATAAGTGAGAAGCTGGGAACTTCGGTCAGATAGATCTTTGTAAGTTCTGTATACAGACTCTTAAGTTCTTCTTCGTCTGTCGTTACAGGGATCTTCTTCAGGAGCTCGTTGGCTTCAGCGTTCTCATACTGGCCCCAGTTGCCGCTCCAGTTGTTCTCAAGTCCAAGGAACTCTTCGCCGAAG
>JAEEGL016375525.1_pt1 | contig 18027 bp, 11 predicted proteins | sample 9134231 | NCBI WGS metagenome assembly JAEEGL01 (sample SAMN16246548, study PRJNA631951) | gut metagenome | biome: gut microbiome; feature: rumen; material: fiber-attached | host: Bos | place: Iran: Karaj | collected 2018-10 | reverse complement strand
CGAGGATCAATAACACCATAGAGGAGTTCGACCGCAAGGTTGGCAATAAGTACCATGATTGTAATGATGAGTGTACAAGCTGAAAGCAGCGGATAGTCCTGACCATTTACAGCTGAAAGAAGTGTCATTCCAAGTCCGGGATATGAGAAAATCATCTCTGCAACAAGAGCACCACCCATCATGGTTCCGAGTGAAAGTGCAAGACCTGTGATCTGAGGAAGCATAGCGTTTCTGAACACATAGCCTACAATCTTTCTATCCTTGATTCCAAGGAATCTTGAGTATTTAACGTAGTCCGCATTTAACTCATATATTGACATTGAACGCATACCGATTGCCTGTCCGCCGATTGTAATAAGAACGATTGACCAGAAAGGAAGCTGGTAATGCGCGATTATCGATTTCATGAAAGTCCAGCTCATAGATGGAATAAGATCATATCCGTAACCACCTGATGAAGGAGCAATCTTAAGCTTGATAGCAAACAGATAAAGAAGGACTGTTGCCATACCAAATGCCGGAATGTTTCCTATAAAAAGGAATACAGGAAGGATTACCTTATCAAAAGCACCTTTGATATAAGCGGCAATCGCACCGAGAATGTTTCCGAGAATCCATCCAACAATAATTGCAGGAAGCTGTAAGCAAACTGTCCACCATACAGCATTTGCGATTATATCGGAAACAGGTCTGGGATACTGGCTGAAGGAAACACCGAAGTCACCCTTTAATGCATTTCCAAGCCACATGAAAAACTGTTTGTACATCGGCTCATTGATACCGAATTTTGTAGCATAATCATTTAAAACCTTCTGGATAGCCGTTGAATCCGTCATACCGCTTACTGCCTTTGATGCTATAGCGGAAACAGGATTTCCGGGCATCAGGCGCGGCAGAATGAAATTGAGGATTACGGCGAATATGAGTGTCAGAAAATACCAGAATAATTTCTGACCATAGTATTTTTTATACCCTTTCAATTGAAGAAACCTCCCTTCTGCTAACTTACGCCGGTAAATAGTTGTGTTTTTCACCAAAAAATCGGCGATTTTTGGTAAAAAAAGGGCTGCCGAAAGCGTTTTTGCCACTAACGGCAGCCCCAGTTTTCAGTCAGATATTTAATTCATATGAATTACTCAACAAGCTCAAGCTCGTAAAGTGCTGCAATACCATAACCATCTGTGCAGTCTGTCGGAGGAATATTTCTTCCGTCATCAGCTGCAGGGAAGTTTGTCCATACAGATTCGTTTACAGCATAGAACAGCTGAGGACGATACATAAGAGCAACTGCAGGGCACTCTTCAAGGAGTATTCTTGAAAGCTCTGTATAGTACTCTTTAAGTTTAGCTTCGTCAGTCTCTGTAGGAATAGCCTCAAGGATAGCTTCAGCGTCATCATTCATATAATGTCCGAAGTTACCACTCCAGTTAGATGCAAGCTTTGCATACTCTTCTGAGAAGTAGAACATTCCCTTTGAGTAAGGGTTCATAACACCTGCACCGGGAGCTGACCACATGCAAATATCGAAGTTGCAGGTTGTCATGTCATCGTAGAATGAAGAAGCCTCAGGGAAGTATGTCTGGATATCGATACCAATCTTCTCACCGGCTGCTGCTACGATTTCCATTGAAGCGTTCCAGTCTGACCATCCTGAAGGGCACTCAGCCTTGAAGGAAAGGTTCTTACCATTGTACTCACGGATTCCGTCTCCATCGCCATCAACGATACCTGCATCGTCAAGGAGCTTGTTAGCGCCGTCTACATCTGCGTTCTCCCACTGAAGATCTGCAATAGCATCAAAGTCTACATACTTTCTCTCACCTGCTGTAGGTCCAACAATAGATCTCGGATACTCGTCAAATGTAGGTGACTGACCTGACATAGCTGATGCAATAATCTGCTCATAGTCAACTGCCATAGCAATTGCACGACGAACTTCCTTCTGATCAAGTCCTTCTCTCTCTACGTTGAAGAACATTGAAGGAATAGCTTCGCACTGTCCGTAAGGAGCTTCATCAAGCCATGTTGAAATCGGAAGCTGATCCTCTAACCAAAGGTTCTGTACATCTGTGATGAACTGCTGGCAGACATCAACTTCGCCCTGTGAAAGAGCAACCTGTCCTGCTGCATTGTCCTTATAAATTGTATGAGCGATGTACTTCGGAACGGGAAGCTTGCCCCACATTGAATCAGCCTGTCCCCAATAGTTGTCATCTCTCTGAAGTACAGCCTTCTGATCGTTAGAGATGTAAGGAGCATAAGGGCCTGTATGAGCCATATCTTCCATTGTATCCTGCTTAACCTTATCAGCATCCTCGCCGTTTCTCTCTTCTACAGTCTGCAGATAAGCCTTCTGCATCATGTACATTGTATTAAGCATTGATGTAACTTTAAGAGGGTTAATAGCCTTACCGCCTTCAACCTTAGCCTTGATTAGAACTGTTGCATCATCAACAGCTTCTACAGAATCAACATAGGTTGAGAAATCTGAACCCTGTGAAGACTGATACTTAACATGTGTATCATAAGTATATGCAACATCCTCTGCTGTGAATGCAGTACCATCGCTCCACTTAGCATCAGCATTAAGCTTTACAGTAAGCTCTGTGTGATCGTCATTCCAGCTATACTCTGTACCAAGAAGAGGATAGAGCTCGCCGTCAAGAGGATTGAACATGAACAATGTCTCATATACAAGTTCACGTGCAACATCATTTGCGGAAAGTGCAAGACCGTTGTTTGAGTTAGCTGACATAGGGTTCCAGTCATTGATTGTTCCCCACTGCTGACCAGCCTCATAAAGAGTCTCGTTTCTGGGTGTTGACTCACCGTCTGCAGAAGCTTCTTCCGTTGTCTCTTCAGCAGCTTCCTCAGTTGTTTCCTCGGTTGTCTCCTCGGTTGTCTCCTCGGTTGTCTCTTCGGTTGTCTCTTCAGCTGTGTCTTCTGTTTTCTCCTCTGCTGCAGGAGCTTCTGTAGAAGCCTCTTCTGTAGCTGCCGGAGTCTCAGTTGTTGTTGTGCCACCGTTGTTTCCGCCGCCACATCCTGCAAGCATGGAAAGTGATAATGCGGATACACACAGAAGTGACATAACCTTCTGTAAGTTCTTCTTCATAACTTACCTCCCTTTCGTTTAGTTGTGAGCTGTTTGCTCATAAGTTGATAATAGAATTTTAATAAAATGTTCATAATTGTTTATATCAAAAATTCCACATCCATAAAAAAATTTCCGCTTTTGTTCATTATTCACATTTAATCGAAATTTAGCTAGCTACTTATGAGCATATTTCACATACAAAACTTGCGCATATAACAAATATTGCTCAATTAATTTGTATTTTCGCACATTATAATGTAGAATTTACCTTGATAATTTGATAAGCAAAATTACTACATTAATATGAAGTTTGGGAGCGTTGTAATCGTTTTGAGGGGACAAGGAAGACACTTTATGCAGACAAATACTTCTTTGGTTAAATGGAGACTGGAGAGTTATTATCAGGAGAAAAAAGTACCCATATGGTTCTTTGATCAGAATCTGGAAGTAGCATATACCAATTTTTCCACTGCTGCTATTCTGAACCTTTTTGAGTGCGTGCGCCCTCTTGCGAGGAACTTTATGCTTGCACATTCCATAGAAGGTTATCATCTCAATCTGGATAATCCCTACGTAATGTATTTTGAATTTTTATATACTGTAGGAAAGCACAGCACCTACACTATGGTTGTTGGTCCTGTGCTCACTGTTAATCCTACAGAAACAATATGGCCGGAGCTTGGCTTTTCGGGCAATCTGTTCGCAGAGCAAAAGCGTGTCCTTTCACGCGCCCTTCCGGTTATGGACGTTGAAGATTTCAAGCTTGAGATAACCAACTTCCTCAAACAGGTTATTGATGTAATTCCACCCTCTTTTGAATCAGACAATATTTCTGCTGTAATAAACAAATACTCTTCCGAAGAAGATTCCTATGAAATTCTGTCATCCGAAGATGATGTATTTAATTCCGACGAGATTTCCGAGCTTTGCAGACTGGAAGATTTTTTCCAGGTTTATATCACAAACGGTAACACCTATCAGCTATATTCCATGTTCAAGGACGAGCATACCATGGGCATCCTGTTCCCCAACAAGGCATCTGTTCAGAGCAGTAAGGTCAGGGCTTCCGAGCTACTTACTCTTGCAAGAGTTGCCTCACATGAAAGCGGAAATGACAGCATATCCTGCTACAGCAGATATCAGAAATATTCCACAAAGCTGATTGATGCCAAAAACTACGAGACAATTGCCAAAATCGTTGAAAAATGTGCTATTGAATTTGCACGTAACTCTCATGACATGAGCAAATATACCAACGATTCGTATTCACCTATGACAAACAAATGCATACAGCGTATTATCGAGCGCCTGCCCGATAAGATAAGCTTAGATGAGCTGGCAAAAGAGCTGCATATCTCAGCAAAATACTTATCAGCACTGTTTAATAAAGAAACCGGTTCATCAATTACAGATTTCATGCAGGATCTAAGGGTAAACGAAGCCAAGCACCTTCTCACAAATACAGAGCTTTCATATCTTGAGATCAGTACCTTATTAAACTTCAGCTCACAGAGCTACTTCAATTGTATATTTAAGAAAAAGACAGATCTTACGCCCAAGGAATTCAGAGAACGGGCTCTGCAGAAAAACGTTATGAGTAATTAAAATAGAGGGAAATTCCTTCCCCTCTATTTTAATGCCTTCTTCATCTCTTCAATCACAATCCTAAGTGCCTTAATTCTCGCATACTTTTTATCCACCGATTCAAGCACATGCCAAGGCGCAAAGGTTGTACTGGTCTTAGCGATCATTTCATCTATCGCACCTTCATAAAGATCCCACTTCTCTCTGTTTCGCCAGTCCTCATCCGTTATCTTCCACTGTTTTTCAGCAGTATTCTGTCTGTCGGTAAATCTGGCAAGCTGGGTATCCTTATCGATCTGCACCCAGAACTTAATTATAACTGCACCCCAGTCATGGAGTTCTTTTTCAAATTCATTTATCTCGTTGTAAGCTCTCTGCCAGTCATTCTCAGAGCAGAATCCCTCAAGCCTCTCAACCATAACGCGTCCATACCAGGTTCTGTCAAAAATAGTGATATGTCCTGTCTTGGGAAGTCTTGTCCAGAATCTCCAGAGATAGTGCCTTGCCTTCTCATGAGGCTCAGGGCTCGCAATGGGCTCAACAACATAGTCCCTTGGATCCAAAGCTGCTGTAATTCTTTTTATATTTCCTCCCTTACCTGCTGCATCCCAGCCTTCATAAGCAATAATTACAGGAAGCTTTTTTCTGTAGGCCTTATTTCCAAGCTCCTTGAGCTCCTTTTGCAGCTTCTTAAGCTCAAGCTTATATTCCTCATCCGTAAGGAACTTGTCATTAAGCGGAATATCAGAGAGTTTCTGCACCTTCTCCATAGGGAAAGTATTCTGAAGTATTGGCACATTCAGTGCGTGGTTCTTCAAAGCAATGTCTATACCCTGATTAAGAAACTGCAAAACCTGAAGCTCAGCATATTTCCTATCAGTTGCATCTATAATATACCAGGGTGTTCTTGACTGATTTGTGTCGTTAAGATACTTGTCATACACCTCCTGAATCTCATCATAGTGCTTATTCTGCTTTATATCCTCATCAGTTACACGCCAACGCGTATTCTTGTTATCAAGAAGCTTTCCCATGCGCTCCTTCTGTTCTTTTTGGGATATATTCATGAAAAACTTCACAACAAGGTAGCCATTGTCACACAGCTGCCTCTCCATCACATTGATGGAATGCACTCTCGTAGCATAGGTTTCATCATCCATCTCACCTTTGAGAACACCATCAACAATTTCCTCCATCCAACAGGTATCAAAGAACTGGAATTTTCCTTCCTCCGGGATCTCCCTGATATATCTATATAAGAAGGGATACCTCTTTTCCTCATTGTTGGGCTCTCTGTCCAAAGTTGCCACCTTGAAAAATCTGGGATCGATATTTCTTATTACCTTTCCTATAACTGCACCTTTTCCTGCGGCATTCCATCCCTCAAACAGCACCATTACAGGAAGCCCCGCTTCCTTTATTTTCATCTGAAAAGCATTTAATTTTGCTCTCTCTTCTTTTAGCTTTGCTCTTAACTCTTCCTCTTCCGGAATATCAGTTACCACGAAATCTCTAAGCATATGTAACCCCCTATAATAGTGAAAAAATAAGCGCCATATATGGTAATCATACCACACACAGCGCTTACTATATCTTGTTTAGAAAAGTTTAATATTTCGTACTATCAGGCTCCCTTTTCAAGGTTATTGAAGCTTACTCCTCTGTTTATATCGCCCTTATAATTCTCACCGAAGTTGTAGTCATTTCCGGGAAGAACAGCATTAAGTGCGATTCCGAAAATAGCTGCAAGAGCAAGTGAAGTGAGAGTAATCGAAGTTCCTGCAACTTCAAAGGTAAGTCCGCCTGAGAAGCCAAGCCCCGTTACCAGGATAACTGCAGCCACAATAAGATTTCTTGACTTTGTAAAGTCAACCTTGTTCTCAACCACGTTTCTGATACCGATTGCTGAGATCATTCCGTAAAGGACAAAGCTTATACCACCAATAATAGCTGTGGGCATTGTTCCGATAACATCGGTAATCTTCGGAATGAAGCTGATTACTATAGCATAAACTGCTGCAAGTCTTACAACCTTGGGATCATACACCTTAGAGAGCTCAAGAACACCTGTGTTCTCACCGTAAGTTGTATTAGCAGGACCACCGAAGAGACCTGCAAGTGCTGTTGCGAGACCGTCACCCCAGAGAGTTCTGTGGAGACCAGGATCTTCAAGGAAATTGTTGCCTGTTGTAGCAGAGATAGCTGAGATATCACCTACATGCTCCATCATAGTAGCAAGTGCGATAGGAGCCATAACCAGAATTGCTGAAATGTCAAACTTAGCAATTACGAAAGGCGGAAGACCAACCCAGCTTGCAGAAGCAATCGGTGCAAAATCAAGAATCGCACTTCCGTCAACATTAGTCATGCCTGCAAGGTGCATAACGAGCGCACATACATAGGATATTACAACACCCATAAGAATAGGAATAATCTTCCACATTCCTTTGCCCCATATATTGAAAACGATTACTATAGCAAGGGCTATTATAGCAAGGACAGGATTAACTGCTGCATTACTGACTGCTGAAGGTGCAAGTGATAATCCGATGCAGATAATGATTGGGCCTGTAACTACCGGAGGAAGGAAATGCATTACCTTCTTAACACCTACAAGCTTAATGAATAATGAAAGTACCAGATAAAGAAGACCTGCAACTACAATTCCACCGCATGCATAAGGAAGTTTTTCTCCGTATGACATCTCTGCGAATTTACCTGTGTTAAGCTCGGCTACTGTTGCAAAACCTCCAAGAAATGCAAATGAAGACCCCAGGAATGCAGGAACCTTAAATTTGGCAAACAGATGAAACAACAGTGTACCAACTCCCGCAAAAAACAATGTTACCTGAACCGACAGGCCTTCGCCATGAAAATAGCTGTTAACCAGTATCGGAACGAGAATGGTTGCACCAAACATTGCAAACATGTGCTGAAGACCAAGAATCATCATTCTTTTCTTCCCCAGCTTGGACGCATCATAAATAGCTTTTCCTTTTTCTCCCATTTTCTACTCCTCCGTTATGAATACATATACACACAAAAAGGCTCCCGGGGTTAACCGGAAGCCCTATCAATTATATCATGCACTTTCTTACAGATAAAGAAAAATCAAAACATATCGATTGTATTTTTTTAATTCCTTAAAAACTGATAAGTCCAAGCACCTGCGCTACTGAACTGAACAGAATTATAATTACGAACAGTGGACACAGGAACCTTATCATGAATCTGAATATTCCTCTTCTTCTGAAGGGATGTCCGTTCAGCATAACCTCTTCTTCTACCTTTTCAATACCCATATGATTTGTAACAAGCATGCATGTAGCAAATGCTGCTATAGGCATCATTACAGAATTGGTAAGGAAGTCAAAGAAATCCAGGAACTGCATCTTAAATATAGTTATATTTGCAAGCGGTCCGTTTCCAAGAGAAGATAAGCTTCCCAGAATAAGCATTATCAATACCATTACGCCTGTTGCCTTTACCCTGCTGCAGCCTGTTTCATCCGTAAGTGTTGAAACCGCACTCTCAGTAAGAGCTATAGCGCTTGTAACAGCTGCAAAAAGAACCAGGGCAAAGAATAATATTCCGATTATCCTTCCAAGTCCCATGCTGGCAAATATCTTGGGCATTGTGATGAACATAAGTGAAGGTCCCGCATTCAAGGTATCAGGATCTCCACCTGAAAATGAAAATACTGCCGGGATTATCATAAGGCTTGCAAGGATAGCTATGCCTGTATCGAAAAACTCAACGTTTCTTGTAGAATCCTCAATACTTACATCCTCTTTCACATATGAACCGAATGTAATCAGAATACCCATTGCTATTGACAGTGAGTAGAACATCTGCCCCATAGCTGAAACAACTGTCATCCATGAGAAATGCTTCATATCCGGAACAAGCATGTACTTCACACCCTTAAGTGCTCCGGGTCTTGAAACGGTATAAATACATATGATAACTGCCAAAACCAAAAGCACAGGCATCATAATCTTAGATACGCGTTCAATACCATTTTCTACTCCCATGATAATAACCACAACTACCAGGAGCATGAAAATAATAAACCAAAGCTCTGCCTTAGAGCCGTCCGTGATGAAATCAACAAAGAAACTATCACCTGCAATGTTCTGCACATCATTTGTTATATATTCGTACAGATATTTACATACCCATCCACCAATAACAGAATAATACGGCACAATCAGCATAGGTATAATAGCGTTAATCCAACCACCGATCTGCATCTGTCCATTTTTTCCGAGCTCCCTGAATGCTCCTACAGGACTCTTCTTAGTAGTACGTCCTATGGCAGTCTCAGCAATAATCATGGTGTATCCGAAGGTCAGTGCAAGAATAATATAGACAAGAAGGAATATTCCTCCGCCATATTTCGCGCACAGATACGGAAATCTCCAAATGTTACCAAGTCCTACCGATGCACCTGCTGCCGCAAGCACATAGCCGATTTTCCCCGAAAAGGAACTGCGATTTTCTTCTTCCAAAATAATAAACCTCCCAAAATTAGTACAGCTTATTATATCAGAAATTTATTTGTATGCCATTTCCAATCTTTTCACTATCGGCTCTGACAAATACCGGAAGTCTCTCTATCGGCGCATCAGCCATAATTTCAATGCCTCCCTGATACTTTTCCCCTGTAAATGCCTCTATCCAGTCGCAGCCTTCCGGAAGGTATACCTTCCTTTTTGTTTCTCCTTTGTGACACATCGGAGCAACAAGAATATCACCTCCGTACATATACTCATCAGTGATACTCCATGCTCTCTCATCATTAGGGAATTCGAAGAAAAGAGTTCTCATTACAGGATATCCTTTCTCTGATGCCTCATCCATTACAGAACGGGTGTAATCCCGAAGCTTTTCCCTGATTTCTATGAAATGCTTCATTATTTCATAATTCTCTTCTCCGTAACTCCAGATTTCATTCTCAGCACCGGTCCACTCACGAACTTCGCCCGCCTTATTTATAATTTCTGTATGAGGATCCCTGTTACCATGTATTCTCATTACCGGGCAAAAGCATCCATACTGGAACCATCTGATCAGGAGCTCTTTAAACTCATCACTTCGGATATCGCCTCCATGGAATCCTCCAATATCCGTTGTCCACCAGGGAATACCTGCTATTCCCATCTGAAGTCCTGCAATTATCTGCTTTCTGAAATCCTCCCAGGTCGACATTATATCGCCTGACCACACAAGTGCACCGTAGCGCTGACTTCCTACCCAGGCGCATCTTATGAGATTTACTATCTTTTCCTGACCAAGTGAGCGCTGTCCTTCATAGAAAGCTCGTGCATATTCTCTGGGATATATGTTTCCTGTCTGCAGAACAGAACCGGAATTATAATGATAGTTTTCATAGTCATATCCGGTAAACTCAGGCTCCGCCTCATCCAGCCAGAAGGTCTTCACCCCGAGTTCTGCATAGTTTTTCCTGCATTTATTCCAGATATACTCCCTCGCCCTCTTATTTGTAGCATCAAAAAATACATTATTCCCATGGAAAATCATCTGAACATCAACACCGGAGCCAATTTTCACAAGAAGCCCCTGTTGCTTCATTTCTTCATAGTTCTCACTTCTCCAGTCAACCTGAGGCCAGATTGAGACCATGCACTCTATTCCCATGTCATTTAACTCTTTTATCATAGCCTTTGGATCAGGAAAATACTCAGGGTCAAATCTCCAGTCTCCGCACCTTGGCCAGTGATAATAGTCAATAACAATAACATCAATATGGACGCCTCTCTTATGATACTCCCTCGCTATATCAAGAACCTGTTCCTGATTATAATAACGAAGTTTACACTGCCAGAAGCCAAGTCCATACTCCGGCATTCTGGGCGCACGTCCGGATACCTCTGTATAATTTTCCATGATATCAGCAGGCGTATCACCGGCAGTAATCCAATAATCCAGTTGCCTTGTCTCCTCTGCCACCCACTCGGTGGTATTGTATCCAAAGTGAACTTCACCTATGGCAGGATTGTGCCACAAAAAGCCATAGCCCTTGTCAGATAATACAAAAGGAACGCTTGCCTGAGAATTCCTGTGAGCAAGTTCAAGATTACAGCCCTTTAAATCCATAATCTCCTGCTGATACTGCCCCATTCCGAAGAGCTTCTCCTTCGGATCTGCAATAAAGCTTGCCTTAAGCCTGAAAACATCACCCTTAAGATGCTTGTAATACCTGGCTTTATTGGCCAAAGCACCTCCGTTTGATATTTCTTCAAGAAGAACTTTTCCTGAATCAGTCTCCACAAATGATATCTGGAGCGCATTTCCCCAGGGCTGAACATAGCATTTTGCTGTGATCTTCCCATTAACTATTAAAGCTCTCCTGTCATCAATTGTGATATCACAGTTTCTCTTCTCCTGTTCCAGAAGCGCCGGGCTATAATCACTTATTCCTCCGAGGAAAACCGACCTTACCCGGAAGCTGTCCCTGCCCCAGGCTTCAATTTTCAGTGTCTCTCCATTTTCCCTAAATAATAATGATCCGTTTTCGATTGAAAAGAACTGCATATCCTCATCCTCTTATCGCTAAATCAAGCCTTGAACTTCCAGTAAATGCCATAGCTCTCACTATACTGATTATAATGTGTTGTAAAGTTAAGATTCCTATCTGTGCCTGCAAGATCAAATTCCATCTCGCCTTCCCTCTTCACAAGATACTTATCTATATTCTCAATAAAATCCTGAACTGATTTCTCTTTAGTAACAAGAACTTCATCTGACTCTACAGCTTTTTCTGCAGCAACCACAACAGCGATTCCGTGTCCTTTTGTCTTCATCTTAGCTAGTCCAAGTCGTGCAGAGAGTACATATGGTCCATACATGAAAGCATAGGTGTCAGCTCCGTCCTGAAGATTATGGCAGGTAATTCCCATAGGAAGCTTCAAGAAAATGTTGCAGCCATTCTTAACAGTATTCTTTGGAATTATATAAAAACCATCTTGTTCCTCAGGAGAAATCTCATCTTCTCCCACCTTAATCTCCGGCTCTCCCATTACCCAGGTTGGTTTTCTCAAAAGGAGATCCTTTTCAACTTCCTTCCCTGCCACAGGCTTAACACATATTTTCACTTCATCCGACTTTGTAAAATCAGCATCTATGGAAATACTGAAGTCCTCTGTACAGTACTCAGAAGCCAGATACAGCGCAATAATTATCTCGTCTTCTCTGCCAAAATATATACCATCCTGGAGCTTTGTAAAGTTCTCATAGCCCGTTCCTGTACAGCACCAGAAATTCCCGTCAAGTGTGTTAAACACCTTCTGAAAACCTGTCGCCATAGGTTGAAAATAAGTTGAAAATCCCGTCTCATGATTCTGGGATGCCATAATGGCATTTACAAGCGTCCTCTCCGCATAATCAAGATATTTCTTTTTCCCTGTCACCGCAAAAAGCCTTCTTGAAAACTTCAGCATATTATAAGTGTTGCAGGTTTCGTTATTTACGTTAGTTCTCTCAGCATCCAGGATATTGTCTTCACCAAAGTGCTCATCCTCACTGTTTCCACCGGTAACATAGGTGTGCTTTGATAACACCATATCCCAGAAGCTCTCTGCATACTCCAGATATTTGACCTCGTTTTTATCGGTCTCATATCGCGCAAGGGCTCCGATGAACTTGGGAATAGTAGTATTTGCATGAAAATTGTTTAAGGTATTTTTCTCTCCTGCGAGTACTTTTTCAAAAAGCTCAGTTTCATCAAATCTGTGAGCAGCTTCCTTTATCTTCTCAAATTCAGGATGATACAAGCTGCTGCCACTTTTCTTCAAGAATTCATTAATCTGATAGAGTTCGTAAAGACAGTCATTCATTCCGCCATACTCTATAGAAAGAACTGTTTTATTAACCTCCTCTGACCAGGAAAGTGCCCTGTCTGCAATCCACATCCCAAGAGAATTTGCCACATCAAGTCCAAGCTCCTTCCCCGCAAGCTTAAATGATGCGTTTAAACCTGAAAGAATCTTGTGCATTGTGTACCACGGCACCCACGCCTCTTCAAAGGGCTGTCCAAGCCCCTTCTCCACATTATCAAACTGAAGAACCGGATTATCTCTGAATGCTTTTGAAGGAAATGCAGCTCCGAATATGAATCCTTCTTCGCCTGTTCCTTTTGTAAGCTCCTGACACTCCTTCAATGCAGAAAGCATATAATCCAATCTGTCTGAAACATTCTTTTTTTCATCTTCTGATAATGCAGGACTGATAACCGCCTGAGCCAGTGCCGTGATGTAATGTCCAAGAGTATGTCCTCCGATAAGACCATCCTCCCAGTTTCCGCCATAACGGCTTTTTCCCTTCATGAGGCTGCCTAGTTCCTCACCGTCCTTACCTGCAAGAAGTCCTGCTGTTTCACGAAAACCTGCCAGAAGCCTGTCTGCATCAAGTTTAAGCATATTCCTAATTTCGATGTGAAACGCCTCGTCGTAGTACTTGTCAGTAACATTTACAGCTGACAATTCAGCTGCCCTGTAGAATTTTTTCATAATATTAAAAAACCTTTCTTATTTTATTTCCCCTCATTTATCCCTTGACGGCGCCAATCATGACACCCTTCTCAAAGTATTTCTGTACAAAAGGATATACACACAATATCGGCAGTGTTGAAACTATAAGCACTGCATACTTAACCTGATCAGCACTGGACTGACCGTAGCCGCCCTGTACTCCGCCATTTCCGCTGGCAAAGGCCTGATTAAGAAGAAGGATCTGTCTTAGTACGATCTGCAGCGGAACATTCTGCTCCTTACTATTATAAATAAGAGCATTGAAATAATCATTCCAATGGAATACAGCATAATAAAGTGTAAGAACCGAAATAACCGCTTTTGATAAAGGAAGCACCACAAGGAAAAAGTATTTAAAATGTGAGCATCCATCCAGTATAGCTGCCTCATAAAGATCATCCGGAATAGAGTTTGCTATAAAGGTCCTTGCTATTATCAGGTTATAAGTATTTATCGCAACAAAAATTATAAGTATGGTCTTTGTTGAAATAAGATGAAGTGATGAAACCGTCATGTACGTAGGTACAAGTCCGCCATTGAAAAACATCGTGAATACAAAGTAAAACATCACCACATTTCTTGCCTTAAAATCCTTTCGTGAAAGAGCATACGCTGCAGGCATCGTTATTGCCATATTAAGGGCAGTCCCTGCTACAACATACAAAATAGTATTGGCGTAACCTGTCCAGATTCTGCCATCCTTAAGGATCTGCTCATATCCGTAGAATCTTATATCCTTTGGCCAAAAGGTCACCGCTCCCTGGTTAACAAGATTCGAATTTGAAATCGATGCTATAACCACAAAATACAAAGGATACGCAATCATGATAACCACAATTATGCTAAGAATAATGACTGCTGCCCCGAAGATCCTGTCAGGCCATTTTGAAAATGTTTTTTCCTTTACTTTCTCAGTTTCTGCTTCACATAAGTCTGCCGCATTTAACATTTTTTCCATATCTGCCTCCTTACATCAAGCCACTGCCTGTGGTTTTGCGTGAAACCCAGTTTGTAACAACCAGACAGATAAAATTGATAATTGTGTTAAACAGACCAACAGCTGTACCAAACGAGAACTGAGAGCTTTTGACACCCACATCATATACATAGGTTGATATAACCTGTGACACCCCGAGGTTTGTACTGTTCTGCATAAGGAAAATCTTGTCAAAACCTACATTAAGTATTCCGCCCATATTAAGAATAAGAAGAATCATAATAGTTGGCACAAGAGCTGGAATATCAATATGAATCATCGTCTGCCACCTGTTTGCTCCGTCAACCTTACAGGCATCATAGAGCTGGGTATCAACTGACGACAGTGCCGCAATAAAGATGATCGAATTCCATCCCATTGACTGCCACACCCCGGTCAAAACATAAAGCGGCAGGAAGGTGGAAGAACTTCCTATGATATTTACCGAAGGATTCACCAGATGTATAGTCTTGAAAAAGTTGGCAATTACTCCACTCCCGTTTGCAAACAGAATGTTTATCATCGAGACAAGTACAACTACCGAAATAAAGTATGGTATGTACACTATTGTCTGTACAAATTTTTTCCACTTCTGATTTCTCAACTGATTTATTATCAACGCAAGAACTATCGGTGCAGGGAATCCTACGATTATTCCCGTCACAGCTATGACAAATGTGTTCTTTAAAGTAGGCCAGAACATATTACTTTCAAAATACTGTTTAAAGTATTTAAAGCCTACAAAGTCTCCTCCCAGGAATCCCTTAGAAAAACTATATTCCTTAAATGCAAGCTGAACTCCATACATGGGAACATAGCAAAATACAAAAATATAAATCATGGCAGGTAATAGCATTATCCACAGCTGCCAGGTTTTACTAAAATATTTGGCTGCCTTTTTTACCATATTCTCCTCCACTATCTTAAAAAAGGAATAAGGGCGACGAGCAAATATCCACTCTGCCGCCCTAAATCTCCGCTATTTCAATTATTTACCTCTGTATTTATCAAACGCACCCTGACGAATCTCAAGAATTCGCTGAAGCCCTGCTTCATTTACACTATTTACATAAGCATCCCAGGTTGCATCCACATCCTCATCACCAACAAGCCATAATCCCCACTGATTGTCAGTAATATTCGTAACATTTGCCTGAAGTACAGCCATTTCATTCTGCTCATCCTCTGTGTACTTCATGAACATCTGCGGATAATAGTCATCATCGGAAACCTTGGCAAGCGTATCATTGTAAGCTTCTCTTTCGCGAAGAGCATTGTCCATATCCTGTGTCATCTCAATTTCTGTATTTCTTCTTATATACATAGGTCCATTATCTGCAAATGCATAGGTCCATTTCCATGTGCCGGGATCTACAGCAGGATCCTGAGGATCATTTACTTTGTATTTATTGTCACCGATTTCTGATACGTTGCCGTCTGCAATGCCACCAAAAAGAACTTCTACAGAATCCTTCTGTGTATAGAACTGATCAAGGAATCTCATAGCAGCTTCCTTATCTTTGCACTTAGCACTTACACATGCTCTGTTTGTGGACATGTTAAGTCCTGAATAGTCATAGGTCCAACGTGCATCGTAACTCTCGCCATCAAGATCATAAGTAAGAGGCTCCAGTGCTTCGTACTGACTTGCGAGCTCATTACCAAACTTATCTGTTTCTTCCCATCCGTAAACAACACCTACAAGCGCTTCACCATTCTCATTTCCTCTTGATAAGGACTGGAACATTGAATAATCGTTTGTTATAGCATTTTCATCAATAAGTCCTTCTGCATAAAGACCTGCAAGGTACTTCATGAGCTTCTTATATCTCTCATCAACCGCGAAGTTTTTTACCTCTCCGCCCTCTGCAAAATATCCGTCATTTGCCCAGTTTGTGAGCTGTATACCAAGTCCGCCAACCAGATTTGAAAGTGAATAAGCACTTCCGAACCATCCGTTGAAATCCATAGGAACCTCGTCTGCTACACCGTTACCGTTAGGATCTCCATCCTTAAATGCCAACAGAACCTTTTCCAATTCTGAGAATGTCTTGGGCTTTTCAAGTCCCAGCTTATCAAGCCATGTTTTATTTATGAAAAGAACACCATTTGTTCCGGGCCATTTTCCCTGGAATTTGGGAAGTCCGAAAAGCTTACCCTCAAGTGTCTTTGCCAGTACCAGTGTATCCGGTTCTTCATCGAACATTTCCTGAATATTGGGTGTCTTTTCTGCACTTACATAAGGTGTAAGATCCTCAAAAAGTCCGTTATATGTAATGTAATCCGCATCTGTTGTTGCATTAAAAAGAATATCCGGGATATCTCCTGAAGCAAATCGTGTAGGCTTCGTCTGATCCCAGTCAGAGTAGATAACTTCCCATTCGATATCTACGTTTGCCTGGTCCTCAAACTCCTGAAGCCACTTGAATTCATTGATATCAGCAGTAAGAGCATGTGCGCAGAAAAGCGCAGTGAGCTTGGTCTTTTCTCCCGAAGCCGAATCATCGGATGTCTGTGCAGATTCATCAGATGCTGCTCCGTTTCCGGCTTGTCCTCCACATCCTGAAAGCATTCCGGTAACCATAATCATAGACAATAAAACTGAAACTAACTTTTTCTTCATACTAATCCTCCTTTAAACCTTTTTGCTTCCCCTTTGTGCATGTTGCACTATAAAAAGGTTATCATCTCCAGTCTTTTATCTAAATAGTACAAAGATAGATTGTGTGTCATTTTACCGCCTATTCAAATATGGCTCAATTCTTGCTTTAGTTTGCTTATCATTCTCTTTGAGTGTATAATTTTTTAAAAAATGTGTCATTTTTCTATCTTCGGTGTTATTTTTGACACTTTTAAGGATACTATTTCAAAAGGAATTGTGAATAATATGGCTAATGCAAGGCCCAAGAAGAAACTTACCAAATTGATGGTTTTTCCCAAAGAACAACTTTTCTGCTACCTGAGATCAGGAAAATTTGTTGCATTAAATGCAGACTGGAAGCATCAAAATCTTCCTCTCCGTTTTGACTATGAACTTATTGTTGTAACAGAAGGAACTCTTTATCTGCGTTATATGGAAGAAGACTACAAGGTTTCCGAAGGCGAATATCTGATTTTACCTCCAAGTGAAGGAGACAGATCCGGTTTCAAGAAAGCCTATTGCTCCTTCTACTGGAGTCATTTCACAGTAAATATGGAATCCTTCCCTGCGCGAATAACACCTGATGAAACACCGGCATACGAAAGAGCAAACTGTTTTCTCCTTCCTCAGACAGGTACCGTCCCAAGGCTCGAGAAGATGGTAGTACAGATGAAGCAGCTTCAGGATCTGGAGCGCAACAGTTATCCCGATATAACTCTGAATGCTGCCATGACAGCTATCGTCACAGAGCTATACGGTCAGATCCTTGCTGAACTTCCAAAGGATTCAGATCCTATAGGAACCAAACAGATATATTCGGACATCGCAGACTATATACGTCGCAATATATCAAAAAATATCAAGATCAGTGAAATTGCAGATGCTTTCGGCTACAGTCCAAAGTACCTTTCACACCTCTTCAGTGTCGTGAAGGGTACCTCACTCAAGCAGTTTATTATGTCTTTAAAAATGGAAACTGCAAGTTTTTATCTTACAGACACCGACAAGACAGTCTCTGAAATTGCTAATGACGTCGGTTTTTCAGATGTGCATAACTTCTCAAGAACCTTCAAACGGATGACCGGGCTCACTCCCACCGCTTACCGCAATACCTACTCGAAGAGACTTCTTTTTCACTTCTGATTTTCATATTCCTTTACGCAAAGCCGACTTAACACCT
>JAEEGL016065940.1_pt1 | contig 18027 bp, 7 predicted proteins | sample 9134231 | NCBI WGS metagenome assembly JAEEGL01 (sample SAMN16246548, study PRJNA631951) | gut metagenome | biome: gut microbiome; feature: rumen; material: fiber-attached | host: Bos | place: Iran: Karaj | collected 2018-10 | reverse complement strand
TTCACCTGTAGCCTTCATTTGTGTTGATAAGCTTCTATCAGCTGTATTAAATTTATCAAATGGGAATCTAGCTAATTTTAATACAACATAATCAATTGTAGGTTCAAATGAAGCTATAGTTGATGCTATATTTATTTCTTCAAGGAATAAACCACAAGCTATTTTTGCACTTACACGAGCAATTGGATAACCACTTGCTTTACTTGCTAAAGCTGATGAACGGCTAACTCTAGGGTTAACTTCAATTACATAATATTCATAGCTATTTGGATTAAGGGCAAATTGTACATTACATCCACCTAAAATGTTTAGAGCTCTAACGATTTTTAATGCGCTAGTTCTAAGCATTTCATATTCTTTTGGAGTTAGAGTTTGTGCTGGAGCTACAACCATACTATCTCCTGTATGAACACCTACAGGGTCAATATTTTCCATTGAACAAATACATATAGCTGTATCATTAGCATCTCTCATTACTTCAAATTCAATTTCTTTATATCCTTTAATTGATTTTTCAATCATAATTTGACCTACTGGACTAATTTTTAGACCATTTTTAGCAAGTTCAGCAAGTTCTATATCGTTATCAGCAAATCCTCCTCCTGTACCACCAAGAGTGAATGCTGGTCTAACAATTATAGGGTAACCTATTCTATTTGCTTCAGCTATAGCATCTTCTACATTATGAGCAAAATAGCTTTCAGTCATTGGTTCACCAATTTTTTCCATTAAGTTTTTAAATAATTCTCTATCTTCAGCTTGTTCAATAGCTTTAAAGTCAGTACCCATTACTTCAACTTGGCATTCATCTAAAATACCTTTTTTAGCAAGTTGTACGGCTAAATTTAAGCCTGTTTGACCACCTAAAGTACAAACAATACCATCAGGACGTTCATATCTAATAACTCTACTTACAAACTCTAAATCAATTGGTTCCATATAAACTTTATCAGCAACTGTATAATCTGTCATGATAGTTGCAGGGTTAGAGTTAATTAATACTACTTCATATCCTTCTTCTTTTAAAGCAAGACAAGCTTGTGTACCTGCATAGTCAAATTCAGCTGCTTGACCAATTACAATTGGACCTGATCCAATTACTAAAACTTTTTTAATGTCAGTTCTTCTAGGCATTATTTGTTACCTCCATTCATAAAGCTATCAAATCTATTTAAAAGATTTGCGAAATCTTCAGGATTTGCTTCTATATCTAAATTGTACTGAATACCTAAGATTTTCTTATCATTATTAATTACACCTTCAATAGTATTATCAAGTAAGTTAATAGATAAGACTTCTAAGTTTGTTTTATCTAATGAGCTAACAGTATAGAAATGGTTTTGACTAACAACAAAATTTTTATGTGTATCAGTGTATTTTATAGTATGATTTCCACCACGATGTCCAAATTTCATTAATTTGTTTTCTCCACCACAAGCTTCTACTAAAGAATTCATAGCAATTCCTGTAGCAAATATTGGTTTTTTACCAATTAATGATTTGATTAAATCAACTGAAACTATTTTTGGACCACCAGCAAGGAATACTCCATCAAATTTAGTTAATTGAGATTGATTAACTGTATAAGGGAATACTGTAACATCATAATAATTTGATAAGCAATCAAATATAGAACGTCTTGCCCCTAAATCAATACAAGCTAATTTCTTTTTAGCAATCTTATTTTTAATTTCATATTTATCTACTAATAGATTGCATTCAGGTGCTTTATAATTTTTAAGTTTATTTAGTGCATCTTCTTTTGATGTATCAGCATTTGTAATAATACCTAACATCTCACCATTATCTCTAATTACTTTACTTATCATTCTTGTATCCAAATCATACATATAAGTAACATTTTCTTCTTTGAATAAATCAATAATTGACTTATTACTTCTAAAATTTGATGGTTTAGCATTAAATTCTTTAGCAATCATACCTTTAATTTGAATGTTATCAGCTTCATAATCATCATCATTAATTCCATAATTACCAATTAATGTGTAAGTCATAACAACAATATCATCAAAGTTTGCTTTATCATACATTATTTGTTGATAGCCAACCATTGAAGTATTAAATGTGACTTTTCCAATTTTTTCGGTTCCTTCTCCAAGCCCAAAAAATTCCATACCATTTTCTAATACTAGTTTAAGCTTCATAAATTATTCCTCCATTAAGTATTGTATATTTAACTAATCCTTTAGCTTTCATACCTATAAAAGGACTAGATTTTGACTTACTTGTAATAAAATCATCAGTAATAGTGAATTCTTTATTCAAATCTATTATTACTAAATTTGCCTTATTTCCTTCAACTATTTCATGTGATTCTAAATTAAATAGCTTACTTTCATTTAAGCTCATTAAATCAACTAATCTTTTTAAACTAATTTCTTTTGTATCTACAAATCTCTTATATAAAAGAGGGAATGCAGTTTCTAAGCCTACTATGCCAAATGGACTTTTTAGTAATCCTTTAGCTTTTTCTTCATTTGAATGTGGTGCATGGTCAGTAGATATAATATCTATTGAGCCATCCTTAATTCCTTCAATTAAAGCTTCTTGATCACTTACTGATGCAAGTGGTGGATTCATTTTATAAGCACCATCATCTTTTAAATCCATTTCATTTAAAAGTAAATGGTGTGGTGTAACTTCACAGCTTACATTACATCTAGTTTTATACCATTTAATTAATTCTAGAGTATATTTACTTGATATATGACATACATGATATTTACATCCTGTTTTTTCAGCTAATACTAAATCACGAGCTACTTGTACACTTTCAGATATATCTATAATTCCAGGAATATTATTTTTCTTATTCCATATTCCTTCTCTAACTACTCCACCATAAAGAATAGATTCATCTTCACAGTGAGCAATAATAGGTTTATTTAGTTTTTTAGCTTCATACATTGCCTTAAGCATTAAATCAGTTGTTTTAACACCTTTACCATCATCAGAATAACCTAAAACATATTTATCAATATCTTCCATATCACTTAAAGTTTCTGATTTTTCATCTTTTGTGATAGTTCCTAATATATGACAATTAATTAAAGCATCTTTTCTTAAACTATCTAATAATTTAACACTTTCTAAATCGGATGGACTTGGTTTTAAATTAGGCATCATAAACACATCAGTATAACCACTTTTTGCCGCAACGCGCGCTTCTTCTTTAATAGTTGCTTTATATTCAAAACCTGGTTCTCTAAAATGTACATGGCAATCTATAAATGATGGTAATATAGTTAAATTAGAGCAATCTATAATTTTACCTTCGTTAATATCATCATTAATTTTAACTATTTTAGAATTATCAATTAGAATATCTTTTTTTATTAAGTTTTCACCTATTAATACATTTCCATTTTTTAAAGTAATCATAAGCCTAAACTCCTTTTTACTACAGACATTCTAACATATACTCCATTAGTCATTTGTTTAAATATTCTTGATTTAGAGCATTCAACAACATCATCAGCAATTTCAACACCTCTATTAAATGGGGCTGGATGCATTATAATTGCGCTATCTTTCATTTTATTAACTTTATCCATAGTTAAACCATATTTTTCTAGATATTCACTATTAGATATTTGTAAGTGTTCAGAGCTACCTAATCTTTCATTTTGAATTCTAAGTAACATGATTATATCCATATTTTTAATCGCATCATCTATGGGAATATGTTTATAACAAGCTTCTTCATATTCTTTTGGTCCTGAAGTGTAGCATTCCATACCAAGGCGAGTCATTACTTCTATATTAGTGTGAGCTACTCTAGAATGTTTAATATCTCCTACAATTGCAATCTTTAAGCCATCAAAATGACCATATTCTTCATATATCGTAAATAAATCTAATAAAGATTGTGTAGGATGATCTCCCATTCCATCACCTGCATTAATGATTGGAATACTTATATTTTTTAGTTCATCATAATATCTAGTTTTAGAATGTCTTATAACAAATAAATCTATACCAAATGATTCAAATGTTTTAATTGTATCATAGAATGATTCACCTTTATTTAAACTTGATGATTGAGCATTAAAATTAATTACTTTCATATCAAGCTTTTCTTCAGCCATATTAAATGAGTACTGTGTACGTGTAGATGGTTCAAAAAATAAGTTACACACTACTTTATTTTTAATAGGATATTCTTTACCACGTTTAAAGCGTCTAGCTTCTTCTAAAATTTCTAATATTTCTTCATTTGTTAAATCCCTTAAGGAGAATAAGTTCTTTTTCATAAAAACCTCCTATAATCAAAAATAAAGGCACTACAGTAAGTCCTATAGTGCCTAAATAACATACCAAAAAAGCAAATGCTTTATAAAATATTATTATTTTATAGCCTCACAGGACTACTTAAAACTTCTTTACTCTAGTAGTATTATAATACTATTAAGTATTAAAAGCAAACACTTTTTAAAAATATTTTTTGAAAGTGTTATTTATTAAGAAAAAACGCCTAGAAAATCTAAGCGTTTAAGTTAATTGTTATTACTGGCCTAATACCATAATAAGTTATATTAGTTTTACCATTATAAAGAGTTCCTGCATAATCAACATAGTATATTTTACCACTTTCAGTATATGCACTTCTTGTTAACCAATTACAATTACCTTCATATTTAGGATTATAAATACTTGTAGGCTTATGAGAATAACAGTTTTGAGATTTTGCATAATCTGTTGATAAAGCACTTCTATCAGTATTATTTTCAAAGTAAGTAGTTGCTTCTTCTTCAGTTAATAATGTTACATAATCATTATTTGAACCAATAGTCATTGTACTCATAATAGACTTTTCTAAAGTACTAAATGCAGTATTATAAAAATCATCATTTAAGAAACTTCTAATATATGATGAAGCATAATTATTAGAGCTTAAACTAAAGTTTTGGCTATCAATTGCTAAATTAGCAATCATTTTAACAGTTCCATCATTATTCTCTAATATATCCCATTCAATTAATTCATATTTAAACCAATAAATACTGTAATCGTGACTAGAACTATAGTGATTATCATCTTGATGTGAATATTCTGTTGTTTCTGAACCTTTATCTTCATTTATTTCATCATTTCTATGTGAATAAATTACTACACCTCTATAATCATATCTTCCATCACCATCATAATCGATATCAATATACCACATATGTGGTGCATTTAAATATGTATATTCATTATGTGAAGAGTAATCTGGATTAATTACTGTATGTACTTCTAACCAAGATCCACCAGGATAAAAATAGTAAGATGAATAATTACTCCATTCTGTATTGTTTTTAGTAGATTCATAATTTTCTGGAGTATCAAGTTTAGGAAGGCCTCCAGCCATTTCTTCTAATTCTCCAATTAAAGCCGATTGATTACTTCCATTTATGCATGTTTGAGGATAATATCCAAACCAAATCTTATTTCCTAATCTTTCATATTTATCTGTTTTTACTCTACCAAATACGGCTTTAATATAGAATTTAAAGTTTACTCCAGATGTATAATCATAATCAAATTCTGAAGGTGTAAATGTATATTCAGCATCATTAGTCAATAATTCATTAGTGTCTTTATTATACCAACCTTCAAATGCATATCCTTCATTTGCAGATGCAGTTACTGTTAATGAATCTCCATAACTTACATATTCAAAATAGTATGATGTAGGAGATGGATTAGTTGTTCCATAAGCAGAATCATTTACACTTATACCTAAGCAATAGGACATAACTTTAATGACAATATCTATATCTTGATCACCCATTACAAATACTAGATTCTTATCATAGCATTTTTCATCTAATGTTTTGTTATTCCAAAAACTAAATGTATAACCAGCACTAAGTGTACAACTAATATTTAATATTGTATCATAATCAATTATTAATGTTTGAGTAGATGAATAAGTTGTTCCATTTACAGTGTAACTATCTACTCCAGTAGATCTAGTTATTTTTAAGTTATGTTGATGTGGTTGATAATATGCTACAAGAGTAATATTTTCTGTTAGCGGAGTATCAAAGTCAAATCTTTCATTATTATATGTCCAGTATGCATAATCATATCCATCTCTTTCTTTGCTGCAATGATAATTAGCAGCAGTTGCACCGATTTCTACTAATGTTATTTCTTCATAACAAGGTGTTTTATCATAATTTAAATATAATACACCAATCATCCATTTTGCAACAAGTTTAGTATCACCAGCAACATTATAGGTTCCTATACCTTTTTCATTTACTACCTTATTATCACTAACATGACTAACAATTTTAATAACATCACCATCTTGTAAAGTTTGATTATAATCTGTAACAGCTATATCATTAATAAACATATAACCGTTGGTAATTAACCAATCATAATTACGTTCTTTATATCTAATATAGAAATATAGTTGTTTTCCTGCATCAGCTTCACCAATATTATATGTTTTTTCATTATAGTATGAATAATAACCAGCAAATGTATATTTTTCTTTTGTTGGAATTTCTGTAATAAATTCATTATCATATAAAGCTGTCATTGTAGTTATGCTACCAGTTCCACCATTAAAATCAAGTGTTACATTATAAGTGTTTGGAGTATAGTATGCATAAATCTTTGATTTCTCATTAGTCATTGTATAATTTAATACATCATCAGTACTGAATAATGAGTCTATATCCTCATTTTCTAGCCATCCAACAAATGTATAACCAGCTTGAGAAAAAGCTTCTATTTCATACTCTGTTAAGTAAGTTAATATCATTGTACCAATATTTTTTGTTTTAGTTTCATCATCTGTTACAAACATATAATAGCACTCAAATTCATCAGGAACGAATACAGCAACATATACTGCATCTCCATATAGAGGTACATCATAATCAGCTGGTGCATGATCTTCTTCATAACCATAAATTACACCATAATCATTACCATCTTCATCAACCCATTTAACAAATTTATAGCCTTTATTAGCAACAGCTAATATATTTGCATAATCACCATAATGATATTCTCCAGTTCCATAAGCTAATCCTGTAACATCATCTTTTGATTTAACAGTTATATTACACATTTTACCTAAAATACTTATTAATAAATTATTATAATCATCATCTATTACTAGTGTAATAACATTACCATTAATAGATCCAACAATTTCATCATCATTTTGATTGATAAGATTATCTAAATAATAGTTTGTTTTTACATTTAGTGTAATATTAATCGTTGTTTGATATGTATAAGAGCCAGATATATAACTATATCCATCATTTGTTCCTCTTTCGAAATCAGTTGGTAGTACATCAAGTGATATACCATTAGTGATTTGTAATCTATCTCTATCATATTCCATATAGAAAGACATCTCAGCATATTTATAATATACTTCAATAACATAATTTTCATAAACATCGATATCATCAACATTATAACAATAATCCGATTCTTCACCATTAATAATTAAATAATCAAATGTATAACCTTTAACATCATCCATATAGTAATACATTAATTCACCATATTCATAAATATGGTCTTCACTACTATCATAATAATAACCATTTAGATAGAATCTACCTAAACCATCAATATTATCAGTTATTGCAACAGTAAATGTTTTAATTACAACTTTCGCAATAATTTCACAGTCAAATGCTGGAACAATGAAAGTAATTTTTTCATCTTCTGCATATAACTCATTATTTAAATACCAACCTTCAAGTCTATAACCATCTATCGGTTTAACTTCTAGTTCTATTTCACTACCACAATCATATGAATCACTAATTAAAGTTACTTCACCTAATTCATCATCATTTATTCCTGAAACTACATCATATTGATTAGCGCTAAATGAAGCCATAAATGTGATATTTTCAGTAATATTTTCTACTGTATAAGTTGTATCTTTTGTTAGTTCATTACCATCAATATCAAATAAACCTAAATAATTATATCCACTATTTGTATTTATTACAATAGTTGTATTACTTCCTTTAACAAAGCTTCCTAAGCCTTCTATTTCTGCGGCATTCTTTAAGCTTTGTTTTACTACTACATCATAAGTTTTTTGTTTGAATTTAGCAGTTAAGTTAATATCTTTTGTGACACTTTCAATAGTATATGTTGGTTCAGTAGTAAGTTCCTCTTCACCATCATATAAGCCTAAGAAGATATATTCTTCATCTAAAGTGAAATTAATTGTTGTTCCTGTTTTATATGGAACTAGTCCATCACCAGTAACAGTGGCAGCTTCTTCTATGTCTTTTGTAACTGTTACATTGTATTTAATAGGAGCAAAAATCGCAAGTAATGTAATATTATCATTAATATCTTTTATATCATATGTAAGTTCATTAGTTAGTTTTTCCTCACCATCAAATAAACCTAAAAATTCATAACCATAATTTAGTTTAATCTCAATTGTTGTACTACTATTTAAATTGAATATACCATCACCTTTAATAGTAGCAGCTTCATCTATACTTTTAGAAACAAATACATCAAAAACATCTTCTTTTGTAGTAGTTTGAGCATTTGTTGTTTTTATTGTTTTTTTCTCAGTTGTTTTCTTTAATGTAGTATTATTAGTTGTTTTTCTATTTGTTGTTTTATCTTCACTTTTTACTTTTGAAGTTTGTTTACTACAACCAAACATTAATAATGCTAGTGGTAAAAGAAACAATAATTTATTTTTTTTCTTCATAATTTACTCCTTTCAAGAGATTATTCTATTACATCTACTCTTAATCCCTTAAAGTTAAATTTGTTACTGCCTTTTACAGTTATTCCATATTTATCTTTCATTTGTTGTTTTACTATTTCAAATAATTCATCAGTTATAAGGAAACTATAAGGATATCCTTCAATATCAAATGTTTGAGTATGCATAGCATTACCGGTATAATCAAATACTGTATATGCTGTTGCATCAATTGTTATTTCATCAAATGATCCATCAATTGTAAAACCATTAATTTTTCCATTTTCTAAGCATTCACTTGGAATAATATAATCATTATCATTAGCATGAACAATTATAGGATTTGAAGTATCAAAACAAGTATTATCACAGTATAATGCAGTTTGATCATTACTAATATAACCGTTGACATCATAGTAATAAGGGTTGAATGGTTCTATATTTGTATAATCAGTATCACCACTTCTAAGGTCATAACATACACCATTATATTTGATTACAACACTGGCGTTTGTTGGGTGATATTCTTTGGCTAAAACATCTTCAATTACCGAAAAACGCTTATTTTTAGATAAAGTCATATAAGTTTGTGGAGTATGTCTTTGATCTTCTGTAGTAAGGGAGACAAATGACATAACATCAGATGATGGTCCATTATATGCAATATCAAAATAAATATTCATAGTATCATCTTCATTAAATGTAACAAATGAACTATTACATTCTATATTTGCTGTATATACTAACTGTGAGTTAGAAAAATCAATTTCATATTCATAGTAACCTTTATCTTTGTTTACTCCATCATATTCATATGTTTCTACAACTAATATTTCATCACCATCAGGGTTAAAGCTTAAACTATCAAGTGGTGTAATAGTTACTTCATGAGTAAAATCATCAACTTCTTTTGTAAATAACTTAACTTTTGATTCTTCGTTAAGGCAATAATAATTACTTAAATAAACATCAACTGATCTTCTTTCTACTCCACTTCTTGTTCGTTTTGTACATAGAATAACGGAATTCTCCATATCTATAGAGTTTTTGAAATCAAATGATATAGAATTACTTGATGTAACTTCATAATAATAAGGTAAATTATATTCGATATCTAGTGATGCACTATTTTCTCCTGTGAATATAAAATCAAGTGTTCTATCATCATGATCTTTATCAAAGCATATAGTATGAATGCTATTATATTCATCATAGTATGAATCAATATATTCGTAAGTTAGAGTAATATAATATTTGTAATCTGTGAAGGTATTTGCCTCAGGAATTTCAGCAAATTCATTACTAAATACTTTATTCTTATCATTTAATGCAATATTTAATAGGGCAGTACCTGTATATGATTTTTGAGTGATATCAAAATCAAATGCTACTTTTATTTTTGAAATTTCTATTTCATAAATTTTTGATTCATATCCATATGGACATTTTGCCATAAAATACCCTGCTCCAAGTTCTAATGGATAATTACTATCATATACTTCATATTCTCCATCAATTGTACTTGAATAATAGAATTCTATATTTTTATAAGTTTTATCAGTTTTAATAATAGTTTTTGGATCTGTTAAATAATCTATTGAAGCAGGTTTATTAGTAAACTTGATTTCAGCAATAACTACATCAAATGTGAATGGTTCTGATTTTGAATAATAAGCACCTAAAGCTTTACAATACCAAGTTCCAAGTTCTAATGGATTTGATGCATCATATAATTTATATTCACCATCTATTGTTTTTGAATAATAGAAATCAACATCCTTATAGTTATTGTTATCAAGTTGTATTAAAGTTTTTGGATCAGTTCCATAATCTACTTCATCTGGTTTACTACTAAATTTAATTTCTTTTTCAACTACTTCAAATTCAAATGGATCAGATCTATAAGCATCTAAACTCTTAGCCTTACAATACCAAGTACCTGGTGTTAAGACATTTTCTTCATCATATTTCAAATAATCACCCTTAAGTTCTTTTGAATAATAGAAATTAAGTTCTTGATATTCCTTATCTACTGTAATAAAGTTTTTAGGATCAACTCCACATTCTACAGTATCAGGATGACTAGTGATTTTAATTGTACCATTGATATATTCACTTCTTTTTCTTTCGAATGTGTTAATTGCATCAACAATTGTATCAATTTCATAAGTAGATATTTCTCTAATTTCTGTATTATAAACATTAACTAAATCACTATCAGTTATATGACCAACTGTTGAATTATCAATTAAAGTTGATATATCAGTAATATCTTTACTTTCTGATAATTTTGATTCATATGTTAAACTTAAGCATTCAGTTAAGTTTGTTGAATTTAAATTATCATTTTTTAGTAACATTATTTCTGTTTTACCTGTTAGAGTTACTAAATTAGTTGAAATAGATTCAGCAGTTTTACTTACATCAAAACCAATTCTAGTACCTCTAATTGCCATTACGGAGTTTGATGAAGCTATTTCAAATGATTCATTTTCTTTTAGTTTTTCTTTAACCTCAACAATAACCCCACCATCATTTACTAGAATTCTTGTTTTAGTATTTTTCTTTTTTCCTGTAGCTTCTAGTTTTAATGTTGTATTTTCTTTAGCCATGATGAATTTATCACTATCAAGCTTTAAAATTGTGCTTGAAGAACTAGAAACAACTACTTCATCTTCATTTTTAAGTTTCATATCCTTAGCAGCACTTAATGTTTTACCTTCTCTATTAATATTTACAGTACCTTCAATACTATAAATTTTAAGAGATCTATATCCTTTACTACCACAACCAGTTAGTAAAAAGATTGTGACTGCGAATATAAATATAAATGCTTGGAATAATAATGATTTCTTTTTCATGATTAACCCCCTAATCAAAAATAAAGGTACTAAAAATCTTAGTGCCAAAAATATCTATTAACATAACACAAATATATAAAATATAATATTTTATAGTAACTAATATATTTTTACCATATGTTATTATATTACTTTTAGTTAACTTTTGTCAAATATTATTTTATTTTTAGTAAATATTATGCTTTTTTATATCAGTTAAATTTTTATAAAAAGACATATTTTTGAATAAAAACGTTAACTATAGTATGGGTCATAATTTTACAAATTTTATCAAATAAAAAAGGCTTAACAAAGCCATTATTGTGTGTTATAATTATTACGCTGGAGGTGTAGTGATGGAAATCACAAAAAAGGTGGAAATGGTCATAGGATAGGAGGCATATGGATTACCTAGTAATCCTAGTTATAGTGTTAGTCATTATAACTATACTTCAAAAGAATAATAAAGGCTAACATAGTTAGTTAATATTAATAATCATAGGCCATTACCACTCCAAAAGCGAAAGGGATAGAGCCGGTAACTCTATCCCTTTCTTCATATTAATAATCATTGACCATTGTCAACATTAATATAACATATTTGTATTTTAAAATCAATATTAAAGCAAAAAGGATATAGCCGGTTATTCTATCCTTTTTATATCATTATTAATAATAACACTCAATTTTTGTTACTTTTAATGTAAATTGATATTGTTTATCACTATTACCTGATGTAGTTGCATATATATTGAATTTATTTGATGAACCAATATATCTCAAAGATAATGTTGAACTAATTATATTAGGTGACATATAATCTCCTATATTATATTCAAAATGCACACCAACAATACTATTTGAATTACTTCCTCTAGTTATATCAACAGAAATTGGGCTTGATGGCTTTGATGATGAAGTTGATCCATTCTTATAGTATTCCCAATGTGATGTTCCTGAACCAGGTGTAGTTAAACTAAATGTAATTCTAAATTTATGGTTGCCAGAAATATTATTTGTCCAAACATCAGTTGAAGAACCATTAGGATTAGATACAGATTTTGTTCCTGACCAAACGGTTGACCATGCTTGATTAACAGTTAAACTATATGTTTTTGTTTTAGTAATCTCGTTTTCTGTGTAACTTACAGTAACAGTATATGTACCTGATTTACTCATATCATATCCACTAAATGTTGAATCACTTGTTACAACTTTTGTCGAGCTATCTGAATAATGTGCTGTTACAGTTCCACCAAAACTAAATGTAGCTCCTCTATTTAATGAAGTTGTTTGACCACTTATTTCAATACTCATTAATAATGCAGTCCATCTAACATATAATACAATATTCATTTTTGCATATTCAGAATCAGTATTATTTGCTAAGATTAGATCATAATAAGTTGAAATAACTTCATTTGTAATTTCAGTTAATGTTAAATCATCTGTATTATATAAGTACCATCCATCAAATTTATAATCAGCTACTTCTGGAGTTGGTAAAGTTATACTACTACTTTCATAGTCAAATGTAACATCATCTATTCCATCACAGTTTTGATAATCAATTGTAAATTCAATTAAATCATATACTGCAGTTAATTCTAAATCACCAGTACTTCCTTGATTTACGCTTGTGACATTTGTTGTGCCATTATACCAACCCTTAAATATATAACCATTAGGATTAGCTAAATCAACTATATTAAATGTTTCAGTTTCAATTGTATATCCTATTTCATTAGGATTAACTTGATTAAAGCTATCAATATAAGTTATTGTGTAATTTATAGCTTCAAAATTAGCCTTAATTGTCTTATTTCCTGTACTTCCCTTAGCGATTGTATATGTTAGGGTAGGTGTTGTAATTACACCATCAGTCCAACCTAAGAAGTTATATCCATCTTTGGTTAAATTAGTTAATGTGAAAGTTTCTGTTTCTATATTATAACTTGTTGCATTTGGATTAGTTGCTCCTAAAGTATCAGTATAAGTTATTGTATAATCTATTACTTCAAAGTTAGCTTTAATAGTCTTATTTCCTGTACTTCCTTTTGTGATTGTATAAGTAAGTGTTGGAGTTGTGATTGATTCATCAGTCCAACCTAAGAAATTATAACCATCTTTAGTCAAATTAGTTAAAGTAAATGTTTCTGTTTCAATATTATATTCAGTTAAATTTGGATTATTTGCTCCTAATGTATCAGTATAAGTTATAAAATAATTAATCTTACTATAACTAGCATCAAGTACAATATTACCCATACTTCCTTTTTCTACAAAAGTAACTTTATTTTCACCATCATACCAACCTAAGAATAAATAACCAGTTGGATTAGTTAAATCAGTTATATCAAATGTTTCAGTTTCAATTGTATATTCAGTTTTATTTGGATTAGTTTGATTAAATCTATCATTATAAGTAATTGTATATGTAATTGGTTTGAAGTTTGCTTTTATAGTTTTATCACCAATACTTCCCTTTTCTATTGTGTAAGCAAGGGTAGGAGTTGTAATATTATCATCTGTCCATCCTAAGAAATCATATCCATCTTTAGTTAAATTAGTTAAAGTGAATGTATTAGTTTCAATATTATAACTAGTTAAATTTGTATTTTCTGCATCTAAAGTATCAGTATAAGTTATTGTATAATCAGCAGGTAAGAAATGAGCAAAGTATTTCATATCACCAGTTATAGTCATATGCTTATAACCAGTTGGTGATGCATATTCTGGTTTATATGGGAAAACATCTCCGTTTAAATACCAAGTATCAAAAGTATAACCTTCATGAGCAGTTGGAGCACCTAAATAAATAGTATCTAAATATGCATAAGAAGTTGGATTATTAGGGTTATTATCGCCTTTTCCAAATAATTCATAAATTATATTATATCTAATTTGTTCAAACTTAGCATATAATGTAATATCAGCCATACTATGTGCTGGAATTGCTTCTATTTTTGCACTTTCATCAAAAGATTCATCAGTATACCAACCTATAAATCTATATTCTGTTTTTGATGGATCTTTTAGTATGATATCAACATCACTATATGTATAATAATCTGGGTTTTCACTATTATTAGTTCCACCATCAAGATTATAAGTGATATTGTATGTAGCAAGCATATCAATTTCATATTTTGCAATATAACTTATATTTTTGCTTGGCATGTTAAATTTATATTCAGAATCAGTTGAAATCTCTTCTTCATTATCATACCAACCAATGAATTTATATCCATAAGCATTTTCTGATGTAATAGTTACACTAGAATTATAATCATAAGTGCCGCTTCCTGTTATTGTTCCGGCTTCTTCTATATTCTTTGATAAAGATACTTCATAGCTATTTATAGTCCATTTTGCTTTTAAAACTAAATCATCAGTTACAACGTATCCAATAAATACCCATAATTGATCATTATAGTACCATCCATCAAAAGTATATCCTTCTTTTGTTGGAGCAGTTGGTTCAGTTATTTTTTCTCCTTTAATAACTTCTGTTGTAGTTATTGAACCATCGCAGTCAAAAGAGACATTACATTTTTTAACAGCTTCTGTAGTTTTTTGTTTAGCTGTAGTCTTTTTATTGTCTGTAGTCTTTATGTTAGTTGTTGTTTTGTGTTCTGTAGTTTTCTTATCTTTATTAGAATTCTTGTTTTTTGATATAACTACAATCAAAAACATAATTAGAATAATCGCTAATAAAGATGAAAATATTACGATGACTTTTTTCTTCATACAATCAGCCCCTTCATAGAAATTATACTATAAGTATAATACCACTTCAATAAAGTGAAAACGTTATAATAAAAAGAAAAAACGGCCAAAGCCGTTAATCTTCATTATAATAATATCCTCTAATTAGAATATCAGAAATATCATAACCTTTAGATAATATCTTCTTTTCTTCTTTAGTTAGAGTACCTTTTAATTTTCCGTTATTTAAATATGCATAATTCAAATTAGTTTTTAAAAGATTTCTACCCATAAAGATTCTGCCTTCTTTATAGTTAAACTTTAAATCATACATATAGGCAAGTGTTGGTAGGGCGTCTATTTGGCCACCAATAACATTTATTTTTTGTTTATCTAACTTTTTATTATAAACAATGTATGGAACTGTATAATCATCACTATTTCCTATAAATGGATATTTTTTTGCTTGTTTATTAGCACGATTTGGCATGAATCTATGTATTCCACCATGATCTCCTGTAATAACTAATGTAGAATTATCTAATATTCCACTTTCTTCAAGCTTATTTACAAATTCTCCAATACATTTATCTACATAATGAGCTAACTCAATATAGTTACCTACCGCACCCATGTTTTTTAAACCTAACTCATAAATATTATTTTCATCTTTAGGATATGGGAAGTGTGAAGATACTAATACTATATGTGTATAGAATTTAGAATCTTTCAATTTTTCTATTTCATCATATGCAAAATCAAGTACACATTCATCTGCGATATAACCTACTACCTTTTTATCTCCAGGTATATCATATATATCCTTATCAAATCCCATAGTTGTAGTTTCAACATCTCTATAGCCCCACTCTGAATGATTAGAACCATTGATATATAGCGTATTATAGCCATTTAATTTAAGTTCTTCAGCTAGACTATGATATTCAGATTTTGGGAAATAATTAAAGTTAATTGCTTTATTCATAGGAAATTGACTAGTCATCATCATTAAATCACAGTCACTACTACTACCATTTTTTATTTGATCATATAAATCAAAGCGATATGAATTATCTAGCAATTTATTTAAGTTTGGAGTTATTTCTTTGCCATTTATAGTATTACCAATACATAAAGATTCAATTGCTTCCATTTGGATAAATATTAAGTTACTATCCTTTAAAACTCCACTAGCATTTAAATTATCTTTTGCACTTAATTCATCTTCTATAAGCAAGTTTTGATAACTTTTAAAATCATTTAATACTGAATCAGTAATTTTAGCTTTATTACCTACTTCTATTGAATCTTTAAAATCTATTATGTGATAACCTAGTGAAGTATATGCGGCTACTTTATTTTCTGTATTAGTTGATGCGCATGTTTTTTTAGGGTTAATAGTAGAGAATGCTATTAAAACTAAAAAGCTCATTGTACATAATAGCGGTGAATTTAACTTTGGATATTTGAATAAATCCTTTTTAAATCCAAATATTAACATAAATATAATAAATGGAATATCTATAAAAAATAAAATGTCTAACCATGATGCATAAATTGATGGATCTAAAAAGTAAGAATTACCTTCTGTTGATCTATCTCTATTCATAAATATCCAAAATATTCCAGGTGCTCCTTGGAAGCATCTACAATATACCATATCAACAACATTTAAAATCATTATTACCATATACATTATAAATATATAAATGTATCTACCTTTTTTCTTAAAGAATAAGGAAATAGAGAAAATAAATGCTAAAAACATTAGTTCTAATATTAATTTAAGTCCTATAAAACCTTCACCATAAAATAAATGATATCCAAAGTGATCTGAATGATGCATAAATCCTACAAGTAAGGCATTTTTTATTAATATTAATAATGCAATTAGGCATACGAAAATGATGCTATAATTCTTCGCTAGAAATTGTTTCAATTTCATTAGTTTCATCTTCTTTCTTCTTTTTCTTTCCTTTAAATGTCATAAATACAGTTGTTACTCCTGAAACCATTATTAAGAAATAATAACTAATTCCTCTAACCATTAATAGTGCTGCAACAGATAAGTTTTCAGGATAAATTCCTTCATATAATGATTGGAATGTTGATTCATAAGCACCAACTCCACCAGGAATAGGAAATGAATCAGCTACAAGTGCGATAACTGTTTGTACAGCAATAATATATATAAATGAACTACCTGATAAACCTAAACCTTTATAAATAAAGAAACCAATTGAGAATGTTGCGATTCTCTTTAATATACATAAGAGTAATACAATAAAGGAAATAAATAAGTGTTGTTTAACAAATTTATTACTTTCTTTAAAATCTTTAATACTTCTTCTTAATTTTCTAATTTTCTTATATGGTTTTTTAATCCAACCTTTTTTATAAAATCTAAGGATTGTTTTTGTACCTGTTTTATATACAAAACCACCCATAAACATACAAACAATAGAAATACTTGCGATTATTAAGTTACAAACTACACCAAATATTAATAACCCTACTTGAACCCAGCTGTGTCCTATAAATAATTCAGAATATAAGCATACAGCAATAATAGCCATTAAAATTAAAGCAAGTTTATTTAAAAATGAATATAATAAAACCATTGTTGTTGTTTTACTTGCTGGATAATCTCTTTTACTCATCTCATAAATCATTATAGGCTGTCCGCCAACCGCAAATGGTGTTATTTGTGAGAAGAATAAATCAATAGAACAATATCCAAAACCTTGTAGCGTA
>JAEEGL012154283.1_pt1 | contig 18027 bp, 12 predicted proteins | sample 9134231 | NCBI WGS metagenome assembly JAEEGL01 (sample SAMN16246548, study PRJNA631951) | gut metagenome | biome: gut microbiome; feature: rumen; material: fiber-attached | host: Bos | place: Iran: Karaj | collected 2018-10 | reverse complement strand
GTCGATGTACACATAGTCGCTCTTCAGCATGAAGATGTTCTGGTGGGCTTCCTCGAGCCACTTTTCGCGTTGTTCGCGGGTGGATTTGCGGATGGGTTCAACCATCTTGATTTTCCACGCTTCTGCAAATGGTAATTCCATAATATATGATTTAAAGATTTAAAATTCAACGATTTAACGATTTTCTTCCAGGATGAAAAACGATAAAAAGCCTTGTTCCAAGCAGGTGCTCAGAAACGGTCACGCTCCTTGACGTTGAGGTAAATCGCTTTCCCGATCGTTACAAACATGGGGACGCATTCAAAAATCGCTCAAAGATACGATTATTTTCGGATATACAGGTCCTTTTATCAGAAAAAACAACGCATGAAAAGCGCCCTCCTTAATCATCCGTCTCATAGAAAGTATCGGTAAGCCCAACACCGTAGGGCATGACGGCAGAGACCGTGATGGAGCGTTCCGGCGCATTGTGGATCCACGCCACCCGAACGTTGTTGCCCTTGGAAGACAAGATGACGCCTCCCTCCACCTGCCAACGGACCGCCAAGGGGGCCGGCTCCACGGAATAGCAGGCATTTTCCTTTACCTCAACGACTTCGAGGCTGTCAGGCACCACAATGTCATGGAAGAAATCCGACATCATTTCCTGAATGACGTAGAAATTGTCGTTCAATGTCTTGGTCCCAGGATCTACGTGCGGCGAGTGCTTGTATCCCGAGAAAGTGACCAGGTGCGCCTGATGGCCTAATTTAAGGGCACGGTCCACGATACACGACGATCCGTACATCCTATCTGCCAACAGGGTGTTCAACGGACTGGCGAGACCAAAGGGATAGTCATGGTCGTAAGGAACAATGTTGTCGGCATCGCCATGAAAAGCGATGATAGGGATGTTCCGGTCGCGCAGGAAAGCCGTGTCGGGCATGGCACCCCACATGTCGACGACGCCATGGAGATGGAAGTCGGCCTTGATGTCATTGCCACAGGTGTCAATGTCGCCCAGCTCCTCACGCAAAAAGTCGCCATGGGTGTAATCCGGCCGGGTTTCGTTGGTCATGAAAGCCAGGTTCAATGCCGTGATGGCACCCGCACTGGCGCCCCCCACGAAAATCATGGAAGTATCGATGCGGTATTCGTCCTGATGCGCGACCAAATAACGCATGGCGGCATGGGCATCCTGCACGGCACGATACCCCGCACGTCCGATGCTGGCCCTCGAAGGAAGGAAGCCGATCCGATAGTCGATGGAAGCCGCCACATAACCCAGCGAAGCGAGATGACGGCACCACCCCGTGATCGACACGTCGTCTTTCGACCCGAAATAGAAGGCGCCTCCGTGAATCAGCATGACCAAGGGATGTTTCTCCAACGTGTCGTTTTGGGGCAAAAACAAATCGAGGTGAAGATCCAAAGGAGTCTCTGTGATCGCCCGTCCCATCTGGAAAACCTTGTCCAAGGCATCGGTCTCATCGCCCAACTCCGACCAGAAGCCCGGGACATGGGCATAACAGAGGTCGCTGATCTCGTCAACCACGAACAGGTTCTTCCGATAGCGGTTGTTTTCAAAATCCTGAAACGCGGGAACTTCATGGACATGGATCGTGAAGAAAGCGGTCCCCAGCACACTTAGACGCGCATAACCGTCGGCAACCCGCTCGTCCAACGACCGAATGCGTGGACGAAAAGTCTCCTTCTTTCCATTATAGTAAAGCCGTGCGTTACGTCCCCTGGCCTCCAGCCGAAACGGAAGCGTATCGGACATGGTTTCCGTCAGTTTCATGTAATGTCCCTCGATGAGGAGGCTGTCGCTATGCTCAACAAAGACAAGATAGTCCCGCTCATCAATCGCAGCCTCAAACACCGCAGGGGTTTCAATGACTGGGAAAACCACTTGTTTCAAAAAACGAATCTTGTCTTCACGGTTGTTTCCGAAAAGACAGGAGACCAACAGGAGCGAAAACAGGCAAAGGCAAATACGTTTCATCGGCATGATCCCAACTTAAATGGATTGTTTACTAAAAAATGGACATACAAAAATACTTCAAGTGTTTGTTCTTTCCAAAAGATATCTTTCTTATTTTTGGATTCTAAACAAGGACAATCATTAATTCCAAGACGATTATGTTCAAATTCAAATCACTCCTCTTATCCGCCCTCCTGCTGGCCGGCATGAACGTCCACGCCCAGGAGGACCACGAGATGTATGTAGGCGCCTGCTGCACCAGCATCATGGTGGGCAAGAACGCCTCTACCGACGGTTCCGTCATCACCTCGCACACCTGCGACGGCCGCTACCGCACCTGGATGCGTTGGGAAGCCGCCGCCGACCACGAGAAGGGCGAGATGCACAAGGTGTACAAAGGCACCATGCACACCGAAGACCCCTTCGACAACCGCAAGGTGGAACTCGCTGGCGAGATCCCCCAAGTTGCACACACCTACGCCTACCTCAACACGGCCTACCCTTGCCTCAACGAGAAGCAGTTGGCCATCGGCGAGACGACCTTCTCAGGACCCGACACCTTAGTAAATAAGAACGGCATGTTCCTGATCGAAGAGTTGGAGCGCGTGGCCCTGATGCGTTGCGACAACGCCCGCGACGCCATCCAGCTCATCGGCCAGCTCGTCAAGGACTACGGCTACGGCGACGGCGGCGAGTGCATCACCATCGCCGACAAGAACGAGGTCTGGCAGATGGAGATCCTCGGCGAAGGCCCCGACAAGATCGGCGGCGTGTGGGCGGCCAAGCGCGTCCCCGACGACGAGGTGGGCGTCAGCGCCAACATCGCCCGCATCGGCAAGCTCGAACGCAAGAGCAAGGACTTTTACTGCTCCGACAACTGCGAGAAGGTAGCCAAGAAATACGGCCTCTGGGATGGCGAAGGCGAATTCGTGTTCTGGAAGGCCTTCCGCGCCGACTACGGAGGCGGCAAGAACTACAGCGACCGCGAATTCTTCATCCTCAGCCAGCTGGCCCCCTCGCTAAACCTCAACCGCGACATGCCCGAACTGCCCTTCTCGGTGAAACCCGACGAGAACGTCGACGTCCGCAAGGTGATGGAGCTCTTCCGCAGCACCTACGAAGGCACCGACATGGACATGACCCGCAACATCAAGATGGTGACCAAACGCCGCCAAGACGACGGCAGCGTCAAGGAAGACACCGTCATCAGCCCGATCGCCAACCCCTGGATGACCGGCACCCTTCAGAACACCTTGAACTTCCTGGCCCCCGAGACCGTGAAGTTCCAACGCACCGTGGCCGTTGCCTGGAGCAGCTACCATCACATCATCCAATGCCGCAGCTGGGTGCCCGACGAGATCGGCGCCATCTGCTGGATGGCTTGCGACAACCCAGGACAGAGCCCACGCATCCCGATCTTCTCCGGCTCCACCACCCTGCCCGAGGGCTTCGACAAATGCGGTCAGCTCCGCTACCGCGAAGAGGCCTGGATCTGGGACTACCGCCGTGCCAACAAGCTCGCCACCGTGATGTGGGGACGCACCAAACCCGTCCTGATGGGCAACGCCAACCGCTTCGAAGAGAAAGCCTTGGAAGAGATCCCTACCCTCGAGAAAAAGGCGATGACCCTCCTCAACGAAGGCAAGAAAGACGAAGTCACCAAGATGCTCAACCAATACACCAAGGACTTTGCCGCCACCACGCGACAAACCTGGAAGGAAATGGAACACCAGTTCTGGTACTGGTTCGGGATGGGTTTCTGATGGTTGAAAGCCAAAAGCAGAACGTTACCAACCACACAAAACAAAGAAGGGATGGCCGAGGCCATCCCTTCTTCTGTCTTCCGACTTCAGTCTTCCGACTTCCAATCAATAGAAGTTGGCTCTGTTGTCTTCAATCTTGGCAGTGTTTCTCAAGGCATTGTACACGCCGTTGTTCAACACGCGGTTGTTGAATTGCGAAGTCTTTTCGCGGAGGATGTTGCTGTAGTCGGTGGTGGCGGGAGCCTCTTGGATCTTCACGTTCTTGACGATGAAAGCGCTGGAGTTGCCAGCCACAGGACCGGCCACTTCACCTTCCTTCATGCCGAGGATGGTGCCGATGATGTCGGACTCGACACCGTAGTTGCTCAGCACACGGCCTTCGAGGTTCACATCGGTCACGGTGGTTCTCTCGGCGCCGAGTTCGTTCACCATGCGGTCGTAATCGGTACCACAGGCCTTCATCTTCTCGACGGCAATCTCACCCTTCTTCTTGTTGAGGATCTGATACTTCGACTGTTCGGCGACAATCTCGAGCGGGGCATAGCCTTCGGGAACCACTTCCGTCAGGGCAGCCACCACAAACATGTCGTCCATCTCGAAGATCGAAGAGACATCGCCCTTCTTGGTCTTGTCGTCGAAGGCCCAGCGGACGATCTGACGCGGGTTGTCGATACCGGTGATCTGGTAGGTAGCCACACCCATCTTGGGCATGCTACGCTTGGTCAGACCCTGCTCCTCGATAGCGGCGTTGAACTGGTCGTAGGTGCGGTTCTCGGTGACGAACTTGTTGGCGATGGCAAACACATCCTGGTAGGTCTTGGTGCTGAACGACACATCGTGCTTCAACACGGCCAGGCGGGCCTTGGGCTGCATCTCGGTCTTACCCGTCACCTTGATGACATGGAAGCCGAAAGGCGACTCAACCACGCCGATCTGACCCACAGGGTTGTTCATCACATACTCGTTGAAGGTAGGCACCATGACGCCGTCGGTGAACCAATCCAGGTCGCCACCCTTTTCGGCGGAACCCTTGTCGGAAGAGAACTGGGTAGCCAACTCGGCAAACAGTTCAGGCTTCTTGACGTTCTTCTTCAACACATTGGCGAGGCTGTCGGCAATGGCTTGGGCACGCTCCTTGGTGGTGATGGTGTCCTCGCTGCGGAAAGCACCGGCAAACGGGATGAGGATGTGGCTGGCCTTCAGGGAGTCGGCACGGTTCTGGAAGTCGACGATACGCACCAGGTTGTAGGCGTCATTGTCGAAGTAAGGACCAAACACAAAGCCAGGCTGGTTGCCGTTGTCGAAGATCACGTTCTCGATGGCGGCAGGCACATCGCTGCGACCCATCCAAGTGCTGTCGTAGCGGGCGTCGGAGTTGGCGTTGACGAAGCTGGCGACGTTGTCGGTGTTGGTGAAGTCTTCCTTGAGGTTGGCGACGAACTCGAGCGCGTCCTGACGGTCCTCAGCCGACGGCTTGATGTCGAACACTACGTATTCGATACCACGTGACGCATCGGTCTCGAAGCGGTACTTGTTTTCCTCGTAGAAATTCTTCTTGTCCTGGTCGGTCACCACCACGGTCGAATCCGGAATGGTGGAATAACGCAGGGCGATCACCTCGGCCGTAGCCTTTTCGTTCTTGTTCTCGTAGTATTTCTGGGCCAGCTTGGCGGGCACGAAATACGAGGCCTTCACCAGGTTGTTGAACTTGGTCTCGAGACGGTTTTCCTTGATGGCGTTCTCGAAGTCGATCCACTGGTTGCGGGTCTCCACCGGGAAGTTATCGAGGTTCTGGAGATAGCTCTCCACCATCTCACGGTTGAAGTTGCCGTTACCGTCGCTGAAGTTCTGGACCACCCACTGGTGCGGCTCCTCGCCCACAAACTGGTCGTAAAGTTCTTCTGACGAGACATTCATGCCAAGCGCATCATACTCCTTGGTCATGATATGGTCTTTGATCATTTGCTCAAGCGTGCTGTTGTAAACGCTGTAGGTTTGCGCGGAAGTAAGGTTGTTGCCATTGCTTCGCTGCATGTTCTCCATGTTCTTGGTCCTCAGATCCTCAAAGTCCTTGTAGGGAATCTTCTCGCCATCCACGACGGCCACGTTGAACTCGCGGTGGCGTCCGGTGCTTTGGAAAAGATCTTGAAGGACAAATGCCAACAGGGCAAGACCAATGATTGCAATCAACAATCCTGAGCGCTTTCTGATTTTTTCAATTGCTGCCATAATGCTTATCTACTTTTATCAATAAAATATTCAAAATTTGAGCCTGCAAATTTAGTAAATTGAATTCAATCTCCGACCAAATTGGCAAACTTTATTATTTCTTTCAGCTAATCCGCTTTAACTCAACCTCTTCCAGTTTCATATCGGTGGCCTTCAGCACCTTGATCCGATAGTTCCCTATGGTCAGTTCCTCCCCTGTTTCGGGGATGTTCTCGTAATAGTGGAGGACCATGCCTGCCAGGGTTTCGTAATCGTCCGACACCGGAAGGTCGAGCTTGTAGGTCTCGTTGAGGTAGTCGATCTCCAGTCGGGCGGAGAACACATAGGTGTCTTCCTTCACCACCTTCTCGGTTTCTTCCTCCTCGTCGTACTCGTCCTCGATCTCACCGAAGATCTCCTCGATGACATCCTCCATCGTGACGATGCCAGCCGTTCCGCCAAACTCGTCGACCACCACGGCCACCCCCTGATGCTCCTGGATGAAGTGCTTCAGGAGCCGGTCGGCCGTATAGGTCTCCGGGAAAAAGCCGATCTTCCGCACCAGGTCCGAAGCGGTCACCTCGCGATGGTGTGCCAATGCCTCCACCACGTCGTTGAGATGGATGTAGCCCACGATGTTGTCGATGTTGTCCGAATAGACAATCAGCTTGGAGTGCTTGGTCTCCTCGAAACGGTCCTTGAGCGCATGAAGGTCGTCGGTGAGCCTGACGGGCTCGATCTCGTTGCGTGGTGCCATACACTCACGGAGCTTCACCGAACGGAAGTCCATGGCGTTCTGAAACAGCTGGATCTCCTGCTGCACGTCTTCGTCGGACTCCTGGGGGTCGGCGTATTCCGAAATGTAGTCGTCGAAGTCCACCGTGCTGATGCGGTATTGCTGCTGGTCCATCCGCATGCCGAAAAACACCCGGATGATCAAGGCCGCGATGCCCGAATAGATGAGCGTCAACGGATACAGCAGGTAGTAGCAGCACACCGTCGGGAACGCGAAGAACGACAGGATGCCGTTGGGGTTGAGGCGGAAGAGGATCTTGGGAAGGAACTCGGCCACCACCAGCACGATCAGGGTGGAGATGACCGACTGGACCAGCAGGATCATGAATGCCACCTCGAGCGAGGCAGGCAGGATCCACAGGGCCACCGGCCTCAGCAACCTGGCGATGGCGATGCCGTAGATCACGTTGGCGATGTTGTTGCCAATCAGTAGCGAGGTGATGAAACGCGACTGGTTCCTGAAGAACAGGCTCATGATCTTGGCCGAGAACTTGTTTTTCTTCAAGTCGACTTCCAGCTGCAGCCGGTTGGTGCTGTTGAAAGCGATCTCGAGCCCCGAACAGAGGGCCGAGAAAAACAAGGTGACCACCACAACAATCCAATCGTTCATCACTCGTCCTCCACCTCAAAAGTCGCCTGGCCGTTGTAAATCGTATATTCCTCGAAGTTCTCTGACGACACCAGGCTGTCGCCGGAGATGTCCTTGTCGGGCATGATGATCCGTACCTTGGACCGCGTATAGAGCATCTTGGTGTTTTGATACCAATACAGCTTGTCCGACATCAGCTTCTGGCTGCGCTGATGGTTCTCCACCACGACATTTCCGGCGGCTTCCACCAGCTTCTCCTCGTTGCGGTTGACCCCATAGTCGGCGCTGATCTCCGACACCGCACGATGATGACGGTCGAAGATCGAGGCATGGAATCCCTTGGGGAACTCCAGATAGCCCGTGTCACTGCCGTGACGCACCATCATCGGCGCCATCAGCTCCACCTGGACGATGCCCGAGTCGCTCCGATAGAACACGACGTCGTAGGCGACCACGCCCGAGAGCGTGTCGTCCGAAGCCATTTGCTGGATCACCGAAGTGGGGTTGCCACACGAAAACAACATCACAGCCACGAAGGCTGTGATGTTGTAGATCCGCAGTCGTTTGCGTAGGTGCGATTTCACCGCCACAAGCTGCTGTTTTACTTAGAGGCTCTGATGGTCGTCGTTTCTCCGATCCATCCGCCCACGGTATAGGACTGTCCTTCCGCGTAGTCGTTGAAGAAGATGTTCTCCGTGGTGGGGAAGTGCGATCTGTAGGAGGCGGCCAAGCCGTTGGCACGAGCGGCAACCGAAGGATCGATGGCGGCAGCCCTGTTGCACTTGTCGACAGCCACCCAATACACCTCTTTGCCACCGAACTTGCTATCGGCGAAGGAGGCGGCTGAACCTGCGTATGCCTGGCCGATCAGGATGTAAGGCTCACCAGCGGTCGGGTCGACGGCGGCGGCACGACGGGCGGCGTCGCGGCACTTGCCATAGGCACCCATGTTCAGGTAGCAGTAGGCCAGGTTTCTGTAGGCTCTGTACACGCGGTCGTTGTTCGAGGCGGAAGTGGCCTGCTCGAAGTACTTGGCGGCCTCGCCGTTCTTGCCGTCCTTGAAGAGCTTCACACCGATGTTGTAGGCGGCTTCGGGGCTGGGCTCCATTTCATAGAGCTGCTTACTGGCATCGAGGAAGAGCTTGGAGTCGGTGCAATCCTTCTTGTCGAGGATGGTGGTGATACGCTTCAGGAGGGTGATGTCGTCCGGCGTCTCAGCCATCTTGGCGGTGAACACCTTGATCAGGTCGTCGCACGAGGCGTAGGGCTGGAACAGGTTGTCGATGTTGTTCTTCACACCCTTGTTGATGTTGATGTTCTTCTCATTCTTCTCGATCTGCTTGTCGAAACCGGCGACGGCGTCGTTGTCGGCAGACTCCTCGGCATTGGCTTTTGCTTCCATCAGCTGGGCTTCGTTCTCGGCGAGCACCTTGATGTTGTCGTCGAGCACCTCGGAAAGCTCCTGATAGACGTTGATGATGGTCATCTTCTCTTCCTTGCCGTTGTTGACCATGTCGATGGTCGACTTGAAGTAAGCGTCGATGTAGGCGCCCTGCAGCTGCGAAGGATCCAAGGCAACAGCACCTTTCAGCACGTTGTAGGCTTCTTCGTAGCGGTTCTTGTTATAGGTATAGATCAAGAGGCCCTTGCGACCCATGATGTTGGCCACCTGAGAGGCACCCGTCTTGGGGTCGTTCGGGAAGCACTTGGCACGGGTGTCCATCAACAGGCAGAGCGTGTCGATGTAAGCGTCCTTGTCCTTGGGGTTCTGGCGGATGAGGTAATCCAAAATCTTCTCACCGTTGGTGTAGGTGTACTGGGTGGCACGCGGGCCGGTCAGGAACACCTCACGCCAGGCGGAGATCATTTCGTTGTTCACGGCATCGGGAGCGAACTTGGCGGCTTCCCATTGCTTGTAGGCCTCACGGTAGATGGAGATCTTCTGCACGCAGTTGACGCTGTCAGCGCCGTACTTCGACTGGGTGGCAAGATCCTGTGCGAAGACACTGCCAGCCAAGCCAAGGATGGCAGCCAGAATCACTAAACTTCTTGTTTTCATTTCATTTCAATTTTTATGGTTTGACTTTATCTGTATTTTCTCTTGAGGAACCAACGCTCGTTGATGGAGACGCCGGCCGACAGCTTTACGAAATTTTCCTGGATCAGGTTAGCAGATTTCGTGCCACATTTTCCGATCTCCAATGCCAGCACCGCTTTCGACTGGGAACGGGGCATAGGCAAGGACATCCCAGCCGTCACACCTATTTTATTAATAGATTGTCCGTGGATGTTCAAGTAGGTTTGCTCATAGAAGGCGCCCATCCGGTACGACACCCTGGTCCAGTAGTTCGACACCGAGGAGGAGGTGGGGATGTATTCCCCGCCCACCGACACACGCCAGGCATCCTGCAAGGAATCGTTGACCCCATTGCGGCGGAAGGTGCTCCATTGGTTCCAATCGAAGTCGGCACCGATGGTCCAGCGGTTTAGCTTCTGGAGGCTGACACCCACCCCAAAACCGTGAGGCATGGCAAAACGGGCATCCTTGTTCTTGTCGTAGAAGATGGTGTCGATCAGGTACTCCGCCCCCGTGGTGTTTTCCTGGCTGCCTTCGAGCGACCGGATGTAGATGGTTTGGGTCCCCTTCAGGTTGATCTTCTGGTTGTAGGTGATGCCGGCACTCAAAAGGTACTCAGGAGCCACGTTGCCCTGATACATCACACCGTAGTCGAACATGAAGGCGCTGATCATGACGTCGCGGCTGCGACGCGAGCTGATGAGGTAGGTGGAGTCGGGAAAACTCAGTGTGGTGGTCGACTTGCTGTCGCCAAACACATAGTTGGCGTTGGCACCGACGGCAAAATGCTTGCCCAGACGGAACGCGTTGCCCAGGAACACTTGGTTCAGGCCGCCTGCCCCCTGGAACGTTTGGTTGTAGTTGCCCAGCATGTCATCGTAGAAAGAGGTAACCACGTTGTATCCGACGCTGCTGTAGGGTTGGGCACCGACGGCTACCTTCCACCAGTTGGTAAAGGCGCATCCCATGGCCACATAGTCGAACGAGGCCGCGGTGGCCCGCTCCGACAGCGACGAGGTGCTGAAGGTCGACCCCTTGGCATACACGCCGGCATCGAACAGGAACGTCAACGTGTCGATCATGGCATACGAAGCCGGGTTGGCCGCATTGACCATGTTCTTCCCGAACTGGGCAGCCGACACGCCGCCCATGCCTTGGAGGCGGGTGTTCATGGTCTTGTTCCGGACCTGGCCCAACCCGAACATGGAATACGGGGAGTCCACGTTGGCTTGGGCAAAGACGCCGCCGCACAACAGGGCCAACAGCGCTGTCAATATCACTTTATTAGGGGAGCCTTTCTTCATGATGCGATTGTTTCGGGGTGCAAATATCCGAAAAAAAACTGAAATTTTTAAAAAAAGTATTGTCGATTTCAAAAAAAGCTGTATCTTTGCATCCGCAAACAACGCTGGTACCATAGCTCAGTTGGTAGAGCAACGGACTGAAAATCCGTGTGTCGCTGGTTCAATTCCCGCTGGTACCACCACAAGAGCCGGACGCGAGTTCGGCTCTTATTTTTTCCGCTATCTCTTTCGCATTCAACGAATTCATGCAGTCAAAATGCCCCTTGGGACATTTGGCATAACCCAATTTATCACAAGGGCGGCATCTCAAATCCTTATTCTCGATAATCACAGCAGGTTTCATCCCTTGAGGGAGATAGGGATACATTCCAAATTCAGGCACCGTATTACCCCACACAGAAACTATAGGTTTGTGCAAAGCGGCTGCGATGTGCATCATGCCCGTGTCGTTGGTGAGCACCGCATCAGCCAGCCTGAGTAGCGACGCGGACTGGCCAACTGTAAGACTGCCACAACTGTTGCCGACATAACTGCCCACCTTTTCCTTAATACGTTCGCCACAAACAGCATCCTCGGGACCGCCCACCAAGACAACTGGGTAGTCCAAAGCCTCACAGACCTCAACAACTTTTTCTTCAGGCAGTATCTTTGTGGCATGTTGCCCTCCAATAACTACCGCTACAAAGCCGTCGCGAAAAGTTTCCGGCAAATCCTCATAATGCAACTCATCACCTTCGCCGAAGAAAAAGTCCAAACCCTGACCATCATTACGAACACCCAACTTCTCCACCGCTTTGAAATAGCGGTCAACGATATGCACTTGCGGCAGACTACCGATCTTCAGCTTGGTATAGAGAAACTTCCGAACATCGAGTTTCGGGAAAGATGCCGATGGCCGATGCAATGCCATACGCACCCGTATTGACCGCCAGTTTTTGTGCAGGTCAGCCACAAAATCGTAATGCTCATCACGGAGTTGGCTGATGAGTTCCTTCATGTTCCCCTGCAGCTCATACACCTTATTAATATTATTATTGGCAGTATATAAAGAACGGTAAGCCGATTTGGTCAGTACATGAAGCTCTACGTCAGGCAATTGCTGTTTGATACAACGGATCACTGGCGTGGTAAGAACGATGTCGCCGATAGAACTGAAACGAATAATAAGAATCTTTTTCAAAACACAATAATTCTACGGCAAAGATAGTTAACAATTCGTTATTTTTGCCAAAAATTGGAAAAATGAAAAAATACCAGAAAATATTGATGGCCATAGCCAGTGGCCTGTTGTTATGGGCGGCATGGCCAATAAAAGGATGGGCCGCATTGATTTTCATTGCATTGGTCCCATTGCTCTATATAGAAGAACGTATAAGCAAAGGAGAAAAGGGGAAAATATTCATACTCTCATTTGTGACCTTCCTGATCTGGAATGTGTTAACCACATGGTGGGTCTGGAACGCCACACCCGCTGCAATCTTAGCTTGGATCTTGAACTCCTTGTTCATGTCCACGGTGTTTTGGACTTTCCATATCACAAAGAAGAAAATACACAACGACCGTTGGGGTAACTTTCTGCTCATCCCCTACTGGATGTCCTTCGAGTTCCTGCATTATTACTGGGCTGCCAAGTGGCCATGGCTCAGCCTCGGCAACGTGTTCTCCACCTGCACCACTTGGGTGCAATGGTATTCCATCACCGGTGTAGCAGGAGGAACGCTTTGGATCCTGCTGATCAACATATTAATCAGCAACCTCGCTTCTTGTGACAGAGAAAACGACAAAAAAGCAATCCGATGGAACGCCGGAATCGCCATTGCCCTTTTGGCACTTCCCATCATCGGAAGCAAAATTACCTATAATCATTATGAAGAAAAAGGAACTGACACTGAAGTCATTGTCATCCAGCAGAACTGTGATCCATGGAACGAGCAATTTGACTCGAACACCTACGATAAGGTCATCCAAAAAAATGTGGAACTTGCCGAGAAGCTGGTCACTCCTGACACAAGGTTCATCGTTAGTTCCGAGTCGGCCATCCAAGAAGGTATTTGGCTTGACAAAATGAAAGACGTGAGAGCGTTTAAGATCTTGGGAGATTTTATTGAACGGCACCCCAACTGCTGCTTTGTCATTGGCGGCACCACATACGAATGGGTACCCAAAGGGATGGAGGATGATTTCCCCGCAAGGCAGATCAACGGCACCAATCGCTTTTATTACGCTCACAACTCCGCCCTGCTCATTGACACACTCAACGTGCAGCACCGCAACAAGTCGAAACTGACCCCTGCGGTGGAGGCCATTCCCGAATGGATGGGGTTTTTGAGACATTTCAGCATCACTATGGGCATTGCCCGGGGCACGTTGAAGACCGACAAGACCTCTCGTGTGATGAGTTTCGGAGACCATTTTGTTGGAGTGCCGATATGCTATGAGTCAGCTTTCGGAGGCTACGTCAGCGAGTTTGTCCACAAAGGCGCCGACCTGCTTTTCGTGATCACCAACGACGGTTGGTGGGGTGACACGCCAGGCTACAAACAACATTTCGAATTCTCCAAACTGAGAGCTATCGAAAACCGCCGCTGTGTCGCCCGCTCAGCAAACACTGGAAGGTCGGGGTTCTTCAACCAGAAAGGCGATGTGATTCAATTCACCGAATACTGGAAAGAAGATGTCATCAAAGCCACGCTAAAAGCCAACAGAGAACAAACCTTCTATTCCAAGCATGGAGATTATCTTTATAGGATTGCCGTATGGATGACTTTTGGACTGTTGCTGGCGACCATGGTCATCACCGTCATTAGCAGGTTGAACTCATCCAAGGAGAAAGCCTCCCGTTAAAAATGACAGCCCTGTAACAACAGTCGATGGAAAACACCTTTCTATCCCTCGGACCTTTCCAAGGTATCACCGATGCCCCGTTCCGCAATGTCTTCAAACGGCATTTCGGCGGCATTGACAAATTCTACACGCCCTTTTTCACCGGCATCCAAAAAGACCATGCCAAAAACCTACAAGTGGAAGAAATCGATCCGGCTTGTAATGATGTGGAAACTTTGACACCCCAAATTTTAAGTACCGACGCCGAGGAGATTTTACGTTTTTCCAACCAATGTAAAGAACTGGGTTACAAGGAAATAAACCTAAACATGGGATGTCCTTTCCCCAGAGTGGCCAACAAAAAACGTGGCAGCGGACTCCTGCCCTATCCTGAAAAGATTGAGGCCATGCTCGACACTGTTTTTGAACGCATTGAATTGAATTTCAGCATCAAATGCCGGTTAGGATATTTTAATCCCGAGGAGATTGTTCCAGTGATTGAAATTTTCAACCAATACCCATTAAGTGAATTAATCATTCATCCACGTATAGGGAAACAGCTGTATAAAGGCGAAGCTGATGTGAAACGCTTTGCCGAACTGATTCCAATGATCAAGGCCCCGCTGGTTTATAATGGCGATATTGTCTCTGTGGAGAGTTTTGAGCGCATCAGCAAAGGAGTGAAACCTGTGAATGAATTTATGCTGGGAAGAGGGTTGCTGGCAAATCCTTTCTTAGCTGAGGAGATAAAAATGGATTGCCACGTCGCTCCGCTGCGCTCCGCTCCTCGCAATGACAACCGCCTTCACGCATACGTTATTGATCTCTACGAAGATCGGCTGCGGCATGCTGGAGGCAGCCCCAAAGTATTGGGACGGATGAAGGAACTATGGTCCTATCTCATGTACTCCTTTGACGAGCCACAAGATATATGGCGCAAGATCAAGAAAATCAATGCACTAAGGGAATACGAAGAAGCGGTAGAAACCGTTTTTCAGGAACACTTCGTTATTTGATCCAATATACGTAATTCTCCTTACGTGGTCTAGCCTCAGGATAATCGCCAGCGGTGTAGCCAAGGATACAATTGCCGATGCCCACATATTTGGTGTCATCAATGCCGAGGTCGCGCAAGATAGCCTTGCCTTCTTCCATTTCAAAGACTTCTTTGGCGCGGTGGATCCAGCAAGAGCCCAAACCCTTTGCGTGGCAAGCGTTGAGCAAATTGCCCATGACTAAAGAGCCATCCTCTTTCCAAGTAGGGGCGACGGTGCTGTCAGCCAGTACTACCAGGACCACAGGGGCACCATAAAACGGATCACTGTCATTGTCAGGGCCAAAGACACTGGCATTGAGTTTACTTAAACGGTCGCGCACTTCGCGGTTGGTGACGGCAACAATGATAGGTGCCTGTCGGTTCATGCCCGTGGGGGCGTATGTTCCCGCCTTACAGATTTCTTCAATCACCTCCATAGGAGGCACTTCGTTGGTGTAGCTACGCACACTGCGGCGCGTCAGCAAGTCGTTCATCGTAGTATTCATAGCAGTTTCGTTTTTGTTTTCTTCAGTGACTTTGTTTGCACATTTGTCACCACAGCAGGAGGCTATCACCATCATAATGGCCACAAGCAGCAATAAAGATATTTTTTTCATTGTTTTTAGAGTTTTAGATTTTGCGACAAAGATAAGAAAAAGAGTTGAAAAGCAAGAAAACCCGAAAAAAAAGTGCCTTATTGAGACGATAAAACATCTCTACCAAACAATTACTAACAAACTGATTATCAATGATTTATTTTTTATAGTCACCGAAATGTCTCTACTGAATCTCTATCTTTGAAAAAACAAGTTTTTTTCACTATACTTTTGCAGACATGAATATTTCAAAACATCATGCCATGAAAAGACAAACATTGTTTCTCTTGATGACTTTGGGAATCGCATCAAGAGTTTTTGCCCAAAACGAATTGCCAAAAACCAAAACCGACAGCTTACAGATGGTTGCTGACACGCTATTGCTGGGAGGTGTTTCCATCACAGCGGAACGACCGCTATTCTCGGTTGATGGAGAGAAAACGTTGTATCAGGTCTCCGACGACCCCACCGTACAATCGGGCATAGCTTCCGACGCTTTGCAAAACGCTCCCGGTGTGAGTGTGGATGTGGAAGGCAATATCACCTTGAGGGGTGCTTCAAACGTGGAGATCTGGATCAACGACCAGCCCTCCCACCTCACGAAAGAGAACCTGAAGGCCTACATCCAGACCTTGCCCGCCAATGCCATCGACCGCATCGAGGTCATCACCAACCCTTCGGCCAAATGGGCTACTGACGCTGACGGCATCATCAACATCGTGATGAGCGGCAAAATCAAGCGGAATGAGTTCTTATGCTTTGGCACCAACGTCTCTTCGCAACCTTACTTGATGCCTTGGGCCTCCTACGTCTGGAAAAACGACAGATGGACCGTGAACGCCTTCGCCAGCAGCTATTTCTATCATGGCGAAGCGAAATCGGAAAACGACAGGAACCTGTTTATCAGAGATGAAAACGGACAATTCATCCCGACAAGCCAGACCCATAGCATTCGGTATGACAAGTATTTCACCTATAGCCCAGGGGGCTCTCTCAACGTCACTTATACGCTTGATGAAAAAAACACCTTCGCGTTGTGGTTAAACTGTTGGGATTCTTTTGGCCCAGTGGAAGGTACCACCGAACGGAAACGAACGGAGTTCATGGAACAAGCCGGCACCTATCAGTATGTGTTTGTCAACCACTCCTATACCAACTACTTGTTTTTCAGCTCGGGCTTGTATTACCAACACAAGTTCAATGAGGAAGGGCATAACCTGACCGTACGTGCCAATGGCAACTGGAACCGCAACGCCGTGCCTTTGGAGGACCGCACCACATACACGCTCCCTGCCCCCCGAGAGAATGCTTTTCGCATGGACTACCTCATGTCAAGCGTACCTTTATCGGCCAATATCGATTACAATCTTCCCTACTCGAAAAATGGAGTATTCAGCATGGGGCTCAATGGCAGCTGGGAGTCAGGCCTCACGCGAAACGACGTGGATACCTTGATTGGCGACACGTATGTGAAAGACCCGTTCATGAGCTACCACTATCGCACCAAGGACCAAAAACTAGGTGGTTATCTCATGATACAACATCGTTTCGGCGATTTCACCGTACAACCCGGCATCAACCTGAACTATTATCGAACCAACATCGTCTATCCTGACGCGCCTAACTATCCGTATATTATTGATTTTCAACAATATCATTATTTCAATATCACACCGTCGCTGCACCTCTCCTATCGCACGCCCTCGATGCATAACTTCAAGTTGAGTTATTCCAGAAGGGTCAACCCTCCCACGGCAAAACAGCTCAGCCCTTTCAACATCTATGACACCGAGATCTACCTCACGGGCAATCCCAATCTGGGACCCGTTTACACACAAAACTTGGAAGCCAGCTGGACGAAATATTGGAACGATTTCGGGTCAGTGGGATTGACAGGCTATTACAAAAGCAAGAAAAACGAGATCACCGACATCAACGAGTCGGGGTATCATGAGCATTATGGTCGGGTGGTTCTCTTCTCGAGGCCTGTCAACGTGGGACGTTCTTACATGGCGGGCGGTGAGTTCAACATGATGTACCGTCCCAACGGGATGTTCAACCTGCGATTCTATGCCAATGTATATGACTCCTATCTTGAGACCAATTATGGGGTATTGGATCAATGGGAAAAGAACGAGTTGTGGTCATACAGCCTTCAACTGACTGCGTGGGCCAAGCTATGGGATCGGCTGGAGATCCACGCTTCTGGCCATTATTCCTCTCCTGTGCAGCGTTTGTTCAACCAAGTCGGGGCCAACTATTCCATCGATTGCGGGATGCGCACCGATTTCTTCAATCATAAACTGTCGGTGTTTGTCAACGGCTATGATCTGTTTGGATTGATGCGGTACAGCAACACCTACACCAACCCGATCTCAAGCGGCAGCTATTCCAGCAGGAGCAACTCCACCTATCTTTGCGCTGGTTTCACCCTACGTTTCGGCAATGTGGAGTTGGAGAACGAGGCACAGACTGGCGGAGAGATGGGAGGAAGGTGATAGATGAAAGATGAGAGATCGCAAGAACAGCCACGACACTGTAGCACCTCTTCGAGGTGCCCCATTAGTAACCCCAGGTAGCGCATCAGCGCCACCTGGGGACAGAGACGAATCAAAAAAAATCCAGAAACGATGTCCTATCGTCAAAATAACTATATTTGTACCTGAAAAAAACAAAATGATGCTTGAACACCTATATAAATCGAGATGTTGGATTGCCTTCGCACTGATTGTGTTGTTGGCCGCATGCAACGTGAAGTCCGACATGGACAACATGGAGCGATTGGTATTGGAGATTGAAAACAAGTTCGAGCGCGGGGAGGACATCTCACAAGACACCTCTATCTTTCAGGCGAGGCGATATTTCGACCTCTC
>JAEEGL010861457.1_pt1 | contig 18027 bp, 11 predicted proteins | sample 9134231 | NCBI WGS metagenome assembly JAEEGL01 (sample SAMN16246548, study PRJNA631951) | gut metagenome | biome: gut microbiome; feature: rumen; material: fiber-attached | host: Bos | place: Iran: Karaj | collected 2018-10 | reverse complement strand
TGGACTCTGGTATGATTACCAGCTCGGAGTTTTACGGGCTTTTATGCAGAACGGTTATGAGATTCCCTGCGGATACGATATGGTCATGAAAAGCGATATGCCCGCAGGTGCGGGACTTAGTGCATCCGCATCGATAGAGGAGCTGGCGGCGGTTATCGTAAAAGACCTTTTCGGTCTTGATGTGAGCATGATCGACTGTGCCAGGATGGGACAATATTCCGAGAATAAATATAACGGCATGAACTGCGGGATCATGGATCAGTTTGCTTCAGCCATGGGCAAGAAGGATAATGCGATCTTTCTTGATACGGCCACGCTGGAATATGAATATGTTCCCCTTAATCTGAAAAATGAGAAGATCGTTATAACCAACAGCAATGTTAAGCATCAGCTGGCAGATTCGGCTTATAATGACAGAAGAAGGGAAAGTGAAGAGGCATTAAGGGATCTTCAGACTGTGGTTGACATAAAAACTCTCGGAGACCTGGATGAAGCCGGTTTTGAAAAATACGGCAGCGCCATCAAGGATCCGGTAAACTATAGGAGAGGGAAGCATGCGGTTTTGGAAAACCAGCGTACCATTAAGGCTGTTGGTGCTTTAAGAGCGGGAAATATGGAAAAATTCGGTAAGCTTATGAATGAATCCCATATTTCCTTAAGGGATGATTATGAGACCTCCTGCAAAGAGATAGATATACTTGTTGAAGAAGCCTGGAAGCTGCCGGGCGTCATAGGATCAAGGATTACCGGAGGGGGCTTCGGAGGCTGCAGCGTAAGTATCGTTAAAAACGATGCGGTTGAGGACTTCAAGGAAAATATCGGAAAGATATATATGGAAAAGACGGGGCTTAAAGCTGATTTTTATATCGCTGATGCCGCGGATGGAGCAAGAAAGCTTTATTAAATGGAAAAACAGATAAAGAGTTACGAAAAATTATCTGCCGGGGAATGTGTTAAAACACTTTCCCGGCAGATTAAACAGTTTAAAATACCTTCGGTTTTAACTCCTGTTGCCATGATCTTCGAGGTGCTTTTGGAGACACTCATACCTTATCTTATGGCAAGCATTATAGATGAGGGGGTTAATGCCGGTGATCTTGGGCATATATATAAGATCGGGACGGTCATGGTATTTTGTGCCGTGCTGTCGCTTTTTTGCGGCAGTCTCGGAGCGGTGTTTGCAGCCAAGGCCTCAGCCGGATTTGCAATGAATCTGAGAAATGCCATGTACAGGAATATACAGACATTTTCTTTTTCAAACATAGATAAATTTTCCACTTCGGGTCTTATTACCAGACTTACCACAGATATCACAAATATCCAGAATGCCTACCAGATGCTCCTTCGGATGTGCTTCAGGGCCCCGGTATCGCTTGTGTGCGCGATGATTATGGCTTTTGTCATAAGTCCGTCTCTTGCAAGCGTATATCTTGTTGCCGTGGTGGTTTTGGGTATCTTTCTCTGCTTTGTCATTAACAGGGCGGGAAAATATTTTTCCGAGGTTTTTGAAAAATATGACGATCTGAATGAATCGGTGCAGGAGAATGTTTCCGCGATAAGGGTTGTAAAAGCCTTTGTCAGGGAGGATTCCGAAAATGAAAAGTTTAAGGCGGCAGTCGGTAATCTTTACAATATGTTCGTCAGGGCGGAAAAATATATCATAGTGAACATGCCGGTCATGCAGCTTACGGTATATTCCTGCATACTTCTTATCAGCTGGTTCGGTGCGAATATGATAGTTTCCGGAAGTTTAAGCACGGGCGAGCTTATGAGCATGCTGACCTACTGCATGAACATACTGATGAATCTTATGATGCTTTCGATGATCTTCGTTATGATGACAATGTCCATGGCAAGCGTAAAGAGGGTTACGGAGGTCCTGAATGAGAAAAGCGATCTGAAAAACCCCGAAGCTCCTGTTTTTGAAGTGCCTGACGGAAGCGTGGTTTTTGAAAATGTCAGCTTCGGTTATAATAAGACCGCATCGGAGCCGGTGCTTAAGGATATAAATTTAAGCATCCGTTCGGGAGAGACCATCGGCATAATCGGAGGCACGGGTTCAGCCAAAACCTCGCTTATAAACCTTATCAGCAGGCTTTACGATGTGGATGAGGGAAGTGTGAAGGTAGGCGGCAGGGATGTCAGGGAATATGACATGTCTGCCTTAAGGGATAAGGTTTCCGTTGTTTTACAGCAAAATAACATCTTTTCGGGAACCATATTGGATAATTTAAGATGGGGAAAGGAAGATGCCACAGAAGAGGAATGCATTAAGGCATGTCAGATGGCCTGTGCGGATGAGTTTATCGAAAAATTTCCCGACAGATATGAGACAAAGATCGAGCAGGGCGGTGTAAATGTTTCTGGAGGACAAAGACAGAGGCTTTGTATAGCCCGTGCCCTTTTAAAGAACCCGAAGATAATTATTTTTGATGATTCCACCTCTGCGGTGGATACGGCAACAGATGCAAAGATAAGAAAATCCATGCAGGAGGCGATTCCCGGGACGACTAAATTTATCATTTCACAGAGAATTTCCTCCGTGGAAGCAGCTGACAGAATTATAGTAATGGATGACGGAAAGATAAGCGGTTTTGATACACATGAAAAGCTGCTTGAAACAAATGAGATCTACAGGGATGTTTATGAGTCGCAGACAGGCGGAAGCGGCGATTTTGACAAACCGGAGTAACATGTATAAATGGCTGAGGAAAAGGTTAAAGAAGTAAAAATGGGACCCGGCAGGCATCAGGCCGGAAGACCCCGTCAGAAGGTGAAAAACCCCGGAAAGCTCTTTAAGAGGGTTATGGGGTATGTTTTAAGAGGCTATAAGGTACAGGTCGTGGTCGTAATCATCTGTATCTTTATAGGTGTGCTTTCACAGGTTAAGGGGACACTTTTCTTAAAGTCGCTCATAGACGACTACATCGTTCCCATGACGCAAAGCTCTGACAGGGATTTTTCCCCGCTGCTTAATGCCATATTAAGAATGGCAGGTATATACCTTATCGGAGTGTCTTCATCCTTCTTATACCAGAGAATAATGATAACGGTGGCACAGGGTACGCTGAAGAATCTCAGGATAGAAATTTTTACCCATATGGAGAGCCTTCCGATAAAATATTTTGACACCCATGCACACGGTGATATCATGTCGGTCTATACAAACGATATCGACACACTCCGGCAGATGATAAGCCAGGCTATGCCGCAGTTCTTAAACAGCCTTATTACCGTAGTGAGTGTTTTTATCAGTATGGTTGCCTTAAGTATTCCGCTTACCCTGCTTACTCTTCTTATGGTCGGGATAATGCTTTTTGCCACGATGAAGATGGGTTCCCTTTCGGGAAAAAATTTTATTGCCCAGCAAAAGGCCCTCGGGAGCCTTAACGGCTACATTGAAGAGATGACAGGCGGGCAGAGGGTTGTGAAGGTTTTCAATCATGAAAAAAAGGCGGTTGAGGAATTTGAAAAGAGGAGTAAAGAGCTTTATTTAAGTGCCTATAACGCAAATAAATTTGCAAATATCTTAGGACCGATAAATGCCCAGCTGGGGAATTTAAGCTTCTGCGTCTGCGCAGCTGCGGGCGGAGCCATGGCGCTTTCGGGTAATTTCAGTCTCACCCTGGGAAAACTTGCTTCCTTCCTTACCTTTAACAGAAGCTTCAATATGCCGATAAACCAAATAAGTATGCAGTTTAATTCCGTGATCATGGCTCTTGCCGGAGCAGAGAGGATATTTGCCCTGCTGGATGAGGAACCGGAAAAGGATGAGGGATATGTTACACTTGTAAATGCAAAGACGGATGAAGAAGGAAACATCATTCCCGTCGATGCCCATACCGGAACCTGGGCTTGGAAGCATTATCACAAAGCCGAGGATAAGACTGATTATAAGCTGCTTGAGGGAGCGGTGGAATTTAACGGAGTGGATTTCGGTTATACCGATGAGGTGACGGTGCTCCACGATATCAGGCTTTTTGCCAAACCGGGTCAGAAGATCGCCTTTGTCGGGTCTACCGGAGCCGGAAAAACAACAATAACGAACCTGATAAACAGATTCTATGATATTCAGGACGGAAAGATCAGGTATGACGGGATAAACATCAACAAGATAAAGAAGGCGGACCTAAGGCATTCGCTTGGGATGGTGCTTCAGGATACAAAGCTTTTTACGGGAACGGTGGCGGAGAATATAAGATTCGGAAAGCCGGATGCAACGGATGATGAAGTTAAGGCTGCCGCAAAGCTTGCCAATGCTGATTCCTTCATCAGAAGACTTCCCGACGGGTATGATACGGTACTGAAGGGCAACGGTGCAAGCTTAAGTCAGGGACAAAGACAGCTTCTTGCAATAGCAAGGGCGGCAATAGCCGATCCGCCGGTTCTCATACTTGACGAAGCAACCAGCTCCATAGATACCAGGACCGAGCGCATAGTCCAGGAGGGAATGGACAGGCTTATGAGCGGAAGAACAACCTTTGTAATAGCCCACAGGCTTTCGACCGTAAAGAACAGCGATTGTATAATGGTTCTTGAAAACGGAAGGATAATAGAAAGAGGCTCGCACGAGGAGCTGCTGGCGCTTAAACAGAAATATTACAAACTTTATACAGGTAATGAGATACAGTAAACACATTTTTCAAATGCGTTTACTGCGAGATTAGTTCGCAGGATAAACAAAGGAAATTTGCCGCTTCGCGTCGTTTATCCTGCGATCGAAAACGAAAGAATTCGTTTTCGATAAGAGGAGAGAGTGGATGAATATAATAATTACCGGCTGCGGAAAAATAGGTGCCGCCCTGACAGCGACACTCAGCAATGAAGGTCATAATGTATCCATCATAGAGATTGACAGGGAAATTCTTAAAAATGTGGCAAATTCCTGTGATGTGATCGGTGTGGAGGGAAACGGTGCTTCTATAGCGACCCAGAGGGATGCGGGAATAGAAGAGGCAAACCTCCTTATTGCGACTACCGATTCGGACGAAGTCAATCTGTTATGCTGCCTTATCGCCAAGAAGGTGAATAAGAAGATAAGCACCATAGCAAGAGTCAGGAACCCGGTATACCGTGATGAGGTTTCCTATTTCAAGGAGGAGCTGGGATTGTCAATGGTCTTAAATCCCGAGCTTACAGCCGCTACCGAGATCGCAAGATCCTTAAGATTTCCCTATGCCGTTAAAGTCGATACACTCTCCGGAGGAAGAGTAGAGATTTTAAAGCATAAAATAAAGGGCGATTCTCCGATAGACGGCGTAAGGGTCATGGATGTAAACAAGAAGCTGGGTACCGATGTCCTGATCTGCACCATAGAAAGAGACGGCGAGGTCATGATTCCCAACGGTGCTTCCATGCTTTTTGAAGACGACAGCATTTCCTTTGTGGCATCCCCCGTGGATGCGCTCAAATTTTTCAGGAGCATAAAGGAGGATACACACCAGGTTAAGGATGTTATAATTACAGGCGGCGGAAAGATAGCCTTTTACCTTACGGCACAGCTTTTAAGGATCGGAATCGCTGCCAAGATCATAGAGATAAGTAAAGAAAGATGTATTTTTCTGGATGAATATCTCGATGATGCGACCATTATAAACGGGGATGGAACAGATCAGGAGCTGCTTATGGAGGAGGGGATAGAATACACCGAAGCGGTTGTCCCCCTTACAAATATTGACGAGGAAAATATTCTGCTTGCCCTTTATGCAAAGAAGGTAAATCCCGATGTAAAATGCATCACAAAGGTTAACCGGGCAGAGTTTGATTCTTTGCTTGGAAACCTTGATATAGGGACCATCATACATACAAAATCCATTGTTGCGGATCATGTTTCATCGTTTGTAAGATCGATGCAGAACACTCTCGGAAGCAATGTTGAGACCATGGTCCACATCACAGACGAAAAGGCGGTGGCACTTGAATTCCGTGTAACAGGCGAATCGGAGGTTACGGGAAAACCGCTTTCAGAGCTTCGGCTTAAGGAAAACCTGATAGTAGCCGTTATAAGAAGAGGCAAGGATATCCGGTTCCCGAAAGGAGGGGATGAGATCCTCCCCGGGGACAGTGTTATCGTAGTTACCACTCATGAGAATATAAATAACATTTCGGATATACTGGCATAGCTGAGTTATTTAAGAACAGTTATACTATCATAACAGAGGACATGACATGAACCACGAAAGCATAATACATATGATAGGCAGGATCCTGCAGATAGAGGCGGTTTTTCTTGTGCTGCCCATCATTGTGGCCATATTTTATAAAGAGGATGATTTTTTTTCGTTTCTGATAGTTTTTTTGATCTGCCTTGTCGGAGGAGGACTGATCAGTCTGAAAAAGCCCGGGAAATCCGCTTTTTATGCAAGAGAGGGTTTCGTCATGGTGGCTTTGGGATGGCTTGTCATGTCGCTTATGGGGTGTCTCCCTTTTGTGTTATACGGGGATATTCCTGATTTTACGGCTGCCTTTTTTGAAACCGTATCGGGCTTTACCACAACCGGGTCAAGCATATTAACCGATGTTGAGGCTCTTTCCCATGCATCCTTATTCTGGAGAAGCCTGACACACTGGATCGGCGGAATGGGAGTTTTCGTGTTTCTGCTTGCGGTAATGCCCATGGCGGGAGCGCAGGATATGCACCTTATGCGTTCGGAAAGCCCGGGACCCGATGTCGGAAAGCTGGTGCCGAAGCTTAAAAATACGGCAAAGCTTCTCTATCAGATATATTTTGCGCTGACTCTGCTGCTTGTGGGTCTTCTGCTCATAACGGGAATGAGTCTTTTTGAGGCGCTGACATTGTCGTTCGGTACTGCCGGAACCGGCGGTTTTGCCGTGAAAAATTCAAGCATAGCCGACTACAATGCACTGCAGCAGATCATTATATCCGTGTTCATGATACTGTTCGGCATAAATTTCAACTTTTATTATTTCCTCACGGTCGGCAAAAGCATTAAGAGCGCGTTTAAGATGGAGGAGGTAAGGGTTTATTTACTCATAATTCTGGCTTCGACCGGACTGATCATGTATAATGCCAGAGAGTGCTTCGGATCTTTGTTTGATTCGTTTAACAAGTCCCTTTTCCAGGTCTCTTCGATCATTACGACCACGGGCTTTGCCACGGCGGATTTTGATCTGTGGCCGACGGCTTCGAAAACCATTCTTTTCATACTGATGTTTATAGGAGCCTGCGCGGGTTCAACCGGAGGCGGCATAAAGGTCTCAAGAGTGGTTATACTTTTTAAGTCCTTTCACAGGGAGCTTGTAAGATTTCTTCACCCGAGGCTGATTAAAAACATTCACAGCTCAGGAAGAGTAATAAGCAGGGAAACGGTCAGCGGTGTTAAGATGTATCTTGCGGCATATGTTATCATATATATGATATCCGTTTTAATCATCAGTTTTAATGACAGGGATATCGTTACGACATTTACCTCCGTTGCAGCGACAATGAACAATATAGGTCCGGGACTTGCCGAAATCGGTCCCGTCAGGAATTTTGCGGATTTTTCCGTTGTTTCAAAGTGGGTGCTTATGTTTGATATGCTTGCCGGAAGGCTCGAACTTTATCCGATGCTCCTTCTTTTTGCACCGGCCACATGGAGGAGCAAATAGCTTATGGAAAAATACATAGAAAACCTTATCAGGGGATCATTTGAATATGAATCGGAAAGACTCGTCGTATCGGATAAAAAGATAGAGTCTTCTTCGTATGCCGGAGTCGACTGTGACGGAGCTTTCACCATAAGCTGCTTAAGTTCAAGAACGGTTAATCTATCGGTCAGAGTATCGGATCTTCGTATCAGGATTTCGGTCAAGGAATATGAAGGCTCTTTAGCGGACGGGCTTGAGGTGCTTTACAGCGTGTCCACAAAGGGACTGGACACCGGATATGTGTTTAAGGGTGAGATCTACATCATCTCGGATCTCGGGGAGATCACGATACCTCTGGTAATTGAGATCAGAAAGAAGTATATTGAATCATCCGCAGGGACGATAAAAAATCTTTTTCATTTTACAAATCTGGCCCGTTCGGATTTTGACGAGGCTGTTAACGTCTTCTACAGTGAGGAATTTGCGTCGCTTTTTGATAATACGGAAAAGGCTTACCGCCTGAAATACAAGGGGTTTTCAAACGGTGTGAAAACCGGTGAAAATGTTGAGGAATTTCTTATTTCCGTAAATAAAAAGACACCTGTGGTATACAGCTTCGGGCAGGAAAACATCAGCCTTTCCGATGTGGAGGAGGACGAGACCGGAAGGTTTGAGATAAGAAGATCCGGTTGGGGTTATACAAGCTTTGTCCTTGAGACCGACTGTGATTTTCTTGAACTTGAAAAAACGGAATTTTCATCTTCGGACTTTGTGTCAAGCAGCCTTGTCGTAGAATACAGGATCAGGGCCGCCAGACTTCATGCGGGTATAAATTACGGTTCGATCAGACTCCATTCTTCACATACCGATATTTATCTGCCCGTATTTATCGGCAACGGAATTGAAAACAAGGAATTCAGGGACAGGGACATAAGGTATAAAAAGCTGATCTACGAGCTTACCGGCTGTTATATCCGTTTCAGGATCAGGGATATCGGTTCGAATGCTTGGATAAACATGACCTCTGAGATCGTGGAAAAGCTTCTTGATCTTGATATGAATAATCTTGAAGTAAGGCTCTATCAGGTTCATTCGCTTGTCATAGCAAACAGGGACAGGGAAGCTTCGATATTGCTTGATAAGATAGAAACGGAGTTTAAGCTTAAAGGGGCTCCGGCAGATCTTAAGGGCTATTATATTTATTTAAGGGCCATGACAGCCCCCGATGATGAGGAGATAAAAGAGGCTGTCCAGGCTGTATGGGAGCTCTATGAAAGCCACAGGGACAGCGACAGGCTGTTATGGATACTTCTGTATCTGGATGCCTCAATTAAGATCTCTCCCTTAAGGGAAAGGGAGCTTTTGCTGAAACAGTTTGAAAGAGGCAGTTTTTCACCCCTCCTTCTGATAGAGGCTTATTCGCTTTATTCAAAGGAGCCTGAGGAGCTCAATGTACTTGACCATGTGGAGATAAGGATATTGTATTTTGCCGTCAGGCACGGACTGTTTAAGAGAAGCCTTGCTGAAAGGGCGACTCTTTTAAGCTCGAGAGTAAGGGGCTTTGATGAACTCCTGTTAAAGGTTTTGAGCGCATATTATGAGGAATTTGAGGATGATGACTGCCTTACGGCCATCTGCTCCTATCTGATCAGAAATGAAAAAACAGACAGGAAATATCTGAAATTCTTCAGGGCCGCTGTAGACAGGGAATTAAAGATAACCAACCTTTACGAATATTTCCTGTATGCGCTTCCCGAAAATGAGGTGTCGCTTCTTCCAAAAAGCGTACTCATATATTTCAGCCTGGAGAGTGCGCTTCCGGCACCCCTTACGGCTTATGTCTTTGCAAACATGATTGTGCATGAAGCGGAAACCTCTGTGCTGTTATCGGAAAGCAGGACAAGGATGATGGAATTTGCCTTAAGTGAGATAAAACAGGCAAGGATAGATGAGAATCTCGCCGTCATCTATGATTATCTGGGATATTTTAAGGACAGCGATTTCGGTATGATGGAGACGAGGTCTTCGGTGGATTCGGCTTTGACCGAGGTGGCGTTTATAAGACTTATAAGATGCCGCGACATGCGGGCACATTACTGCATAGTGGTTGAAGGACAGCTTAAAAACGAAAAGAAATATCTCTTAAAGGACGGCGCGGCCTATATCAAGGTCTGCGGAAACGACTATGAGATATTCTTTGAAAATGAAAAGGGGGAGAGATTTACAAGGACGAACAGCGGTTATGACGAGATTCCCCTGCTTCATACCCAGACTGCCGTAAGACAGATAGATTCGCTGGCCCAGAAGGATATCTCCCTTACCGTATATATGTGCGAAAGAGGCAGAAGAGGCTTCGGAGTGGACAACTCCAATGTCGTTTTCGTAAGAAGGGCGATCGAATCTGACGAGATCGACGAGATATACAAAAATGAGATAAGAATGGAGCTTTTGAGATTCTATTTTGACAGCGAGCTTAATGAAGATCTCGACAGCTTCATCTGTTCGATAGATATTGACAGGCTGAGGATGGAGGAAAGGAGCGAGCTTATAAGGATAATGCTCATGAGGGAAATGAGCGACAAGGCTTATCTCGTGGTCACGCATTACGGTGTATCGGGCATCGATTCCAGAACGATGGTAAGGCTTTTATCAGAGCTCCTTGTTTCGAGTGCAAATGAGTCCTATGACTGGCTTATCTGTATGTGCTATTATGTTTTCAACGAAGGAAAATATAACGATCTGATCCTTGCATATCTGATAAATCATTATGACGGCACAACCGGAACCTTAAGGAAGATCTGGAAGGCCGGAGAAAACTTTGAGCTGGATGTAAGGGCTATAGAAGAAAGAATAGTGGCCCAGATGCTGAAGACCGGAAGCTTTATCGGAGAAAGAGACGATATCTTCTTTGATTATGTAAAAAGAGGAGCTGCCCTGGAGATCGAATATGCATATCTTTCCTATAATGCCTATGGCTATTTTGTCAAGGAAAGGATAACGGATGACAGGATATTTGCCGGGCTTCTGGATATGTTTGAAGAAAGAGGATCTCTTAACGATGTCTGCATGTTAAGCCTTATAAAATATTATTCCGATAAGGCGCGCGATGACAGGATGAAGAGGATAACCGGAGGATGCATACGGAGATGTCTTGAAAAGAACATAATCTTCAGTTTCTTCTCGGAATATGTAAAGGATGTAAGCCAGCTGCGGCTCTATGCGGATCTTTCTTTTGTGGAATACCGCACGAATCCCAAAAACAGGGTTGTACTGCATTATATCTTAAATGACGGCACGGACGGCAGGGTTAATTACACGAAGGAGGAAATGTCCAATGTATACGGCGGCATTTTTTCCAGAAAATTCGTGCTGTTCCAGGGGGAGAGGCTCCAGTATTATATCACCGAGGAAGCTGAAGGTACCGAAAATCTTACCGAAAGCGGAGTGCTCGAAAAGGAGATAGAGTTAAAGATAGGCAATCCCTCAAGATATGATATGCTCAATGAGATAATCCTGTGCCAGAGCCTTGAGGATCATTCGAGCATGGTGAATGCCTACATAGAATATCTTAAAAAGAAAGCGGTAAAAGATGCCATATTGGGAGGACTTCAGTTAAGATGAGAACCATTGCGGGACTGGACTTAAGCAATGATGTAACCCAGATCAGCGTTTCAAACATGAAGTTGAGCGGAGAGATAGAGGTAAATTCGCTTCCCGTGGAAATGGGGAGTGAAAAATACTGCATCCACACCTGTGCGATGAAATATACGGACAGGGAGGAGTGGATTTTCGGAGAGGAGGCTTTCAGGGCTCCTGTTGATGCGGGACATATGATAAACGGGCTTTTGGACCTTGCCTGCACATCACCGAGCGTTACCGTTGACGGACAGGAATATGACACCGAATCCCTGCTTTCCCGCTTTATAAGGAGCGCTTTAAAGGGCGTGTCATTTAAGAGTGACTGGCCGGATAATGCGGTTTTGGTTATTACCATGCAGGAGCTTACCCCCATGGCACTTAAAACGGTGAGAAGGGCCGTGGAAAGACTGAATCTTGAAAGTGTGGATGTGAAATTTTTAAGCCATGCCGAAAGCTGTTTTTATTATACTGCATCCCAGTCTCCGGAGCTTAAGCTTCACAAGGTCTGTCTTCTTGATTACGACGGGAAAATTGTCAGGACATCCATGCTTAACACCAACCGTCATATGCGTCCCGTGGTCACCTTCATAGAAGAGAGGGAATTTGAACTTCAGGAAAAGAACGACATGGAAATGTTAAATATCTGCCGTGAGGTCATGGACAGTGAAATAGTTTCCAGTGTTTATCTTGCGGGAACCGGCTTTGACGGGCAGTGGGCAAATGAGACCATTAAATATCTGTGCATGAAAAAACGCAGGGTTTTCCAGGGAATGAACCTTTATACCAAGGGGGCCTGCTACGCCGGACTTGATATCACGGGAATCAAAAACATTACCAACGGGGAGATCTTTCTTGATAAGGACAAGTTAAAATACAATATAGGTCTTGATATAAATACCAGAGGGCAGGTGTTCTACAGATCCCTTATCGAAGCGGGTATCAACTGGTTTGAAGCGCAGGCTTCGATGGAAATAATGCTCGGGGATATACCCGAGATAAGGATCATAATAACCCCGATAAACGGTGAGGGAAAGAGGACCAAGGTAATACGGACAGAAGGTATTCCGGAAAGACCGGAAAGGGCTACGAGGGCAGCCTTAAGCATAGAAATGATATCCGAAAACGAGATGAAATGTACGGTTACCGATCTCGGACTGGGAGAGATTTTCCCGGCCACGGGAAACGGAGTAACCGAGGTGGTGGATCTTAAAGCGGGAGGAGAAGAAGCTTGATATACGAGTGTCTCGGAAAAAAAGCAGCTGATCCGTTTTATATAGAACAGATGAGCCTGAATATTTATTCCCTCGAGGAGCTTCTTTATTTCCTGAAGGGAAATGCGTGTCTGCTCGATGCTTCGATAATAAATGATGAGCTTGTGGAATTTACGGGAAAACAGCTGGGACTTAAGGATCTGTATGATGAGCTTAGAGCCTTAAGGAGGAAGAACAGACCCATATCCGAGCTTACCTGTGCGATATTTAACTATGCCCGTTATCTTGACAACGAGGAGCTTGAAAAGATCGGAGGGATAATTGACGGAAATTCCGATGTCAGACCTTATGTCAGAAGAAAATCCAGGGCGGATTTCTTCTTTCAGAATAAAATGTATGCCGCTGCCGGGGAAGAATATGCCGAAGCGCTTAACGAGTGTGAAGAACCTGGGATATGCGCGGATATTTACAGGCATCTTGCAGCAATCTATACCAAGTCGTTTCTTTTTAAGGATGCAGCGGTATATCTGAAGAAGGAATGGGAGATCACAAAGGATGAAAAGACCTTGAAGCTTTATCTTACGGCTTTAAGGGAGGGTGAGACCAGGGAGCATTATTTAAGGGAGATAATGGAGCTTGCTCCGCCCGAAGAGATTGTTGACGAGATAGAACAGATTTCGAAAAATAATCATGAAGAGGCGGTTAAAAGAGCTTCCGAGTTAAACCGGCTGTCTGAAAACGACAGGGTGGGCTACATCAGAAAGAATGATGAGATAGTCAATAATCTCAAGAATGATTACAGGAGAGATTTTTAGTGGGATTATTACAGGGAATCAAAAATTTTTTTTCCAAATATTCTCCGGAGCCGGGAGTTGATGATGATGACGATTTCAGCGAAGACAGCTTTGTGGAGATCGAAACACCGAATAAAAGCGAGATAGACATATCCAATCCCAAAATGAGAGAAAGGTATGTCAGAAACTGCTGCGACCAGATGCTTGAGGCTACCAGGCAGATCGATCTGGCAACAAAGGAATACAGGCTTGTTACCGACTATCTTAACGATATGGAAAGGGTGGATAATCTTCCGCCCGAAAAATACAAAAGCCTTAAAAATGCCGCAAAGGAGGTCATGAGGCTCGAAAACGAAAAGAGCCTCCATTCCGAAAATATCGGCAGGATCAGCAACGACAGGTTTGAGGAGATGGAAAGCATCGCCTCCGAAATGCCGCAGGCCCTTGAAGAGATGAGAAAGAACGAGGATTACAAATTCCTTGTAAGATCCGACCTTCAAAAGCTTGAGGGGGAAAAGGGGGCTTATCTTTTCAGAAAAAAAGAGATGGCCGTAAAACAGGTCAGCTGTAAAAATCTTGTGCTCATAACCATCAGCGCCTTAAGCTTTGTTGTTGCGGCTTTGATCATACTTCAGATCATTTATAAAATGGATGTGGTAATAGGCTGCATAATTGCCGTGCTTGCCGCTGCGGGCGCGATGACATATATCTTTGTGGAATACCTGAATGCAAAAACAGCCATGAAAAGGGCAGGGAACTTCTTAAACCAGGTCATAGCAAAGCAGAACACGGTAAAAATCAGATATGTAAATGTGGAAAATCTTCTGGTTTACCAGTATCAGAAATATCATGTCAATTCCTCCGATGAGCTTGAATATTACTGGGAGCTTTACGAAGAGGAAAGAAGCGAAAGACATCTGTTAAATGAGGCGGGCGGAGAACTTTCAAGGGCAATGGATACATTCTTAAAGGAGCTTAAAGCCGCCGGCCTTAAATATCCGACAATATGGTCCCGTCAGGCATATGCCGTTGTGGACAGAAGGGATATGGTCGAGCTTCGCCACGATCTTGTTTCAAGAAGAGGATCGCTTCGAAAGCAGATCGAGTACAATACCGGCAACAGGGACAGGGCAAAGCAGGAGGTTAACGATCTTGTACGACATTATCCCAACTATGCTTCCGAGATCATAGGAATTGTCTCTGATTATGAAGGAGAAGGGTAAAAGGTTGACTAAAGTGGTATAATCAAAAAGCTTATATGAGAAAGGAGTATTTATGTCCGATACCGACAGATATATCAGTCCGCTTTCCGAAAGATACGCAAGCAAAGAGATGCAGTACATCTTTTCACAGGACAAAAAGTTCAGGACCTGGAGAAGGCTGTGGATCGTTCTTGCGAAAACGGAAAAGGAGCTCGGGCTTGATATTACGGATGAGCAGATTGAGGAGCTTGAAAAATTTAAGGATGATATAAATTATGATGTGGCCGTTAAGAGGGAAAAGGAAGTAAGACATGATGTCATGAGCCATGTTTATGCCTACGGTGTGCAGTGCCCGAAGGCTGCCGGGATCATTCATCTGGGCGCAACCTCGTGCTATGTCGGTGACAATACCGACATAATGATCATGAAGGAGGCACTGGAGCTTATAAAGAAAAAGCTTGTAAATGTCATGGATAAGCTGGCTGCTTTTGCCATGGAATACAAAGAGCTTCCCACACTGGCCTTTACGCATTTCCAGCCGGCCCAGCCCACGACCGTCGGGAAGAGGGCATCACTTTGGCTTCAGGATTTTATGATGGATCTTGAAGATCTGGAATATGTAAAAAACGGCCTTAAGCTTTTGGGATCAAAGGGAACCACCGGAACCCAGGCAAGCTTCATGGAGCTTTTTGACAACGATATAAGCAAGGTTGACAAAATTGACGGAATGATCGCCGAAAAACTCGGATTTGACGGCTGTTATGCGGTTTCGGGACAGACCTATTCAAGGAAGGTCGACTTAAAGGTTGTAAATGTCCTTTCGCAGATTGCAGCCTCTGCACATAAGATGTCGAATGATATAAGGCTTTTGCAGCATCTTAAGGAAATCGAGGAGCCGTTCGAAAAATCCCAGATAGGATCCTCGGCGATGGCATATAAAAGGAATCCTATGAGAAGCGAAAGGATTGCGTCCTTATCAAGATATGTTATGATAGATGCCCTTAATCCTGCCATTACCGCTTCGGTGCAGTGGTTTGAAAGAACCCTCGACGATTCCGCCAACAAGAGACTTTCCATACCGGAGGCCTTTCTTGCCACGGACGGAATCCTTGATCTTTGCATCAATGTCACAAGCTCCCTTGTGGTAAATGAAAAGGTCATAGAAAAGCGCCTGTTAAGCGAACTGCCGTTTATGGCCACTGAAAACATAATGATGGACTGTGTGAAAAAGGGCGGAAACAGGCAGGAGCTTCATGAAAGGATCAGGGAACTGTCGATGGAAGCCGGAGCCCATGTCAAACGCGATGGGCTGGACAACGACCTTTTGGAACTTATCGCTTCCGACGGGGCTTTTGATGTTACGCTGGAAGAATTAAAGGAGGGGCTTAAGCCGGAAAAATATACCGGATGTGCAGCCCATCAGGTGGAAAGATTTATTGAAAAAGATATAAAGCCTGTGCTTGAGGCAAATAAAGAGCTGCTGGGCGTTGAAAGTAAGATAAATGTCTGAATCTGAAAAAAATATTTCTGATAGTATAAAGTTGAATATAAAAAAGATTCCTCGGGCTAAAGCCCTCGGAATGACACAATGTTTGTCATCCCGAGCGGAGCACAATGTCCAGTGGACATTGGCTTTGCTCCGACCGAAGCGGAGCGGAGACGTCGAGGGATCTTACAAGGAGGTAAATGATGGTTAAGGCTATAGTTGGTGCCAACTGGGGAGATGAAGGCAAGGGTAAAATGACAGATGTGCTTGCTGAGAACGCGGATGTGGTCATCCGTTTTCAGGGAGGGGCAAACGCCGGACACACCATTAAGAACAAATACGGAAAGTTTGCGCTGCATACCTGCCCTTCAGGTGTTTTTAACGAAAAGGTCACAAATATCATAGGAAACGGGGTGGCTTTGGATATCCCGAAGCTTATCGAAGAGCTTAAATATATCGAAGAGACAGGAAAGGATAAGGGTGTTCCCAAGCCTAAGCTTCTTGTTTCGGACCGTGTCCAGATTGTCATGCCCTATCATAAGCTTTTTGACGAATATGAGGAGGAAAGGCTTAAGGGTAAATCCTTCGGGTCCACCAAATCGGGAATAGCTCCCTTTTATTCCGATAAATACGCAAAGATAGGAATACAGGTTCAGGAGCTTTTCGATGAGGAGTATCTTAAGGATAAGCTTGACAATATCTGTCAGATAAAGAATGCGCTGCTTACAAACCTTTATCATAAAGAACCGCTTGACAGGGATCAGCTTTTTGAAACCTGTTTAAGCTACAGAGATATGATAAAACCTTTTCTTGCCGATACCGCGCTTTTTATAAACGAAGCTCTTAAAGCTGATAAGACCATCCTTTTAGAGGGACAGCTCGGGACTATGAAGGATCCCGATCACGGTATTTATCCGATGGTCACTTCATCGAGCACCCTTGCCGGTTACGGTGCGGTCGGAGCAGGTATACCGCCTTATGAGATAAAGCAGGTGGTAGCTGTTACAAAGGCCTATTCCTCGGCGGTGGGAGCAGGTGCGTTTACGACAGAGATTCCCGATGAAAAGGAAGCGGAAGAATTAAGAAAGCGCGGAGGTGACGGCGGAGAGTACGGTGCAACCACAGGCAGGCCCAGAAGAATGGGGTGGTATGACTGCGTTGCTTCATCCTACGGCTGCAGACTTCAGGGAACTACGGATGTTGCGCTTACGGTTCTGGATGTTCTGGGATATCTTGATGAGATCCCTGTATGTACCGCCTATGAAATTGACGGAAAGAAAGTGAAGGATTTTCCGGTTACGAGACAGCTTGAAAAGGCAAAGCCCGTATATGAGGTGCTTCCCGGATGGAAATGCGATATCACCGGAATAAAGAAATATGAAGATCTTCCCGAAAACTGCAGAAAATATATAGAGTTTATTGAAAAGCAGCTCGGATTCCCGATCACCATGGTTTCAAACGGACCGGGCAGGGAGGATATCATATACAGAAAATGATTGATACGGTAATATTTGACATAGGCAATGTGCTGACCGATTTCAGATGGAAGGATTTTATTGACGGCTTCGGCTACAGTGAAGAGGTAAAGGAAAGAATTGCAAATGCGGCTTTCGGGTCTGATGCCTGGAACGATTTTGACCGGGGAGTTGACGAAGAGACAGTTCTTGCGGAATTCATAGAAAACGATCCGGGGGTGGAAAAGGAGCTTCGGGAAGCTTTTTCCGATATAAGCGGTACCATTAAAATGTTTGATACCTCCATTCCCTGGCTTGAGGAGCTTAAAGAAAAGGGCTACAGGAGACTTATTCTTTCAAACCTTTCGGCAAAAACCGTCAGGGAATGCGCAAGGGATCTGGAATTTTTCGACCATGTGGACGGCGGTATTCTTTCCTACAGGGTGGGAATCATAAAGCCCGATCCGGCAATATATGAACTTCTTATAAAAAGATACGGTTTGATCCCTGAAAACTGTGTTTTTATCGATGACAGGGAAGAAAATATTGAGACTGCAAGATCACTGGGGATGCAAGGGATAGTTTTTACGGAAAGAAACGAGGTGCTTAAGAAGCTTGAAGAGCTGGGAGTGCGGTAACAATTTGGCTTAT